>Ga0265292_1000131_pt1 | contig 150521 bp, 128 predicted proteins | sample Munlanlewell296A_FD_189080 | JGI IMG/M metagenome (GOLD analysis project Ga0265292, IMG submission 189080) | Leachate microbial communities from a municipal landfill in Southern Ontario, Canada - Leachate well 296A | ecosystem: Engineered > Solid waste > Landfill > Unclassified | place... | reverse complement strand
TTTTTGTTTCATCACAAAGACATTTTTGGGGTAAGCGTTAATGGTTTGTTAGGAACCAGAGTTAAAATAATATCTTTCTTCGCCCATGGAGACACAAAACAACACCGCCCGCCAGTTTCGGATATAAGCTCGACATTCTGAACTTGCCCGTTCTTACGCTGTGCTGATACCAATACCCCGCCTTGTGCACGTAATGTCGTGAATTCCGTATCACGCCATATGCCGGGCACTGCGGGGAATACTGTGATTTTACCATTATGGCTTTGCAATAACATTTCCTGTACACCCGCAGCAGCAGCAAAGTTTCCTTCCAATGTAAATGGGCGGTATTTTAGAGTCGAGTACCCTTTCCCCGACTGGTCGCCGTTACAATGAAAACTATTTCGTAACGTAAACGCGTCAGCAAAAATATCAAGCATACGTTCTGCGTTAACCCCGTCTCCATCCCGTGCGTATATACTGGCCAGCCACGCAAAACTGTACCCGCACCACCGGCTTGTTCCTAGTGTATCGAGGTATTTCAATGAATTTGTAACGATTTTTTGTTCATCCTGACTCCCGCCCGGATAGTTTAAAAGTCCAAGCGGGTGGATTGCCATCAGGTGCGAAAAGTGGCGGTGAGAAACTTTTAACGGATAATTTTGTGCGACAAGTAAGCCTATATTATCATCAACTGCGTAACCCGGAAATTCGGATGAAACACTATGCCAATATTCAGCATCACCGGTATTTCCAAGCTCAGTTGCGAGTTCTGCGGTAGCGTGTAACAGCCAGAGTATAAGCGCGAGGTCATAGTTTGTTATAGTATCAACAAACCACGCATTAGGACGGTTGTCATTGATCTCAGGTGAAGAAGAAAGCTCAAGCACGCGTTTACCATTCACTTTTTTCCGTGAAGTTATTGCATCGACAAAAACCGCAGCGGCGCGCAGGTAAGGATACGCGCGGGTACGTAAAAACTCGCGGTCATTACTATACTTCCAGTGAAGATAAAAATGGTGTGCCAGCCACGCAGCAGTAGTTGCAGAATGTGTATACTGTCTCCACCCGCCGATTTGGTTATTGTTAATATCCGCAGTCATCGGTACATTTAATCCCGGCATACCAAAAAACTCGCGGGTCCATTTCTTACAGTTTCCACGGGTGTCCCATAACCAGTCAACAAAACACTGTCCTTCTTCTAACCGGTTACCGGAATAACATGGCCAGTAACTTAACTCAGTATTTAAATCGTGATGATAATCACCCCGCCACGGGGGAAGTTTTCCGTCATCAGCAGTCCATACGCCCTGCAGTGTTATTGGATACCCACCTTTACGGCTTGTTGCTCCGAATTTGTATGTATCAAGAAACCATTGTTTTTCAATTCTTTTGTTAGGTAATGAAATACACGATTTTTGCCAATAATTATTCCACCATGCGCAGTGGGTTCCAAACATTTCTTTTGTATCACAGGATAATACGTTAGTAACGCGTTCCCGCGCAACCTCCAATGGATCAGTTCCGTCATGATTAGACGTTATTGTCCAAGCGTATACACGTTCACCGTTTTGGTTATGCCACGCTAAATACCCAGCATAACAAAACTTCTCCCATCCCTTTTGCCGGAACGATTGGTAAGTATTACTATCATAACGTTCTACCACCGGGTATCCCAAATGAGTTAACGCTGTTTTATCTGCCGGAACATTTGTAGCGGCATCGCTATTGAATAAAGGATTGTTTAACCGTATAGTAACATCAGTTTTTGCGGGTAATACTATTATTCCCACATTTTCAGTTGCGTGAACGAATATACGGATTGGAGTATTCCCGAGTTGAACATACACTGTTGCGGTATAAAGGTCGAGTTCAGAAAATTGTACTACCGCATCATTATTTGCAACTAATTCTATCCGCCCGGCTGGGATTTTTGTTGGATTTGCTGGGCGGTTATAAGGCTCTTCTAATAAATTCTTTAGTTCGTCATGTTTTCCTTCACGGTGCCAGCGAAGAACGTTGTCGTAAGTGTAATCAGCGGAATGAAATTCCGGGATAACCCGTGTATCCCACAGGTCAGTACGGTCTAATGATATTTTTAGAGGCCTGCCAGTACCCCATACCAACGCACCAAGCACACCGTTGCCCAGTGGTAAACCTTCATCCCAGGTTAGTGCCGGGGTGTCATACCTGATACGTATAGACACTTATTTCTTTTTCCCGCCTTGCTCAAGCGCTAATGTTTTAGTGGTAATATCAGCCACAACTGACGGGCCAAAGTACTGTATCGGCCCGGGATAAACATAACAATCAGTAGATGCCCATTTATCGCGGTTTACTTCCAGTGCTTTAAACGGTTTCCCGTTAAGGTCAACCAGCGCTTTTTGGATCACCGGTTTCTCTTTTCCTTTCCGCCGTTCAATATTCATCATCATTGTTAAAGGTACACCACCGCAGGTCCATGAAGACGATTTGCTGGTTAGTCCTTTAACAGATGAAAGATAACCGGTTAACGCATTCATCGCCAATACCGCAGCGGTATAACCCAGTGCGTAAGTGTAGTTCGCATCAAAGTTTGATGGCGCACCGCACCGCCCTTCATATCCCAGAAAATGCGTATTAGTTGCGAACTTACCATTATACTTCCCTTCCTTCTTGAGGTCAGAAAGTTGTTTCTTTATCATATCTATTAGCAACTTCTCGGTTTCAATCTGTGACACCTGGACATTACCGTGAGGATCGCGGTCCAGCATTAATTGTGATGAAATCCCGGAGGGTAACGACTTCATTAATGCCGCTAGGTTCTCCGGTAGTTTTGAGATAACAAACACTTTTTTATCGTCTAATCCCGCCATTGCATGAAGTGTTTGTTCGTTCTCTGCTAGTACGTCGTTGAGTACTGCGATTAACTGTTTTATCTCAGGGATAAACTCAACCAATCCTTCCGGGACGAGAATAACGCCAAAATTTTTCTTTACCTCAGCCCGTGCAACGATAACATCTACTATATAATGTACCACCTGCGCGAGGGTAAGATTTCTTGATTTAACCTCTTCACCTATAAGCACAATATTAGGTTGTGTTTTCAATCCAACCTCGAGCGTGATATGCGACGCACTGCGGCCCATTAACCGCACAAAATGCCAATACTTTTGTGCGGAGTTTACGTCCCGGCAGATATTACCAACGAGTTCCGCGTAAATCTTAGTTGCGGTATCAAACCCGAAGGACGCTTCAATCTGGTCATTTTTTAGGTCACCGTCAATAGTTTTAGGTACGCCAATCACGGAAACAGGAAGGTTTTTTATCTTAAAGTATTCAGCTAACAACGCAGCGTTTGTATTTGAATCATCCCCCCCAACTACTACAAGCGCATCAAGTTTATTTGCAATCAAATTATTACTTGCTAACTCAAACTGTTCCGGGGTTTCAATTTTTGTCCGGCCAGACTGGATAATATCAAACCCGCCAGTATTGCGGTACTGGTCCATAAATGGTGCGGTGATTTCTTTCCATTTATTATCAAGGATACCCGATGGCCCGCCAAGGAAGCCGATAAGTTTGTTCTTTTGGTTAGCTTTTTTTAACCCGTCATATAACCCTGCAATAACGTTATGTCCCCCGGGTGCTTGACCTCCGGAGAGTACTACGCCAACCCGCACAATTTTTTTTGTAACAGCCGGGTTTTTACCTTTCCCGAACTTAACCAACGGCATTCCGTAGGTAAGAGGGAAAAGGTTTTTTACGGTATCATAATCCGCAATGCTTTGGGTGGGATTACCAGCTTTCGTAACAACGGCACCGGGGCCGTGTTTCAGGATTGCCGGTAAGACCGGTTTAAATTTTCCGCGGGCTGTCTGTAACTCGGACACTTTAAATTGTTTTGTCATTGTTTAAACATCTCCTTATTTATTTTGTTCCAGTAACTTCTGTACTTTTGAGGTAAGCCGTTCAAACGAGAACGGTTTCACAATATAGTCATTAGCCCCGCAACGAAATGCTTCGTCGATATCCGCCATAGTATTCAGCGCAGTCATCATTATCACGGGTATATGCTCAAACTTTTTCTTTGACCTAATATACGCACATACGCCGTGCCCGTTCATTTTTGGCAGCATAACGTCAAGTAATGCAAGATCAATATTTTTTTTGTTAATGAACTCCACAGCCTCTTCACCGTCATAAGCCAGGATAATTTCATATCCATCTGATTGCAACCGCGCTTCCACCGCGCCGGCAAGTGTGTGATCATCTTCAACTACGAGGATACATTTTTTCATTATACATATTTCCTTATTATTTCCAATAATGCAGACATTTTATATGGTTTGATAACATACTCCTGCACTCCTGCGGTTAAAGCTCTATTAATCTCTATCTGCTGCGCTAACGCAGATACCGCAATTACGGGTATGGATTTAAATTGATCGTCCGCTTTAATGGTTTTACAGACGTCATACCCGCTGATTTTCGGGATCATGAGGTCAAGTAAGATGATATCCGGCAATATTTTTGATACCAACTCCAACGCTTTCTCCCCATCCTCAGCAATTGTCACTTCATATCCCCGGGCAGTAAGTGCGGTAGATAAAAGGGCTACAATTAACGGTTCATCTTCAACTACCAAAACCTTTTTTTTGTCCGGGGTATTAATCATTCCGCTGTTCCTCTATCGGTAAAGCAAAGATAAACCGGCTACCTTTCCCGGGTTCGCTTTCCGCCCAGATACGCCCGCCGTGTTGTGTAACAATTTCTTTTGCGATAGCCAGTCCTAACCCTACACCCTGAGGGTTACCTTCAGGTGTATCGGATTGTTTAAGTTGTTGAAACCGGTTGAAGATAACTTCCAGGTATTCAGATTTTATGCCGATTCCAGTATCAGCAACGGTAACTATAATCTCATCCTTTTCACCGGGTTTCATGGTAACCTCAACACTACCCCCTGCCGGAGTGAACTTCAAAGCGTTGTCGATAAGATTAACCAGTACCTGTTCAATTTTTTTGGGATCCGCCAGTATGGTTATACATTTGGGACACGGCGTGAACTTAAGGGTTAACCCCCGTTTTTTTGCCAGTTGCGATAATTGCGCAACATTTTTTTGGATAAGGTCAGAGAGTTTAATACTTTCCTTCTTCAATACCGTCTGTCCGGATTCCAGTTTTGAAAGATCGAGAATATCGCTAATTAGGGTGTTTAACCGGTTTGCGCTGGTGCCAATTTCCTTAATCCAGCGGTGCTGCTCAAGGTTAAGCTCACCAAAAATGCCGTCATCAAGGTTTTCTACTGAGGAAAGGATTATTGTAAGCGGTGTACGGAGTTCATGCGAGACCATAGAAATAAACTGTGTTTTTAATGTATCAATTTCTTTTAACCGTTCGTATACTTTAGCGTTTTCAATTGCAACCGCGGCATCTACTGCCAATTCTTTTAATAACTCAAAATCCTGTTGTGTGAACGTATACGTCGAACCTGTATTATTGATGTTTAACACACCAATAATTTTGTCCTTACTTTTCAGGGGTATTACGATTGACGATTTTATTTTTGGGTTTGTTTCAATATCCTTAAACTGCGGCAGTGTATCCGGGCGGTCGGTTAAAAGTAAAGCCTCACCGGTTTTTGCAACCCATCCGGCGATACGGTCTCCGGAGTGTAAATGCACATTTTTTGCTATGTAACGCGACATGCCCATGGATACGCCGATGGTAAGCTCGCCGGTTTTTTCGTTTACCATCATTAATGACCCGCTATCCGCGTGGACCATATCCCCCGCAAGTTTAAGTATCATATCCAAAACTTTTTCTACTTCCATCAAAGAACTCATCATGATACTGACCTTATAAAGGTTCTTGATGTTTCTCAACCCGCCAACCTCGGTATGTAACCGCTGCTGTTCAAGACACCGGTCAACCACAAAGCGTAATTCATCAACTGAAAATGGTTTAGTTATATAATCATAAGCACCCAGCCGCATGGATTCCACTGCGATTTCAATTTTTCCAACACCACTGAAGATAATAACCGCGGTATGCGGAAACTTTATACGTATTTCTTTGAGTATCTGTATACCATCCATCCCACCGGGGAGGTGGAGATCCACTAAAGCGAGGTTATAAGGTTTATCCTGAAGCAGTGCAAGGCCGTTTTCTCCCGAACTAACGACTTCCACTTCATACCCTTCGCCGGTCAGTGCGTCAAAACAAAAATCGCTGACATTAACATCATCTTCTATAACTAAAACTTTTTCTTTTGCCATATAAAAAAATATTGTGTTTTACCGTTGCTATACTATACCTTAATAGTTAAATAATAACAAATAATGTGCGGGATAAACAATACCTGTTTTATGAGATTGTACATAGGAGATTATGATATAATTAACATAAGAAAACTGTTATTTTATAAGTAAACGTCTATTATGTATAAAACAAGAAAGGCTTATAAAGAAATGAGTAATAAACCCAAAATCGCGGTACTACTGAACACACAGATGAAGAATAATTGTATATCGACGGAAGATTATATACGGCTGAACACCTTCGCTGATGTGCGGTTTGAGGATACTCCAAAACTATCAACGGAGTTAATGTTAAAACTATCCTCCGGTGCTGATGCATTGCTAACCGGATGGAGTACCCCTGTGATAACACCGGAAGTACTTACCTCCGCTCCATCCCTAAAAATGATTGCGCATTCCGCAGGGTCAGTAAAGGTAATGCTTGCACAAGTGAAGGATGTATTGATACAAAACAATGTGGTGGTTACCAACGCAAATACAGCACTAGGTATCGGTGTTGCGGAGTTTACGCTTGGTATGATGTTGACAACAATGAAACGCGCGTGGTGGCTCTGCAAAAACACGGTTAACGGCAGGTGGATGGATGAAAATGAACGAAAAAAGGTTGTAGAACCCTATGGCGCGGTAATCGGCATCATCGGCGCTTCACGCGTAGGACGGCATTTAATAAAGTTACTAAAGAATTTTGACCTCAAAGAAATCCTTGTGTATGACCCGTATTTAACACTGGATGATGCTAATAATCTTGGTGTACGGAAAGTTGAGTTAGAAGAACTCTTAAAAACCGCGGATGTTGTGACGCTTCATGCACCGTCAACTGAAGAAACAAAACATATGCTTGGGCTCCACGAGTTCGCGATGATGAAAGAGAACGCTATATTCATTAATACCGCGCGGGGCGCGATTGTGAATGAACCTGAGATGATAGAAGAACTTAAACGCGGACGGATAACTGTGTGTATTGATGTTACTGACCCAGAACCCCCAAAACCGGACAACTCATTACGTTCATTACCCAATGTTATCTTAACCCCGCATATAGCCGGCGCTGTCGCACAGAACAGGTTACGTAACGGGCGGGATGTTATTGACGACCTTGAACGTTATTTCATGAAAAACGAAAAGGTGCAGTACCCTGTAAACTTAACGCACTGGGACAGGCTAGCATAAAATTGTATGAACAAAATATCGGTTGTTTCAACTTCCTCAAATTTTGTGCGAGAACCCCTTATCAAACCGTTCGGATTCAAGGGCGGGTATACCACTGAACTCTGGCAAACAGTAGCGCTGGTACGTTCCTCAAAAGGTAATGAGGGTATTGGACTTGGCACGCAAAGCGTTCTGTGGTCCGACGCAAAAGTGTTTGAAGCGCATTCAGAATCTGGGGGTAACGCGTTAATGTACGCGATCTTGCAGTATGCGTTAACCAAAGCGCGTAACGTTGAGTGGTCAACACCCATAGATTTGATAGACCAAATCCTTGATTCCGTATATGCGTACGCAAAAATTGTTACGAATACAGCAGGGTTAAAATTAACCTTTGTACTAAACGCTCTTGTACCTTTAGATACCGCCGCATGGGTATTATACGCCCGGGAGAATGGGTATACAACATTTGATGCAATGGTACCAGAGGAATACCGTCCTTCATTATCCGCGCGGCATGAAAAGGTTGCGGGGATACCGCTGATAACCTATGCGTTAACTCCGGAGGATATTGAAGAAGTTATCCGGCAGGGATACTTTTTTATGAAAATAAAAATCGGGGCGGACCCTGAAAAAGACGGTGACCGCGGGAAAATGGTGGAATGGGATAAACAACGGTTGGAACAAGTACACCGTATGGTGAAAGATATACGTATACCTTACACAGAAAACGGTATGGTACCGTATTACCTTGATGCCAATGGTCGGTATGATACTAAAGACCGCTTATGTGAACTTCTTGACTACGCTGCGCGTATCGGTGCGGTTGAGCATATAGCCATTGTTGAAGAACCCTTCCCGGAAGAAGCTATGATTGACGTTACCGGCCTTGGGGTGCGTATCGCTGCGGATGAAAGCGCGCATTCGCCTTTGGATGTGGGGAACAGGATAAACCTCGGGTATACTGCTATAGCGTTGAAACCTATCGCCAAAACATTAAGTAAATCGTTGCAGATCGCGGAATTATGCCGGAAAAAAAATGTTCCCTGTTTCTGTGCTGACCTCACGGTTAACCCTGTGATGGTTGAATGGAACAAAAACGTAGCGGCGCGGCTAATGCCGTTTCCCGGTTTAAAAATAGGTTTATTAGAAAGTAACGGGCATCAGAACTACAAAAACTGGCAGGCATTGTTGTCGTATCATCCGTATAGCACAGCAGGATGGGTTACCCCGAAAAACGGTGTTTATGAACTTGACAACTCTTTTTATGAAACATCAGGCGGAATATTTGAGATACCACAGTATTATAAAGCTTTAGTATCAGCTACTTAAATTACTTCCGGGGTAGGATGGATGGTACTGTTTTGTTCATCCTTAGTTTTAGGTGGTTGTATCCTGCAAAGTTACGGATATTTTAAACATTAGCAATAATATTCTTTTCTTTACCAACTTTTAACTGCATACAACCAACCGTTTATCTTTACATATAAGTACAAATGTATTCTGTAATCCCGGATTCTACTGCAATATCAAACGCTGAGTTGCCGGGGACATCGAAAAACGTTCCCGCGGAATAGGTTGTCCATTCTGTCTCGCCAGCAAGTTTTATCTTGCACTGCCCCGCGGTGATGTCCATACGTTCCGGCTTGCCCGTAGTGAAATGGAAATTGCCTTGATAGATTAAACCAACGGTTTGTTTACTGCCGTCCTTTAGTTCAACGGTATGGCTTACAACCTTACCGTCGAAGTATATGTTGGCTTTTGTTACGACTGTTACGTTCTCAATTTTTGTGATTTCTGTCATTGGTACTACTCCTTGCTATTTATTATTCCACCACTTAGCGTTTTCTTCATTTAAATACTTGTCCAACAACGCTAACAAAACCTTTTGTTGTCATTGTTTTATCACCTTTTTAACCAATTTCCCTATACAAATTATCGATTTACTGTAATCAGTAAAAACAACATATTTATTATCTGGGGACAAACTAGGACTTGATTCAACGACATTAGGAGTGTGTGTTATTTCATACTTCTTTTTGTTTTCCACATCAAATAAAACTATTTCCGTGGCTTTAATATCCCATTCGCTTTCTTCATATTCTTTAATACCTATCAAAAAACGACTATCTAATGACCAACCAAGATTACCATGAGCATCTTCTACTTCATTACCACTTCCTTTAATTTCCATAATTTTTCTTCCTTGAAGATCCATTACCATAGTTAGATAAACACCTTTCCCATTATGTTTTCCCTGTGCATATGCAAGAACATATTTACCATTTGGTGATAATGCTGCTCCATAATAACCACCTTCTTTTGTGAGTTGTTCATTCACACTACCATTTACCTTTTTTATCCACACATTATTAACAAATCCACCACTAACATATTCATCCGTGAAGGTTGAACTTGCCTTTTGTCTATCAATGTATACAACAAATTTATCTTTTTCTTTTTCGTTTATAGGTTTTATTTTCCCTGTCTCGTCAATACTTTTTAATTCTCTTCCTTTGCTTCTTACCACTATACCGTCTTCTTCTGTCCATTTTTCTACCGGAGCAGCTTTAAATTGTGATTCAAATTCTTTCTTCGTTTTATTATCTATGTCAACTATTATTCCCCAATATTTCGTATCTCGTATTTGGGTTTTATCATCAAACTCTACCTTACCGCGATAAAAAAGTATGCGCTTGCTGTCCGGTGACCAATGAAAAGAATAGCCTTCATCTGGTTGGCTTACTGGTTTGACTTCTCTAGTTGATAAATCTAATACATGTACATATAATCCTTTATCCAAAGTAAATGCTATTTTCTTTCCATCCGGAGACCATTGGATAGAAGTAGCATGCATTCCTTCCGGTGTCAAAGGTTTTACATCTACAAGTTCGTAAGTATAATCGTTTTCGGTAGTAGTTGAACTGTTCACAGCCGATTGATTTCCTAATGCTTTAATTACAGTACAAAACATTAACACTGACACCAAGCACAATACCTTAGTTGTATTTTCTATATCATTCAATTTAGTATTCCAGTAGTATTTTGATATTTCAATAGCCATTAGACAATCTCCAATGCTTTATTGCGTCTCGATAGTAGTATTCTACCAAATGTTTGTGGGAAGTCAAAACAGGAATTGAAGCGCAACGGAGTATAAAATGGGGAGCGTTGGACGCCACTAGAACCTGGTTTGTGGGACAGCATATACAACTTCTTATCAAATTTGACATCGCTTTGTTTTTAGTGTTAATATATTTACAGGCTTTGGTACATAACACCTCATAAAATTGAAACAGGAGGATATTATGGACAAAGCTCTTATTCTGCAAGAAAGTATTGAAACCAAGATTCTATTAATCAGAAGCAAGCGGGTAATGATTGACCATGACCTTGCTGGACTTTACAACGTTTCGACCAAAGTTTTGAATCAGGCAGTAAAAAGAAATATCCGGCGTTTCCCAAAAGAAACATTCATCTTTCAACTCAATCAGCAAGAAAAAACTGAGGTGGTCACAACTTGTGACCACCTTAAAATGCTTAAGTTTTCACCCAAATTGCCTTATGCATTTACCGAACACGGAGTCGCAATGCTTTCAAGTGTATTGAATAGTGAACAGGCAATTCAGGTTAATATTCAGATCATTCTTACTTTTAATAAATTACGCGAGATTATTGTATCCCACAAAGGCTTGCAACACAAAATTGATGAAATGGAAAAGAAATATGATCAGCAATTCCAATCGGTGTTCAATGCAATCCGCAGGTTACTAACACCAAAGAAGGAAAAACCGAAGAAACAAATAGGGTTTTTGAGGTAACTATCAACAGGAAGTTTCTTGGACGCCATCATAATCTGGTTTGTAAAATAAGTTGTTTTATGAAGCAGCTGTCTTCCTAGGGTTCAAATAGAATGCGCTTTTAAATCAATTATTTAATTGTTTTAACTTGGTAAGCATCTCAATCGATGTGATATCCATTTTAGAAAATGCGAACCATTTCTTCCCCAGGTCTTTAAGCGACGCGCCAAAGTGATAAACGGTATTTTCGTCGATAATTATGAACCGGTCATGCGAGTTTTTGAATATCTTGATTTCGACAAACGGGTATTGTTCATTAAACTTTTTCACATCAAGCGCCAATAAGCTTGAAACTGTTCTGGTTAAAATGGTTACTTTCACGTTTTTCGCACGTTTTGTGAGATGCGTTAGGACACTTTCATCGATATAGTTATCAATAATGATAAGAGACTTTTTTGCAGCCCTGAAAAGGGTTGATAAAAACCGGTATGCATCAAATACCTGGCCATCGAAAAATATTCCTTGTTTTGGTTTAACCTCGTTACTTTCAATGGCGTTCAACACTTTATCAATCTTTTGTCAGTTTCGCTTTGTTTGGTTTCAAGACTATCAAGTCTTTGGAATACCTGCGTGTTCAACGCGGTAAACCTGCGCATTTGAACAAAAGCGCGTATAATCTTTATACTTACTTCAATAGCACGTTCACTAGTAATTACTGTAGAAACAGCAGAAACTCCTTGCTCAGTAAAAACAAACGGTAGCGAACCTCCCAGATGCTGTTTTGAAGGTATCGCATTTTGCGATACCATAATTTCAACTTCTTCTTTTGTAAGTTGAAACATAAAATCATAGGGGAAACGTTTAATATTTCTTTTTACCTGCTCTCTTAACCTTATAGGTTTTACACCATAAAAAAGTGCCAGATCTTTATCCAGCATCACTTGAACACCGCGGAGAGTAAATATCCTGTTCTGAACATTTTCAATTCTAACCACATTATTCGCATTCATCATCCCACCCCACCTTTCGTAGATTCACGAATATCAAATTACAGATATTCTACTAAAAGTTAGTGGGAAGTCAAAAACAGAAATTGGTAACGTCGGAACAAAACTTGGAAGGGATTAGATGCCATCAGAACCTGGTTTATGAGAGGGGGTGTGTTAATAGTTTAACTTCTTTCCAACTTAATATCTTTACAGATTCACGCGTTATTGCCTTTTCACCGGAATATATTAAATATGGATTCGTGTTTTTGTCTCCCGCAATTTTTTGCCAGTATTTTAAACCTTTTAAAAAATCACTGGCAATTGTTTTGCCCGCTTTTATTTCTACTTGCACCAACGATTGTGGGTGTTCAATAATACAATCAATCTCGTTCCCAACTTTATCTCGCCAATAATAACAATTAGGTTCTAACCCGAGATTCAGCCTGTTTTTCATTATTTCTGAGATAACAAACGATTCAAATAAACTGCCACGAAAATAATGTGTTTCCAGTTGTTTCACAGTTTGTATTCCCAATAATGAACAAGCCAACCCGGTATCGTAAAAATATAGTTTGGGCATCTTGACCAAACGTTTATTAAAATTGTTGTGGTACGGTTTTAATAGGAATACTAAATAACTTGACTCCAGTATTGATAACCAGTCCTTGGCAGTATTGTGCGTAATCCCGCAGTCGTTGCCTAAGGACGATAAGTTTAGTATTTGCCCGGTCCTGCCTGCGCATAAGCGTATAAAATTTTGGAATGTAGAAAGATTACTGATATTTTTTATTAACCTGATATCGCGTTCAAGGTAGGTATGAATATAATTAGGGTACCAGTCTCTCGGTGAAATGTTTTTATCATAAATCCTGGGATAGAACCCTTTAAAAACATATTTTTCCGGATTGGCCAACGTGTACTTGGCGTCACTTAATTCATTAATACTGAGTGGCAACAGTTTAAGTATCGCCACGCGCCCGGCAAGTGTTTGTGACACATTTTCTGTCAGAAGAAAGTTTTGCGACCCGGTGAGAATGAACATACCAGGCTTATTTTTTGTATCAACAACAGTTTGGATATATGAAAACAAGCGCGGCACTCGCTGTATTTCGTCAATTATTACGCCGGTGCCATAGGTTTTTAAGAACCCGCGCGGGTCTTGGGCCGCAAAGTCGCGGTTGTCATAATCTTCTAATGACACATAGTCATGTTTGGGAAATACTTTCTTTACTAATGTCGTCTTTCCGGACTGACGCGGGCCGGTAACGGTAATTACCGGGAATTTTGTGGATAGATATTTAAGTTTAACCGCCATAGTTCGTTTTATCATGGTTGTCATTGTAGAACAATATGGACAAATTGTCAATACGATTTACAATTTGTCCGTTTTACAAACAAGTGGAGGTGAAGGGAAGTGAACTAACTCAACCCCGTCCCCTCATCAAAACGTGATCCCGAAGTTCATACGGACGCCAATAGCGGAATTGTTAAAGGTATACTCCGCATCTGCTCCGCCGTAGTAGCCGATAAGCGTCAGCCCCCAGATAAAGTCGTTCATATTACGGTAAGACAGGCCGGTGGATACCATCCCGGACCCGTCAATGAGGTTGGAGATAATGTTGGTGGACAACGACATGTCGGAAATAATGAATTTTGATACACTCACGAACAACGCGGCATAGCGTTGAGAAAAATAGTTGGATTCATACAGGTCGTTTGCTTTTATATAATTTTTTTTTGTGTCTACCGGCCAGTAGAGACTTAGATTTCCCGGTATGTTAGCGAGCGAATAAGATTTTGGATCGGACAAAACATTATCATTATACCCGTTTTGGTCGTAATAAAACTCGGTGATAACATTTATACGGTCGGGTACGTTGAGGCAGTCAAACGCGCGGCCGAATCCGACAGATGCTTTTGTTACCCACTCATCTTTTTTCTTCGCTTTTGACAACATCCCGTTCTCGATAATCATACGTTCACGGTTGTCGCCGTAGGAAAACGCGGCTTCACCGAGAATATCAAGTCCAAACACGCGGGTGGAAAAATCATAACCGTACACCGGGATAAACCCTTTTTTCGTCCAACCCGCTAGCGCCATTTCAGTTTTTCCTACCAACACGTCAACCTTCACTGCTACCGCGGTAGAGTTTATATCCGCTGCATTGCCAGAATCAAGAAAACCGTAAATATTGGCGGTAGTACCAAACGGCACGTGGTATTTCAAACCATACGCTCCTTCGCGGTAGCCAACTTTTTGGATAAACGGCTTCTTTTCTACGTTGATAAGATCCGTTGGGTTCCAGAGGTAACACCGTCCCCATTGGAGTACTTGTTTCCCCGCGCGGAAGTACACGCGGTGGTACGCGTTAAAATCGAGGAATAGTTCGCGGATATTAACAAGCGTTGTCCCGGTTTGCGAGTAGTACTGGGTTTCGAGATTCGCAAACCCTTTGACGCCCTGTTTCAACCGCGCGTCAAGCATAAGGTTGCCTGCGATGTAAGTGAAGTACCTGTTTTGAGTATCATTACCGTCTTCTATATAGTCACGGCTCGCAGTAAAATCCGCTACGGTTGTTAGTTCTCCGGAAATACTTGTTTTCTTTTTTTCCGTATTTTCTTCTATAATTGAAGCGTTGTTCACTACTTCTTTCGCGTCAACCATCGTGGTGTCAGTAGCGCCAAACAACTCATTTTCGTTGATCGCGGGGGACGCCTGCGCGTCCTTTGCATAAACAGGTACAACAGCCGGGACGGATATCAGCGTCGTTAACAATAAACACAGCGCGGGGACAATATTCTTATTCATTTACTTACTCAAATTCTCGAGGTATGCTTTTGTAAATATCTCGTCGTTAAGCTTTTCCGTAGACAATCCGGAGAGTTCCACCACAGTTTTGTTGCCTTTTTCGAACTCGTCGATAAACATTTGTTTTACGGGTACAAACTTTCCTTCCAACGTTGTGTATTTAAGGTAGTACGCGGTCTGCATCAACATGTTTGAGGACGAGTACGACTCTTCCTTTAACGGCAAATAATTGTCGCGGCGTACCCAATATATTTTCCGCGGGTAGTCCACATCATTTGCTATAGCTTTAAGCTCAAACTTATACACAGGTATACTTCCCAATGTTTCTTCAGAAATAATTTCTCTCCCACCTTTTTCAGCAGTTGCCGGAGCGTATAACTCGCTGAGTTTACGGTTTTCAAAATCGTCACCCCGCGCGTCGGACCCGCCGATACTTTCGTCACGGTTGATATGCTGGAACGTCCGTGTGTTCCTGCGGTACATCCAAAAATTTTCGTCTACCCGGAGGTACCCGTTCCCTTTATCTGATTCCGGCGCAGTGATTATCATAAGAAATGCGTTATCCTTATCCCGGCGGTAGTATATAAGCTCCATTGTTTTCACGCCTTCCTCAACCTTCTGCTGGGTCATCGCGACTTTCCCTTTCGCGTCGGAACGAATTTCCATTGACGATTCTATACTCTTAAGAATCACCCCGATTTTTGGTAGGTCAGCGGAGTACGCCGGCGCGAGAAAAGCGGTCAATGCCAGGATTAGTAATAACACATAGGAAAATTTTCGATACATAAAGATTTTATATCCTCCAGTTTTGATTTATAACACCAATTTATTCGTAATGCCGCAACGCGTCTGACGGCACGAGGTTCGCTGCGCGTTTCGCCGGGAAGTACGCGGTTGCCACAGAAATTATCAGTATCAATACCGTGTTCGACAAAATCCCGCCAACGTGGGGCTTGAAGTACAAATGCCCGTTTATCAACAGCATCATCATAGGATTGTCTTTTATACTAAACGTTAACAACGACAATAGCCACATCGCAATAAACCCTGCGATAATGCCGGTAATACACGAAAATAGCGAAAGGAAAAAGGTTTCCAGGATAAACGTGTTTCTCACATCTTTTTTCCGCATCCCTATTGCACGAATAGTACCAATCTCGCGGGTACGTTCGCGGATAGTCATCCTCAACGTGTTAATGACACCGATGAGGATAATAAAAAACAGTACCATCACGGCGGATAGGGTTATGATGTTCAGGACAGCTTCAAGTTGCAACACCGCGCTTGCGCTTTCGTACATTGTACGGACATCGATTAACGTAGCTTTCCACTTTTTCTTTATAACATCTTTCATCTTCAACTGCATTTCCTGAGTTGTTTTTGACCGGTCAAGCATAATCCATTCAGTTGCTAATGCCGGGTAAATCGGGTTCGTTGTCGCGGGATAATACGCTGTGGTTCCTGTTGGTACCATAGTGGATGGCAGGTTGTCGTAATACGCGCTGTAAAACTCTTTATCATTAACAAGGATAACCGGCTTACCATCAAAGGTTTTGTCGTCAGCAACAGCGGTTACTTTACACTTTACCGCCACTGGCTTATCCCCGAACTTCGGCTGGTACGTAAACTCTATTGTCCCGCCGGAATTGGTAGAAAACTTTTTTGCTGCCGCACTCGTAACCACCACCTCGTCTTTTCCCCACGCGGATTCTTTATCCCCGCGGATAAGAGGTACTTTATCACTCAACATTTTTACGGTATCGCTGCTCGTGCGGAAACCAAGCATTGTAACACCTTCGGAACGCCCAATACCGTGTATAACTGCGAGCCCGGGTTTTAATGCTTCATGCAGTTTATTCGCGTACAAAATCGCGGTTTTTCTGGGTTCCTTTACAACGATGTTGATATCCCCGGTTTCCCAAGTTTTGTAGCCCATAAGCGCTTTAAGTTTTTGTAAGTTCATCAACATCGCGCTGGACATAAACACATTGTCGTTATGGATAATCCCGACAACGGTTAACCTCGCGGCCTGCGGCTGGTTAAAAACATTGGGGTATCGTATGCGTATAGTATCGTTTAGGGTAACGTTTAAATACTTCGCTTTTTCGTCGGAAATAACAATCGGGTTCTCAACAGTTTCATCGTCGATACGGTCAAATTCGCCGGCAACAATTTTGTACGATTCATCAAGTACCTTGCGTTTTTTTGTGTCCATCTTCTGTTTTGTATCAATCCCGACAACAATAATGTTATCCGACTTCCCGTTGCCGATCGCACGCGCAAACGTGCCCAGGCTTTCGCTGAGAGTGTCGTAATCCGGGATTGTGTGGTTAATAATCTCGAGCACACGTTCGCGGTCACGGAATATCTGGCACTGCGCGCGCCCGCGTTCCTGAAACCCGAGAGTTATATGTCCCGAGGTCATAACAATGATTTTGTTCAACAAATTGTCGGTAATACCCCGGGAGAACGAGTTGGCAATTACCAAAATCATCATCCCGAACGCAATTGCAAGTCCGAGTAACAGATTACGCCGTTTCTGCCGGAGTAGGTTACGCAAACTTATTTCAATAATAATATTCATCTGTAATAATCCTTTTTTATTTCTTAGTCCCTGCTAATCGCATCCAACGGCGTGATCCCGCGTGCTACCCTCAAGGGGTAAAGTACCGCGAGAAATGTTACGAAGCCGAGTTGTATTATTGTTAATACAATATCGATAAATGAAAGGATTGGGTGGAACTTATCCCCGCCGAACAATAATTGTGCCATTTCGTTGGCTGATGTGATGTTGAACAACGGGATAAGGTTTACGATAATAATTCCTGCCAGTATTCCTGCACCGCCGAAGACGAACGAAAGTATTGCGGTCTCGCCGATAAACATTTGGGAGATAAAACTTTTCTTCGCTCCAACCGCTCGCATCATACCAATTTCCTGTGTGCGTTCCAACGCTGCCATACTCAAAGTATTAACAATAATGATTATTGCAACAAAAAACAGGAATGATACAAAAACGAATAACGATCCTTTAATCAACGCAGCCATACTGCCGATAACGCCGGCCGCTTTTTTCCATGAAACAGCCCGTGCATTGAGGTTATTGGACTTCAACAACTTATTAATTTTATCGAGCCCGGTATTCAACGCAGTGCCGGGTTGAAGTTTCACGAAAACAAGGTTGTACGATCCGGTTTCGAGGTCGGCTGGCATAGTACTCACGGCTTCTTTTTTTGTGGCATCCTTTTTCGCAGCGGCGATATCAACATTTCCTGTGTTTATCACAATCAACGAATCGTCGGAAAACAGGTTGTCGAGGTTAGTATTATCCATACTCAACAACTGCTTCTTTTCTTTTGACACTTCCACCGCTTTATCCGCTGCGGAAAAGTATCCCTGGCATTCGCGGTAGGATTCAATATCCAGAATATTAAACATTCCAAATATCGCGTTTAACGCGCGGTATTTCATAACGCCTTTTACGTCAACACGGATATCCATTGACGTATTTCTGTCGCTGAACCCCATGAAAATAATATTATCACGGACACTAACGTCTTTGATATCAGTCTTCGTGTCTTTCACAAGATCGCGGAACGATTTTTCGTTGAACACCGTGTTTTTCGGGATAAACCATAAATTTGAAAAGTCGTAGAGGTACTTCCGCGCTTCTGTCGGGAGCAACACCCCGCGGGTATTTGCACCGAGCTCTTCTCCTTCAAGTACGACAACGCTGTTGGGAAACATTTTTTGATACTTATCATACTCTACACCCAGAACAAACGCGTATCCCGGATCCCCGCCAGCGTCGTTAAGCACCATTGCCATGTTTCGTCCCGCGGGAAGGAAGGTTGATACACACTTTTCTTGTACCAATGCTTTTTTGATATCAACAAAATTGTTGATGGGTTCAATAGCGCGGCCCATTTGCGTGAACAATACACTATCCTCGCGCTGTTTATCGGAGATTATAACAACGTCGCCAGTAAAACTGTTGACAATATTTTGCGCCATACCTTTATCCATACCGGATATAATACCGTTGCCAACGGTCATCAGTAACGCGCCAAGAAAAAGGATGATGCCGATAACAAAACTTTTTCCTTTATGCCGGAGGATATTGCGCCACGCTATTTTTAGTATTAGGTTCATTTAGGTATTGCCTTATAATTATTCAACTTGTATCAACCCGTCTTTGATTTTAACAATATGCTTTGCGTACTGCAAAACATTCGCGTCGTGAGTGGAAAATATAAACGTCGTTTTTTCTTTTTTGTTCATTTCTTTCATCAGCTCGAGAATATTAGCACCGGTTTGGGAGTCCAGGTTCGCAGTGGGTTCGTCGGCTAAGACAATGTCCGGATTGGTAACCAACGCGCGCGCGATCGCAACCCGTTGCCGTTGCCCGCCGGAAAGTTCCGCGGGGCGGTGTTTGATAAACTCTTTCAACCCGACTTCTTCGATAAGCTGTTCCGCGCGTTTCTGTACTTCCGCGCGGGACTTGTTTTTCATTAGTAACAACGGAAACTCGACGTTTTCCAGTACGTCAAGCACGGGAATAAGGTTAAACGTTTGGAAGATAAACCCGATTTTGTACAACCGCAGGTCAGTGAGCTGCGTGTCAGGCATTTTTGTGATTTCTTTATCCCCAATTTTTACGGTGCCCGCTGTCGCGGTATCGATACACCCGATGATGTTAAGCAAGGTAGTTTTCCCGCTGCCTGACGGCCCGACGACGGACAACAGGTCGCCTTCTTCCACACTGAAGTCCACCCCGCGTAACGCGTTAACCGTGGTTTTGCCAAGCGGGTAGTCTTTTGTAACACCCTTCATTTCAATAATGTTCATTGTTTATTCTTATCTCCTAATTTAAAATTATCTATGGTTACATTATACTAAGTGTTGAACAACACTTAAAAACCTTAAAAATACAATAAAAAAACTGCCGGACTAGGACTCGAACCTAGAAAACATGGTCCAGAGCCATGTGTGATACCATTTCACTATCCGGCAACCTAAAGTATTAGTTTGTTTTGTCAGGGCTTTTTTCGCCGTTATCTTCTTTTTTTAGTTCATCCACGTAATTTAATTCAAGGTCTGCAAGTATTGTGGTCAACAATAACGATTCACGGTCTGTAAGATTACCCTGAGTTTTTTGTTTTATCATCAATAAAAGATCAATTGTATGTTTTGCAGCAATAAGGTCGCGTTCAATTTTGCCTGTAGCCGGATTCGCTGTCTTACCAAGCTGCAGCATTGCAGCGGTGCTTAAAGAATGTACCAGTATCAAAAACAAATGGTCAACTTCTTTATCCCTACCCTGCGGTTTGTTGTTATCATCAGTTATTGCCATCGACTATCCTTTGCATATCTATCTTAACCGTAGTTTCCGTGACATCAACTTGCCCAATCGCATTATTAGCTTTCTTCATTAACTCATCCGGTTCGTGCATATCAGGTGTATAACACCCCACCCCGAAAGATACGTCCATCACAACCTTTTGCCCGTCCCGCGCATGAAACTCCTTTTGCAGTACGATCTCTCGGACACGTTCACCGATAAGCGCAGTATTCTTCATTGGTGTATAGGTAAGGATCATACGCATTTGCCCGTCTTTAAGGATACCAATAACATCGGTATGCCGTAAATGCTCCGCAATCATTTCGCTTACTTCCCGCTGTAGTTTATGCATTGTGCGTTTACCAAGAAGGTTTGAAAGATAATCGTAATTACTTACCCGCATAACCATCAGGGATAACGGTATCTGATACCTTCGTGCTTCATCAAACCTAAACCTTAACTCATTCAAAAACCGTTTTTCTTCAATTATTGAAATATAATCAACATCAGAGACGGTTTGCAGTAATAACCGGTAAAGCCACCGCCATACGTACTCCAACGGGTTTGCCAGGGCGAAGGATATTACCAGTACACCAATGATAAGCGCCACCCAGGCAAGAAGGTCAAGGGTCAGGAAACTAAAAAATCTTAGTAAAGACTTTCCAAGAACGTTATTATTAAAAATCAGGGTTAACAATAACGAGAATATTATGATTAAAGAGGTCGAGAAAAAAACGTATACCCACGGCCATACGTACCATGAACGGAACGGGCGTAGACGGTTACGGTAAAAGAAACATTCAAGTTCAGTTGCGATCGTCCCGATTACCAGCCCGAATAATATTGATATCATAACGCACTGTGCACTGACCGCCATAATTGTTTGTGTGTTTACGGATGCGATAAACTTAGTTCCTATCCAATAAACAATAAGTATGGCTACCGCAATGAGTACCGCGCTGAGTATCCCCGCGCCTAATACTAAATACCGCGGAGTAAGTTTGGTTAACGTCTCAAACTTTTCATCAGGAGAAATACGTTTTTTCCAGTCAATCATATTATTCTTATCTCGGCCTCCGTTATACAGCCATCATTTTTGTGCGCTGTACAACAAAAAAACCGCGCACTTCTTATATGTACTAAATACGATTAATAACTATACCAAATTGTTCAATGTGTAATCAAGGCGTTTAAGCACGCGTTCTTTACCCAGTAAGGATAGTATATTAAACACCCCGGGGCCGGTTGTACGCCCGGAAACCGCTACACGTAAAGGATGAAACACTGCCCCCGCGCCGATATTTTTCTCGGTAACATACGCCCGGACAGATGCTTCCAGCGCAATTACGCTGTAGTCCTCCTGTTTTTCCAGTAAACCGCGAAGGTCTGTCAGTATCCCCCGGCTGTCAGGTTTTGACTTAATACTTTTAGTAACCGCTTTTTCATCATAAAGTTTTAACGCAGGATCTGTGATATCCTTAATAAAATATTCAGTTAACCCGGGAATATCGGTAAGAAACTTAATTTTTTCATGTTCAGCGGTAATAATTTTTTTTATGAACTCCCTTTTCTCAGGTTGCGCGGTATCCTTTGTGACACCGTTCTCTGCCGCCCATTGAAGTATCGGCGAATTAGGGTCAGATAAACGGTCCAATAACTTGTCAATTGTGAGTTCACGGATATACACACCGTTCATCCATTCAAGTTTTTTGAAATCAAACACTGCACTGCTTTTCCCGCAATGTTCAAGCGAAAATTTTTGTGACATTTCATTGAGTTTAAACAACTGCTGGCTATCCTCAGTTGACCATCCGAGTAACGCGAGGTAGTTGATCATAGCTTCCGGCAGGTATCCCGCGTTTTTGTAGTCAAACACCGCAACCGCACCGTGGCGTTTTGAAAGTTTACCCCCGTCACTCCCGTGGATCATAGGAAAATGCGCGTATGCCGGAGGGGTTAATCCCAGAGCGTTAAACAACAATATCTGCCTTGGTGTATTTGAAATATGATCATCCCCGCGGAGCACGTGCGTGATTGCCATACAATGGTCGTCAATAACAACCGCAAAGTTGAATGTCGGCACACCTGAAGTTTTGACTAATACAAAATCGTCAAGTAATGCGTTATCAAACTCAACATCGCCTCTGATAAGGTCATGAAACACGGTTTTTCCGGTATTCGGCATCTTAAAACGTATAACCGGCTTACGTCCCTCGGCTTCTTTTTTCTTACGTTCTTCAGGTGTTAAAGTTCGGCATCGCGCATTATATTTTGGTGGTACTTTACGGCGCATAGCGTCCGCGCGCTGAAGTTCAAGTTCATCCGGTGTGCAGTAACAGCAATACGCATGGCCGTTGTTGATCAGTTGTTCACCGTATCTCGTATACATCCCCTTTTCATGACGTTGCATCTGGAAATACGGGCCATAGGGCTGGTTCTCTGTCTCAGGGCCTTCATCCCAGTTTAACCCCAGCCACTTAAGGCCGTTGAGGATAGACTCCAACGATTCTTTAGTTGACCGTGTCTCGTCAGTGTCTTCAATCCTGAGTATAAACGTACCATTAAGTTTATGCGAGTATAGGTAGTTGTATAACGCAGTTCTTGCTCCGCCAAGATGCAAAAACCCGGTAGGGCTTGGAGCAAAACGTACACGTACTTTATTTACTGTTTCTGTATTCATAAAAACCTTCTTGTCCAGTCTTTCTGTAGCTGCATTTAATATATGATTTTGTTTAACGGATACTCAATAATACCTTCCGCTCCTGCGCGTTTAAGTTCCGGGAGAATGCGTTTAACAACTTTTTCTTCGAGTATAACTTCAATTGCCACCCAGTTAGGGTTGGATAACGAGGATATTGTAGGGTTCTGTAATGCCGGCAGGCATTTGGTTACCACCGCAAGTTTATTTTTTGGGACGTTCATCTTAAGCCCAACCATACCGACAGCGTTAAGCGCACCGGTTAGCAGCATAAATATATTTTCCATCTTCGTACGTTTCCATGTATTCTTATACGACCGTGTATTCGCGATCAGCCGTGTAGTGGATTCCAGTAGTACTTCTGCAATCCTTAACCTATTTGCGCGGAGGGATGACCCTGTTTCCGTGAGTTCAACAATTGCGTCAACCAATTCCGGCACTTTTGCTTCAGTTGCGCCCCATGAAAATTCTACTTCCGCCTTAACTTTATTTTTTGCAAGATGTTTTTTTACGATATTGACCACTTCTGTAGCGATACGTTTACCCCTAAGATCTTTTATGGATTTAATCTTTGATGTTTCGGGTACTGCAAGGACCCATTTTACGGGACGAAACCCGCTTTTCGCGTAAATAAGTTCTCCTAACTCTTTTACCTTCGCACCGGTTTCACAGATCCAGTCATAACCTGTTACCCCGCAGTCAAACACTCCTTGTTCGACATACTTCGCAATTTCCTGTGCGCGGACAAGCATTATCTCAATTTCTTCATCATCACAGGAAGGGAAGTATGAACGTTCCGCAGTACGGATTTTTATTCCCGCTTTCGCAAAAAGTTCTACAGTAGATTCCTGTAAACTGCCTTTAGGTAACGCAAGTTTTAGTTTATTCATAAATTTTGGTTTGTCCTCACATTCTTAAACCCTTGTTTCATTTAAAAAACTCCATTTTTATAAGTATACCACAACTCGCATACTTGTTACAATACGTCTTTGACGAGGAAAAGTCTTAATTCAACTGTTTTTTGAACAATGCAGAGCTCAGTCCCAGGATCACAACTCCGAATATCGCTAACGCCAGGATCTCTGGCCATAGGATATCAACCCCTACGCCTTTAAGAAAAATTCCGCGGACAATCACAAGGAAGTACCGTAACGGCAACAGGTATGTTGAATACTGTATAATCTCCGGCATGTTTTCTATAGGAAACATAAACCCGGATAAAAGCATCTGAGGCAGCATCAAAAAAAACGCGGTCATCATTGCCTGTTGTTGTGTTTGCGAGACTGCGGAAGCAAATAATCCGAGCCCCAGGGTGGTCAGGAGAAAGAGTAATGATGTTGCAAACATTAATGTCAAACTTCCGTTTATCGGGATGGCAAACACAATTTTTCCGGTAATAATTATGATGATAACATCCATAAATCCGACCAGCGCGGGGGTAACAATTTTAGCGATCATCAACTCCCACGGCCGTACCGGTGTGACAATCACCTGTTCCATAGTCCCGGTCTCGCGTTCTTTTGTTATTGCCATTGAAGTAAGGATTGAGGTCAGTAATAACAGTATCAAACTTAATACCCCGGGGACCATGTAGTTAGCGCTTTTCAGTGTTGGGTTATACCATATCCTGACTTCAGCTGTGATTTTTGGCATATTTGTAGTTGTCCCCATCTGTATCAACCTGGGTTTGATCGTTTGTTCAATAAACTTCTCAGCATAGGTATTAACAATCTGCTGCGCATAGTTTAACCCTATATTTGAAACATTAGAATCACTTCCGTCAACTATTACCTGTACTTCAGCAGAACGGCCGCGTTTGATATTACGTTCAAATCCTGAGGGTATATGTATTCCAATAACACTGCGCCCGGTTTGGATTGACGATTCAAACTGGTTCTCATCCCGCGCGTAACCGGTAATCCTGAAGTACTCGGAATGTATAAACTTATCAGCCAATCCGCGGCTTTCATATGTTCCGTCATTATCCCAAATAACAGTTTTTATATTGCGTATATCTGTGGTAACCGCGTACCCAAAAATAACCAACTGTATTATCGGCGATATAAAACTTAACACCATCATCTTCGGATCATGCGTAAAAAGTATAAACTCTTTTTTTACGATATACCAAAACCGTTCCATATACTAATTAATCCAACCTTTTCTTAAACCGTACAGAACAAATGGTTAATGTCAATACTGCCAGCAGTGCAAGAACCAGTGTTTCACCCCAAAAAACTTCAAGACCGTTGCCTTTAAGAAAAATATTACGGACAATAACCAAAAAATACCGTGCGGGGATAATGTATGTCACTACCTGTATGATCCCGGGCATACTGTTGATCGGGAATACAAACCCGGATAACAGTACTGCCGGTAACATCGACGTCAGCCATGCAATCATCATTGCCACCTGCTGAGTTTTTGCCAGGGTTGAGATTAACAACCCGAACCCAAGTCCGCTTGCACCAAAAATCAGTGCGGTAAAAAATAATACTACAAAATTTCCCCGGAATGAAACATGGAACACAAGTGTTCCCATAAAAAATATTATTATCATGTCCACCATCCCGATCACAAGGTAAGGAAGTAGTTTACCGATCATTATTTCATAAGCTTTCACTGGTGTGACAATAAGTTGTTCCAAAGTCCCGCGTTCGCGTTCCCGCGCAATAGTAAATGAGGTAAGGATAATAGTGATGATTGTCATCACGGTAACAATAACCCCGGGGACAATATAATTACTGCTGCGCATTTCCGGGTTATACCATACCCGGGGCTGAACTTTAACCGGGGGAAACCTGTCATTACTAAACGGTATTCCATATTTGTTTAACACGCGGACGGTCAGTTCGATATTGTATGCTTGCAATATCCCTGCGATATACCCCACAATAATTGTTGCGGAATTTGACTCACTACCGTCTACTAATAACTGTACTGCCTGTGCTGTGCCTTTAACAACATTTTTACCAAACCCCGGAGGGAAAGCGATAATAATCTTACATTTTCCGCGGTCAAGTAAATTATTAACTTCATTCGGAGACACTACCTTTGCTGCGTACCTGAAGTATCCACAATTCATTATTTTCCCAATTATCTCGCGGCTATGCACCGAATTGTCCTGATCATAGACACCTACCGGCACATTTTTTATGTCAAACGATATGCCGTATCCGAAAAGCAAAAGTAAAAATATTGGCATCGCGATTGCCAGTACCAATGTTCGCGGGTCACGCCATATTTGTATCAACTCTTTACGGGTGATTGCGATGATACGTACAAAATCAATTTTCATATTATGATTTCACCTACCCAGTTTTTCGTTGATCAAATATATAAACACATCCTCAAGTGACGGCCGGACAAATTCTGCGGAGACAACCTGTATCCCCCGGGAAGATAAATTTGTTTTTATACTTTCCACCACCCCGTTATTTGATCCCGATATTCGGTTGAGTATCAGGTGCAGCATATTACCAAACGGCGTTGATTGTTTCACAAACTCGTTTCCTGACAGTATATCCATTGCAGCAAGACAGTCTCCGCAGTTAAGTTCAAGTATGTTCTCAGGTAACGCGTCAGCCTTAACCTCTCCGGGTGTGCCGATAGCAATGATTTCACCGTTATAGATCAACCCTATGCGGTTGCAGTTTTCCGCTTCGTCCAGATAATGCGTGGTTACCAGTATTGTAGTTCCATTTGCCGCGGTATCATATATAAGATCCCAGAACTTACGCCGCGCTAACGGGTCAACCCCCGCAGTGGGTTCATCCAGAAAAAGGACTTTTGGTTTATGAACAACCGCGCAGGCAAGCGCCAGGCGTTGTTTCCATCCGCCTGAAAGGTTGGAGGTAAGAGTGTTAATATTGTCAGTTAATCCCGTGGTGTTAAGCACCCACTCTTTCCTCTGTTTTTTCTCAGCTTTAGGGACAAGATAAATACCGCTGTAAAAATCTATATTCTGGCTTACGGTAAGGTCGTCGTATAACGAAAACTTCTGGGACATATACCCGATTGAACCCTTAACTTTATCCGGTACGGTAACAACATCGTACCCCGCAACAATTGCCGTTCCTTCTGTTGGAGGTATAATCCCGCAGAGCATACGTATTGTTGTAGACTTCCCCGCGCCATTCGGACCGAGAAAACCGAAAATTTCTCCTTGTTTCACCTGCATACTGATATTATTTACCGCCGTGAACTTACCGAATTTACGGGTAAGCGCTTTAACGTCGATAGATATATTGTTGTTACTACCCGTCATCCCGTTTTCTCCTGTAAAAGTTCAATAAAAATATCTTCAAACGACGGATGGATTACACAAAAACTTTTTACCCCCACCTTTTCAGCGGTAAGGGTGTTAACAATTGAGGTATTAACCTTCCCGGCATCAGTTTCCATCCCGGCGGTTGCGTGTAATGTATCACCGAAGATATACACAAATTTTATGTCCGGACAGGTTTTTGAGATAACATTCCGTGCGTGATGGTTGTCAGTAGTGATAATCTCAAACACTTGTTGGTTTGATAATCCGTGGATTTCATCCGGTGTACCGTAGCGTATAATCTTACCTTCATGCATCAACCCTACACGGTGACAGCGTTCCGCCTCGTCCATATACGGCGTACTGACCACAATACTGGTACCCCCGGCGACAAGTTTGTACAGCATATCCCAGAGTTCACGCCGTGATACGGGATCCACTCCGGTAGTTGGTTCGTCAAGAACCAGTAATTTAGGTGTATGGATAAGATTACATGCTAACGCCAGTTTTTTTTGCATACCCCCGGAAAGGTTCATAGCCAACCTTGTTTTAAAGGGTTCAAGCCGTGAGAACTCATATAACTGCTTAAACCGTTCAGTCCGGACTTTTTTTGATACTCCGTACATATCGGCAAAGAAGTCAAGATTTTCTTCAACAGTAAGGTCGGTGTATAAACTAAATTTCTGGGGCATATACCCGAATATATGATAAACCGGTTCAGGGTTAGCCAGAATGTCATACCCGTCAATTATTACAGTTCCTGAAGTTGGTGGTATTACCCCGCAGATCATACGTAATGCCGTAGTTTTACCGCTGCCATCCGGGCCGATTAGTCCCACGATCTCACGGGGTTCAACGCTGATAGTTAAACCATCAACGGCAGTAACGGAAGTATCACTAAAAACTTTTTGTAATCCCTTAGTGGAAAGAATAGGCATAGGGATTTTAATACTTACTTAAGCTTGATAATAGCATCAGCCGGCATCCCGGGTTTAAGTTCCTGTTCAATATTCTGTACACCGATTTTTACGGCAAATACCAATTTTGCGCGTTCTTCCTTTATCTGAATATTTTTTGGAGTGAACTCCGCTTTTGTTGCGATATTAATAATTTTACCCTCATACTTTTTATTGGGGAACGAGTCAGTGGTAACTTCCACAGATTGCCCAACCGTAATCCGTCCGAGTTTTGTTGAAGGGACATATATTTTTAACCATACATCATCGAGGTCGGCTATTGAACATAAAACTGTTCCCGGGAACAAAGTTTCCCCGATACTCACGGGCTTATCTACAATTGTCCCGTCAATCGGTGAACGGAAATACGCGTTGCCTATTTGAGACTTAATGACATCCACCGCAGCGGATGCCTGGTTATAATTTTGTTTTGCCGCGGAATATTGTGATTGCAGAGTATCATACTGTGTTTTTACAGTATCGTATTGCTGCTGAGAAACAGATCCTGCTGTGTACAATTCCTGTGTGCGTTTAAAGTTATCTTTGATATTATTAAGATTAATCTCCACCTGATTAATTTGTTCCATCGCAGCCATTGCCTGTGCCTGTACCTGTGCGAGCCGCGCATCGAGTTCATCATGATTAATTTCAGCGAGGGAAACGCCTTTATTCACAACTTCGCCTTCTTTGAAGTTAAGCCTAGTGATTGTTCCCGGAATTTTTGAGGATATATCCACCTGAGTAGCTTCAATTGTTCCCGCCGCTGTAATGTTTGTATTATCCGCTGACCATTTATGCGTCGCTAAAAAGTATACCGCTGTGCCCAGTACCAGAATTACCGGTATGATCACCGGCGGTTTATGTTTATTACCAACCATGTATTATATTCCTCCTGCTACTTAATATTTCCCCATTGCTTTATCCAGAGCAATCCTCGCGAGAGTGTAGTCATACACTGCCTGAAGATAATTTGTCCCGGCAAGCGTCAATGCCATTTGCGCGTCAAGTACTTCTTGATTAGTAACGCAACCATTTGAAAAACTTATATTCGCGATTTTTAACATTTCTTCCGCCAATGCTACGTTTTCCACCTGCGACTTAATACGTTCCTTCGCGTCATGAAGTTTTAGTACCGACTGTGTTATCTCCACAATAATACCATCACGTACCTGCACCTGCGCAATCTCAGCTTGTTGTTCAATGAGTTTACCCTGGGTTATTGCGTTAGATACAGCAAAACCGGTGAATATCTGCCAGTTAAACGTTAAACCGGCATACCAGCTGTCTTTCCATTCAAGTTTAGAATAAAACGGGTACTGGTACTGGTATCCCGCAAGGCCAAAGAGGGTAGGTTTATTTTTTGTACCCACAATTTTTGTGTTCAGCTTAGCGGTTTCCACAGCAGTTGCTGCGATAGCGGGCTCACTGCGTGTCTTTAGCGCTGAAGAAATACAGTCATTTAGTATAATCTCAACCGGCACGTATTCAAGTTTACCGTTTAATATAACCTCAGTATTTTGTTCCAGTGCCATTAAATGTTTCAACCTTACCAGTGAAGTGTCATACATATTTTGCGCCTGCACTACAAGAGGTTCAGTATTAGCCACCTGTGTCTTTGCACGCAGAAGGTCAAGTTTGGATACCGCTCCGGCATTAAATTTTGATTCCACGGTTTTACGGTGTTCCTCCGCACGGTCAAGTGATGCCCTGTGTGTCTCCACCAGTTCCTTCGCAAATAGCGCGGTATAAAACGCAGTAGCTGCGTCATTCACCGCGTCGTTACATGTTTTTATATATTCACTCTCTGTTGTCACAACAGCATTTTTTGCAGCACTATACGCATTTCTCACGCGGTTCCACGAAAAAATGTTTTGCTGTACCGCCACGCCAAGCATCCAGTTGTCGTCATCACCGATTTTGATGGAATTATCAATAGTTTTCGTAATACTTGTTGTAGGGCCGGTTGGGATTGTGACAGGAAATGATACGTTCATCTCCGGAATTAATGATGTATACTGATACTTAGCTAATGCTGAGACTACCGGCAGATATCCCGCTGCGGCTTCATGTACCTTACTTTTTGCGGTATCAACTTTCTTTTTTGAGGACAATACCGCCCGGTTATTCTCTAAAGTAACTTTCTTTATATAGTCAAGATTATAAACAGCGCTGTAGAGAAGCACTGGCGAGGAAACTGTAATATAGAGAACCGCGAAGAAAGTTACTGCCGCTATTCCGTGTTTACTTTGCATAAGAAACATTTTCTGATTTTACCGTGCACTTAAATTTATCAAAATAAAAGCCGGTATCCACGGTTTCAAGTTCACCCCGCTGGAAATCAACGATTTCCGCACGGAAGTGTTTTTTTGATGGTATAAGCGTATAACTGTGATTATTGTTTATCACAAACCTGTACTGATCAATATTACCAAAGAAAAAGTCACGGACTTTTCTGCATTGTTCGGGATCAAGAGTAAAACTGCCGTAATGCATTTCAAAACTTCCTCTATGCGGATCAACCGGGAGCCATCCATAAGGCGGAATATATATCTCTGTCCAGTCATGCATACCTTCCTCTCCCGGTATGATTGTCCATCCTGACTGCCACCGCGCCGGTATACCGGAAAGTTTGCACAACGTAATAAACAACATGCCTATCTGCCCGCAATCACCGTACATATGTTCATAAGTATACTTTGAAAGATTGTCAAGAGTGGAGTACTCATTTGCGAAACTGTACTTAATATTTTCAGCAATCCAGTCATAAATCATTTTTGCTTTTAGATACGGATTAGTTTCGTTAGCAGTAATAAACTTCGTAAGTTCAATAAGTTCTGCTGACGGTTCCTCATGCGGTGTCCTGGTTTTAATATTACTGACATACTCCGGATCAGTTTTTTCATATGGAATAACTTTTTCGGGATTCACCGGATTATAATACGCATACGAGTTATATTTTGTCTTAACGGTAAATACTGCTGTATCACCGGTTACGGGTTGTTCAAAGTATAAACACGCGAATTCCGGTGTAGCAATTTGTTTTTTATATGTTGGTGTGGATTCCAGGATGGTAATATTTATCTGCCGCGGGATACTCAACGGTATAGGTAACCAGCACCGCAGGAGTTCGTTTTTTTTCATCCCTGCGGTATCCGTTCGTATTTCAAGGGTCAGTATAAACGTTGTCTGAGCCAGCAGGGGTTGTTTTGTAGTTGCGTATTCACCGGTGATACTTGTCACTAATGAAAGATAATCCTGCGCTTTTTTCCCGAGGTCTTTCCATTCTATAGCGCGGGGATAGATATCGCGGTAACGGAAAAACAGGTTGCTGACACTGGGATTAATATACCATGTCTTACCATCAATTACACGTTTGTCAAACATCCGTGATTCATCCCATTCCCTGAATTCGCCGGGTTTAAAATCCTTAATTTTCTTAGCTAGCGCTTTCTGTAAATCTTCCGCAGATAAAGTATAGTCAAGACGGATACGTTTAAGTTTTTCTTTTTCCCATAATAAACGTGCCCGGTCTTCCGGTAAAATTGTGTCCCCGGTTTTCAGGATGTACTGTGTGATAAGCTTTTCCGCGTTTGTATACTCCCCGTTATCAATAATTTCTGAGAGCTCAGGAATCATTGTTTTAACCCTTTCATCAATCGCTGCTGCAATACTTATGTTAGTCAATAACAAAAACACGAGGCCTGTAAATAATCTCATCTTATTTATTTTATCACCACGTAAACTTTAGCCCAACCCTGTGAGTCAATCCTAACCCGCCATAAGGTACATACGCATAGTTTAACTGCCATTTTTCCCAGGTCAGGCCTATTCCTGCGGTTATCCCTCCACCGGTAATCGCTGCTGTACCGGTATTATACCCTGCGCGTAACGCAATGTTGGGGGTTAACGCAAACTCCGTGCCGATGCTAAAGAAACCCGCAGCGTCTGAGGGTAAGTCAAAATCCGCTGCGATTGTCAATGCATTGTCAAGCAACTTGTATCCCGCACCGAGTTTAAGTACACCGGGTAACGCGTATTTCCCGGAAGAACCCGCTATGTTCTGGTAACACATACCCGCAGTTAATGACTGGTTCACTTCAAACATTATACCGGCATCCACGGAGATTATATTTGCGATATCCGTTTCATCAGCGGTACTGAACTTTTCTTGCGCATACTTTACTGCTACCCCTGCTGATAAAGATGGCAAGAAAATTTTTTGTGCATAACTCAGTGTTCCAATAATGACCGTTGGTACCATTACATCCAGGGGAATGTCGCGTCCTGATAATTCATCAGTGTCAGTCACAGCGATATCTCCGAAGTTAATACTATTAACAGCTAAACCCATAACGCCTTTCCACGGGAGTATATATCCGGCAATAACAGTTTCATGCTGGATTAGTGTAAGATATTCCATATGCACAGCTTCCGCGCTGTTTTGTTTGAGTGTAGCAATTGCCGCGGGGTTATACATTATAGATTCCAGTTCATTCACCAACCCTGTCCCGGCGAGTCCCATTGCCGACGTTTTCGGGGTGCTTATGAGCCGTAAATATGATGCTGTTCCAACCCCGGCATTTGATCCGGCATAAACACAGACCACGGAGAACAGTGATAATATGGCTGTTAGGGTTGCAGTATAAATAATTTTTGTTTTCATATATTATTTCCCATCATTTCTTAACCATTTTTTTTAGGTAATTAACCGGGTTACCGCTTGACGGTTTTACTGTGAGGTTATAAAAATAAACACCCCTCGCAACGGCATTCCCCGCTTCATTCTTACCATCCCACTCAAGCTCATTGTATCCTATACCCGGAGAGGAAAGGGTTAATGAGCGGACCGGTTCTCCGGTGAATGTATAAATTTCAACCTTAACCTCTGTGGTTTGTTTGCTTATCATGACAGCGAATTTTGTGGTGGTATTAAACGGATTAGGGAAATTAGAAACGTTTTCCACAACGAGGTCAGTTCCGCTGACTTTACAATAAACTTCGTTACTGCTGATGTTCCCCGCGAGATCGGATGCTTCTATTGAAAAGTAATGCTCCCCTTCCGTTAACGCAATGTTTACCTGATATGTAAAAATGTATGTTGTAGTGTCATAAATAACGCCCGGGGTTAACACATCGTCAATCTTAAATGTTATACTTGAAACACTAACCGCAACATCGTCCTTGATATACCCGCGGAGAAGAGGCATGGCTGTGATGTAATCATTATCATAAATTGATGTGAACATAGCTTCCGGCGGGTTGGTGTCCTGTACAGTGGTAGACAACATTAGCGCATGCAGCGTTCCTGCTGACGGTACATACACAAAAAAGGATGTTAATACTATCAGTGCCAATCGCACAAAAAAATTCATCATAACTCCTTCCATAACTGCCTAGTTAGTTTAGTTAATGAATATTATATCACAATATTATTTTGTAATATGTTAAAATGTTCGATTATTAAAGGAGTTGATTGATCTATGGAAACATTTGTTAAATACAAAGTTCACGGGCAGTACGTTTATGGTATCTGGCACTATCCTGAAAGAAAAAAATCGCGTCCCTCAAAAGTTCCGGCAATACTTATGTGCCATGGTTTTACCGGGAACAAGTCAGAAGCTCATATGTTATTCACCAAATTTGCGCGGCGGTTAGCAAAACAGGGCGTTGCGGTATTAAGGATTGACTTTCGTTGCTCAGGGGATAGTGAAGGCGATTTTAAGGATATGACAATAACTGGCGAGATAACAGATGCTGTTGAGGGGATTAACTTTTTAAAAACCCTGTCCGGGGTTGATACAAACCGTATCGGTATTATGGGATTAAGCCTTGGCGGGTTCGTTACGTTTATGACTGCAAATAAGTTACCAGAAATAGTTAAGTACGCGGTGTTATGGTCTGCCGTAGCTGACCCAAAATTTATACTTACACGTACACCACAGGTAACAGAAGATATCCGCCGGAAAGGGTACCACCTTCGAGCTGGGAATGCTCTTACGAAACCCTTTATTGACGATATTTATCAATTTCCTGCAATACATACAATGCCCGCCTACACCAGTCCTGTACTGGTTGTGCACGGGGATAATGATAAAAGTATACCGCTAACCCACGCTGGGATGTATGCCCGACATTTTAAACATAACGGCAACCTGTTTGAGATGAAAGTTATTGCAGGAGCGGATCATACATATAGTTCACCGCAATTAGAAGATAAAGTTTATGGTATAACAGAAAAATGGATAAAGAAAGTTTTAAGGGGGTTATAAAGAAATGAAGAAATTTATTGCGTTATTTACATGCACAGTATTACTGGCTACTTTGGGGACAACGGCATTCACAGCGGGAAGTAAACCGCGTATGGCCGTTATGCCGTTGAGTGAAGGTTCGATTGATCATTGGTGGGGTAACTGGAATGTCGGGCAGGGCGTGTCGGACATGCTGGTAACCGACCTTGTAAAAAGCGGCAAGTTTTCTATGATTGAACGTGAACAACTACAAAAAGTTATGGCAGAACAGCAACTCGGCGTTTCCGGCGCGGTGAATGAAAACACTGCCGCGCAGTTAGGAAAAATTCTTGGTGTTGACTATATCATCGTCGGGAGAATAACACAGTTCGCTGTGGAATCCAACGATATATCAATCCCCTACGTCGGGAGAGTACAGAACAACGTTGCGCAATGCGCGATTGATGCCAGGGTGGTCAGCGTAAAAACCGCGGAGATCCTTACCGCGATTGACGGGCAGGGGAAAGAAACTAAGACAGGTTTGTCGGTATGGTTATCCGGCGTCCCGCATTTTTCGTTCGGGAGTAATGATTTCCATAAAAGTATTCTCGGTAAAGCTACCCGCACAGCAGTAACTGATTTTGTTGCAAAACTTACCGCTCAGGTAGGCGGGGATGGAACGATAAAACCTCAACAACCAACTGATGTTACTACCGGCGCAATCGAAGAGGTTAACGAAGTGCTTGCAAAAGTTGCGGATATCGAAGAAAATATTGTTACACTCAATGCCGGCCTGGATTCTGGAGTGAAGAAAGACATGGTTTTTATGATACGCCGTATAACAAAAGTTGTGACTGACCCTGATACGGGTGAAGAAATCAAGAAAGTATACAGCACAATCGGTGAAGTTAAAGTCACGGAAGTAGGAAAAAAATCTGCCACTTGTGAAATTGTGAAGACTGAACCGAAACAAACTATTCAGGTTAAGGACGAAGCGTCCTGGAAAAAGAAATAAGTATTTCTGGTATAAAGCTTAGAATTCCAACCGTAATCCTGCGTTCACGCAGTAACGGTCTTTATTCCGTGTTTCACCCATACGGTACTCGCCGCTGACATTGATTTTTACTACTAAAATACTAAATTCCAACCCGCCAAAATAACCGATGTCCATACCGGTGGATTCAAGATTACCCGGCCCTTCAATCGTAAAGGCCGAACTGCTTGAAGTACTAGCCGACGTATATTCGGTTAAAGTAATACTGCCGTTAGTGTTGACTTTGGTGTTAACCTTTGAAGTATTGTAGTATGCCGCCGCACCGGCAAATGGTGTTACGAATAATAAGTACTTACTAACCATAAGTTTTGCGTTCATTGACGTGATTGCCCAGTCGGAAGATAACGTTGTTGCAGCGTTAACCGTCTGGGTATAGTTATAACCCGAATAAGTGTCTGTATTAGTAACATTATACGCCTGCCCCGCTGTGAGTGAACCGGTTAACATATCCATCCCCACACCAATTGAGATGTCAGGCAAAATAATACCTTCCAGCCCGCCGCCAATAATTTTTTTACGCACTTCAGCGCCCATTGCCTGGTTCTTAAACGCAAACTTAGTCCCTGTAACATCAATACTGATTTCGCTGGTACCATACTTTGCACCGAGGTCAAGATCAAACGGTAACCCTACCTTTGCGTGGACCATTACCTGCGGCAATGCAAGCATTTCGGGTAACGCGTATTTATTTGCATCAAATGCGTTCATCGCTAAATTCTTAAATGCTGAGAGGTCGATATTGAACGTATTAAGCCCCGCGATTGCGCCAATTTCAAACCCCAGCAAATGGCACACGTTTGCGGGTAAGTACATCCCGCCTGATGCGTTGAATTCAAGCCCGGGTTTCAACTGGCTGCCGAACCACGAACTTACCGACGAAAAGTCGGTCTTAATATCGTTTGTAGCGGTCTGCACGTCATCTGTAATCCCGGCGTATGCTACACCGGTAAAACCTAATATCATAACTGCGAGTACTGCCATAACTTTTTTCATTTCAATCTCCCCCTTGTTTCATACATAACCTATATTATTAACAAATAATCCGGTTTTTTTCAATGATCCCCGCGTTTTTTCTTTCCCCTCAAGTTATAATTGTTTTCTCAAATAATATATAATAACTAGATAAGTACCATATTATGATACAAAAGTATATCGAAAGGAAATATTTGCGATAATGAAACCAAATCTATGGCACGCAGGCAGTCTTATATTAATAACAGGAGTGTATCTTATGTCATCAGTACCAAAAGTATCAGCGGAAGTATTACTGGGTAATGAAGTATTGCAGAAGTCCGGGTTCAAAATCCTCAAAAATAAACGTGTGGGTATAATCACTAACCATACAGGAAAAACCAAAACCGGGCAAAGCGTGATTGATCTTATATACGCAGCACCCGATATTAAAGTAACAGCATTATTTGCGCCGGAACACGGTATCCGCGGGGATAAGGATGAAAAGATTAACTCCAGTGTAGACGAAAAAACCGGCCTTACGATCCACAGTCTTTACGGGAAAACTCAAAAACCAACGAAAGAAATGCTTGAGAATGTTGATATTATAGTTTTTGACATACAGGACATCGGGACACGGTTTTATACGTATATAACCACCCTTGCGCTCGCAATGGAAGCTGCAAAAGAAAATGGGAAAGAAGTTATTGTTCTTGACCGCCCGAACCCGATCACCGGGGTTTATACTGAAGGAAATATTTTGGATAAAAAGTTTTGGGGCGGTTTTGCTACCCATTACCCTTTGCCGGTACGGCATGGGATGACCGTAGGTGAGCTTGCATTGTTGTTTAATACACAGTTCAAAATCGGGTGTAAGATACAGGTTGTGAAAATGGTTGGATGGACCCGCGGGATGTGGCTGGATAACACCAATGTTCCCTGGATTAATCCGTCACCGAATATGAAAAGCCTTACCGCCGCGTTGTTGTATCCAGGGGTAGCGTTATTTGAAGGCCGCGGGACTAATGTCAGTGAAGGCCGCGGGACGGAAGCGCCGTTTGAATATACCGGAGCGCCATGGATAAGTTCAACAACCTATGCTGCAGAATTAAACTCACGGAATATTTCAGGAGTTACGTTTGAGCCAACAGAATTCGTTCCTGATGCAGCGTCATTTTATAAGTACAAAGGCGAAACGTGTTATGGCGTAAAAATTAAAGTTACCGACCGAGAAAAAGTTCAGGCAGTAACGCTCGGGGTACATATGGTGGATGCAATGATAAAACTTTTCCCGGATAATTTTAAGTTAATCCCTGCATTTGACGGGCTAAGCGGCAACAGTAACGTCCGTGAACAACTCCTTGCCCGTGTGCCGGTAGACACAATAGTTGCCGGGTGGAATGATGAACACCAAAAGTTTTTGAAGATACGCAAAAAGTATCTGTTATATAAATAAAACGGATTCAAAACCCGGTACTCACTTCCTATTTAGTGAACACTTTGTCCAGATGTTCACCTATCTTATTGCGGTGTTCAAGCAAAAATTCTGGATTCACTGAAAACTCTGTTACTGATTTACTGACAGTATCAGGCACTACCACAAGTTTTTCCGCTTCTTCCACCCAGTCTTTATACTTTCCGTTTTTCTTTAGTTCATTAATTTTTTTCTGGAGGATAACAAAATATTCGTAGTCCTGTATACCATCACGCAGGCATTCAAACCGTAGAGTACTTAAAGCTTTTTCACCGGGGCCGGGGTATAACAAAAACCCATCACCGTTGAATACCCGCACCTGGCCGTTTGACGCATCGTAATCCACGAGTTCGTTGTACTCATTTGGGATAACGTTTTTCGCGGTATTCTTACCCCAGACATTTACCCCCCAGTACAAAAACCCGCGGGATTTATACTGCCAGGTTTGCCAAAATAATAACCGGTGATCAATCGCAGGGTAGTCAATAAACAAATTCGCATATGGCCGCCGCGGTGACAGGCAGACATACCACCAGAACTCAGTCCCTTTATTTCGTTGTTTTTCAAAAATTTCAGTATCAAAATTAGCTGTAGTCGGGCAAAAGATGTCAATATAGTTCGTAAGATGTTCTTTATAGTACGTTGTATTAAGTATCTTTAATGCAGGACAATACTTCTTTGCAAGTTCGCTGGTGCGTGTGATAAACACAAAATCTTCAGGTTTAGGTTCATCTGCGGTATAAACATACGCATACTTCAACCACCCGTGTTTACGCAGGTACGCGCTGTAGTCAGTGACAAACTTTACGGCAAAGTCTAAATCTTCTTTCCTGACATTTTTCCTGTCCTTAAAAAAATCAATCCCGCCCGGCCAGTTATAACCGAATAACGCAAAATTAAACACGTTCAAACCGCGACGGAAACAGTCTTCATACTCCACGGTTATTTGTTCGACCGGTAATTCGTTAAACGCCTTCCCCGCCCATTCAGGTTTTTGGTAAATAGGGGTTATCAGGCTTACCCGGTAGTCAAGCATAAAGTTGCGTGTATTGACATACATTTTCTCGGGTAAATCCCATAACTGGAACGCAGTCGGTAAACTTGATGTTCGGGGTAATACGAAGTTGTACACACGCAAAGTAACGGGTATTTCCTGTGCTGAGTAACTCCCCGGAATTGTTACCTTAACCTTCCCTTTATAATTTCCCGCTTGAGTTTCCGCTGGAACGTGTATTGTTACCCATACAGGCTGTACTTCAGTGAACTTAACTTTAAACTTATAAAAATCAAGCAATGGGTCAGGGAACCAGCCTATACGGTCGATTGGATAAACCGGATTTCCGGTTTTTACGTAGCACACAACGGATAGTTTGATGTTGTCCTTAGAAGAAATTACTGCGCCGGTATCGCCGCATTTAAGATCAGTGAGTTCAACATTTACATCATCAACATTTTGTTCTGTTGGAATAACGATCACCTGAAAACTTGTGTACTCATCCTTTGCTGTATTAAGCTCAACATTTTTTTCAAGGGTGTATGTGTAAGGACTATCCTTAAAAACCTTAATCAACGGGTTCAACGGTGTAGCGATAAAACCTTCGGGGATAGTTTTGTGTAATGCATAATAATCCGCAATATTTTTTGTTAATGCCAGCATCCGCGTGTTATACGCTAACACCGCAGCGGAAGCGTTGACTTTTCTTATATCCATATCAGTAGTTGGATATACCACCGTTGCGTCGGTATAAACTTTCTTCGCTTCACCAATAATATTTATTACCCCGGTTCTTTTATCTTCGGGTAATGTATTCACCGCAGCTTCCGCAACTGATAATTCATGTTTCAGAGTATCCATTTGTCCGGTAAGCGACGGGATGGAAGGAAGAATTGTGCGTAATAGTTCAGTATCCGTAGTTGTTTCTGCAATAACAAAATATACTGTGGGTGAGGGTTGTATACCATCTATCAACTGATACTCAATCCTTTGTTCAACAACAGGTTTATCTAAGGTGTTGATCACTATATCAGTAGAATAAATTTTAGCGGTATACTTCTTTTTCTCGCCGGTATTGTTGTAAATACTGTAGGTGACAACATTTTTGTCGGGATACAACGCTGTATGCCTGTTAATCTGCGCAGTACTGCATTTTTCACCGCCAAAAACGAGTTTCCCGAATGATGCGGGTGAATGGAACGATTTCGCTGCGGGTATCCATGACGAAGTTTCATGAGTTGAGATTGAGTTCCGGCAGATGTTTAACCGCCACACATCATTGGGTTGAGGGGTAGTAACCCCGAATGACACAAATGGGATTTTTATTACAGCATCCCAGGACTCCTTGCCGGTATTAGTTGTTATAACAGCATTACTAGCCCATGTAACATCCTTCATTTTTTGGTCAAACACCGCGCCAACAGGGTTGGTGAGTATATGAAAATATGTAGTTCCATCTGCGACGGGTGAAATAAAAAGTTCAATACTATCTTCTCTCCATAACGACCCGTCATGCTGAGAAGCCGGTGTTACTGTACCCTGTGAAAGCTTCATTGCCGCAGGGTCAAACATTGTAAGTTTAAAACATAAATGTGTGTCATCATACCACACAGCAGCTTTTGTCTGGTTCTCCGCAGCGGTAGTGGTTGAGAGTTTAACAAAATCTGTGATTTCAGGTATACGGCTGGTATCCACTCCGGAAGTAAGAGCGGTTATCAACGGAATCATGAGTAACGGCAAATTGTTCATAATATATCACCTCATCTGCACTTCACGTAAAAATTTAGCGTTTTCTTCAGGTATAGACGAATTGATAAACATCCCGGACCCAAGCTCGAACCCCGCGGTTTTGGTTAACCTCGGAATTATTGTTATGTACCAGTGAAAATATTCTGATACATCATCGCTGCACGGGACGGAACGTATACAGAAATTGTAGTCCGGATTTGCGAGGCCGTAGTATAACTTACCAAGCATAAGTTTCATTACATACGCAAGGTCTTCAAGTTCACCGTCATTGGTTGTGGAGAATGAAGAGGAATGACGTTTCGGGAAGATCCACGTATGGAACGGCGTTAATGCTGCGTATGGAGTAAGCGCCACAAAATGCGAGGTTTCAAATATTACGCGTTCCTGCTGTTCAAGCTCATCCTTCATCATCCTGCAGAAAATACATTCACCTGTATCGTCGTGATATTGCATCGCAATCTGCATACGTAACCGTATTTGTTGTGGAACAATCGGTGTAGCGATAATCTGTGAGTGAGGATGAACAATCGACGTTCCGGCATTAGACCCGTGATTACGGAAAATAATTATCTGTTCAATCCTCTTATCTTTCAGCATCTCAGCGTATCTTGAACGGTAAGCGATAAGGATTTCTTTAACCTCATTTTCCGGCATCAGCGGGATATCAAGGTTATGCTCCGGTGTTTCAATCACCACCTCGTGTAACCCGACCCCGGTCATTGAACGTTTAGACCCTTCGTATTTACGTTTAAGCACGCCTTCCCGTAGTAACGCAGGGAATTTGTTGGGTATCACGCGTACCTGCCAGTTACCGTTTTTATTGCGGATTGTGCATGACTCATACGGTGTCTGCTGTTCATTCCCCGGGCAAAACGGGCATGCGGGATCATGTGAAGGTATGGGAGTTGTATCTATCCGCCCTTTCTTAAAATCATCGGGCCGTTTTGCGCGTTCCGTAGCGATGACTACCCATTCACGTGTGATAATGTTTTGCCTGATCTCCGGCATTGTAAAAAGTCTCCTTTTAACGTTATGTATTTTTAATATATTACCAGAATTCTATAATAATCTCAGCTTTTGTTCAACTTACCTTCCGCACACGTTCTAAGTTGAGGAGATCAGATCCTGGCGGATCTTTTGGTGTCTCAAGTATCAGCGGTAATTTCCCGAGTATCGTATGAGTTACAACGTTCTTTATTCCCTGCAGCCCGATCATTCCTTTTCCGATATGTTCATGGCGGTCAAGATGCGCGCCAAGGACGGACTTCGAATCGTTTATATGCCACATCCGCACGTTGATAAAACCAATAGTGTCTTCAATTTCCTTAACGGTAAACCGCCATCCGGCCGATGTTTTTATATCATATCCTGCGGCGTATATATGACACGTATCCAGACAAAACCCGGCACGTTCTTTAAGTTTGATATTATCATACACATACTTTAATTCAGTTAATTTTTCGCCAATCCTCCGTCCACCCCCGGCAACATTCTCAATCAATAATACTGTACCCGTATCTTTTGTATTAAGGTAAGGATCCTCCAGTGCGTTATTCACAGCGCTGATCAACTGCATGAGCCCGTGTTCGCGTGTAGAATTCTCAGAGTATGACCCCGGGTGGATCACCAAAAAGTGTGCCCCAATTGCGTTACACGTATTGAGGTCGGTAATCAGGGTATCAACCGATTTTTTGTAGAGCACAGGGTTTGACGTACACAAATTCGGGAGATATGGCGAGTGCGCGATAACGGATACTATATTATTTTCTTTCACCTTACTACGGAACTCATGGATTTCACCGGTGCTTATCTGCCGGTACCGCCATCCGCGGGGATTATGTGTAAATATTTGTAAAGCATTACACTTTTTTGATACCGCCTCGTCTATTGCAGAAGGTAAGCCGTTGCGTATAGAACAATGCACACCGAGGATCATTTTATTAACTCAACTTTATCCGTAGTAAAAGAAATGATGTCTTTTTTAGCATCACTTCTTGTTAATTCAATTCTTGCGATACCGCCAACTCCAATATTATTTATAACCTTTACATCGCGTAACGGCGGATTTTCGCTGGTACGATAGGGTTCGATCACTGCGATATACCGCGCGGAAGTAGCGCCGGTTTTACGTGCGAGTACCATCGGACATTTTTGCGGAGGTTTACCAGCTAACCCGTTACCGGCATAGATAACATTATTCGTTTCCCCTGCGGTATGCCCCAGCATTGTCAACCGCACGGTAACACTGCTGGCGGTATCAACAAAATCAGCAGTCCAATCATCGTTATGTTCCGCTTTTTTGATATCAGTAAAATACTGGTACGCTTTTTCTTTTGATACCGGTTCGGGTTGAACAATCCACGGAAGTGATGATTGCAAAATTCCGTAGTTGTGGTATGCCCAATCGATTGTCACAGGAACAGTACCGCAGTCGATATCAAAAATATCAACCACGTATTTGTCGGTAAGCACTACGGTTCTCCGCATAGCCACACCAGGGTATAAATTATCACACATACCGCGTGCCACGTGGAAGCCGGGTTCAGTATGGAAAAACTCAAGTATCCCGTCTACCTTTGCCTGGCTTTTTTCATTAATCAAAACTGTATTATGAGACAACGTTTGTTTGTACCACCAAGTAAACTGTGCTGCACCGTAATTGAGTACCCCAGGATCCGGCGCCAACACTTTCCCGTATCCGTATAAATGTATAGCGAGTTTATCCGGATGCCCGTGGCCTGACCCATAAGGGCCGTAGTCGAAGTGGAGATAAAGCTGATCTGACCCTGTACCTTCACGTAATACAGCTGCGCCTAAGCCGCCAAAATTCTTGCTGGTAAGGACTAACCCCGCGGTTTCGGGTAACGGTTCTACGCCGTAAAGTAACGCTTCCATTGAATTCCGTCCCCGCGATTTTATTGCTGTCGCGTAGTTTGGATCACGAAACTTTGCGTATGCGTACTCGTAATTAGCGCTTTCCCCGGAAAGCGAAAACTCTGCCGCATCGCTTACCCCCGGGAACCGCAGGTTCGGCTGGACATATTCCAGCGGTGCAGCGAATAATGAACGGTACTGTTTATTATCCACAAACTCTGTAATACCTGCCAGAGAAGCCATCTCTACGGTTTCTCTGATAGGCTTTAACGCATAAAAATGGTATGACGGCGAACTTTCATACCAGAAACCGTCGGGGAGGACAGAGTTATTTAGTTGAAACTGTAACCCGCTATCACCGTACAACGCATCGCTTACCATCTTGGAATCGTTTAAACACAACCCCACAGCAGTAAGCAATCCATTATGCCACGACTGCCAGTTACTACGTCCCGAATTGTTACGCATAATATTCTTCGCTACTTCAAGAAAAAGGTTTTGTTCAATATTTTGTTTATCAATATCAGAGAAAACCGTATTACTACAGATAATATCGTATGCCCATACCACGGAGATAAACGTTACGGCTTCGTCCAGTGTTTGTGAAAACACATGACCCCATGATTTATCATTCGTTCTTGACCTCACCCCGTGTAGAGGATAGTTACGATATCTCTCCGCATAACCAGTTAAAACATCCCGCACGTGCTTAGCATACCGTGTATCGCTGGTAAGTGCATATACGATAGAAACGTTGAAAAGGTTGTCTAAAATAGCGTGATGCTTACGCGAGACAACAACACCATCATACGGCATCCCGGGATGGTCAAGTTTACAGACAGGGCACCAGTTTTTACCGTCAACATAATCCAGCGTACGGCCGCATTGCCGACACGCATAGTAGTGTGTCCACTCCCCGCCGGTATCCGGTATGTTAACTGGCGTTGCAACAATGTTATTCGCCTGTTTTATTAACCGGTCCGCAATGGTTTTTGCCCATTCATACTTTTGTATACGTTCTTTTATCTCCGCGACTTTGTCTTTATTAACGATAATATACGGCCGTTGTTTTTGCGATAATAACACTTTAGTATTTTCTCCCATAACATTTGTACAGGTAATCCAAGCGGGGGACGATAGTAATAATACGACCAGCATCCTTAAGTAAGCACATTTGTTTTTCATGGTTCTGTTTACCTTCTTTATTCAAATACCAGCTCTCCAAACAGTTTGGGCTGGAAAAACATCCGACCGGTAAGGCCTGCCCACGTAGATAGTTCCTGCGGGTCGGCGATATCAATATACCGTTGGCGGTTTAAGTTCAATCCCCAGGTATCCCCAGCTACGGGTACCATGCCTAACGACTTAAACGGGATAACAAACTTTGCAATCCAGCGCGACTTATTATAATCTTTTTCTACGTTTGACATCCATTCAATATTTGCTTCCGCGGTTTTTGAAGTCCCCGGTTTCACCTGGCTATCGTACTGTGTGTTGATACTATTAACCCCTAGGTGCCAGTAAGTATCGCGTGTAAGTTTCGGGTCGATAAACAGTTCGATACTATCTTCGTTGTACACCCCGCTGTCACGCTTGGTAACCTTTCCGCCGAGCTTGTTTACATAGGGTTCTTCCGCAACGACGGCGATATACAAATTGTTATTGTCATACCCTACATACGCGTAGGTAGGCGGTATTTTACCGCTGTTATCCATCGGAATAAATTGTGAAGTACGGGTAAGCGTTTCCCACTTTTCGTCGGTAAAAGATATGGCCGGGTCAAGCTTCGCTCCGGACATAAGTTTCTTGACTACAACTTTTTTTATGTCCAGCACCTTTTGGTACTCCACCCGCGGGGTGCGGATGGTGTTGCGTATCTCAGACATCATCGCGGTATCATTGCACACTTTTGCAACGCTGTCAAGTTTAGCGTCAAGGATTGAGAGGCTCGAGGATACAGTTGATTGGTAACTTTTGTTCCTCGGGGTGGTCAACACAACGTTTAACGTTTCAAAATACTGGTTTTTCAAATCCAATACCGGTTCTGCACAGGATGGGCCAAGTAAAGACGCTAGCGTATCTTTTGTTGACTGGTTAGCGTTATACTTCCCTGGGTTCCACATATAGTCACCGCCGGTAACATGCGTAAGTTTGTAAATTTCACTAACAGTTCCGTTCATATGAATCCCGCTTGGGTTGGTAAGTTCATAAAAGTTTGCAGGTAAGTCGATTTCGTAGGCATCAAAAAAACAAATCAATGGTTTATGATGCGCGTATGACGTATTATCCCAGAGGAACGGTATCCGCCCGTTGATGAAACCGGAAAAAACTTTAACATCATCTTCCGTAATCTTGAACGACCGCACCGTTGGGCCGGTCCATACGATAGGAACGTCCAACGGTATTTTATCCGCGAGTTCTTTAAAATAATCAATTGCAAGTTTTGGCTCGCGGCTCCACCCGTACACGTGTCCGTTGCTATAATGCGGTGCGCAGAAAATAATTGTTGTCTCAGGATATTTAGCTTTCACCCGGCGGTATACGTCGTTCACAAGGAATGCCTGGGCATCAGCGACAGTTTTAAACATTTGTTTATCCCCTTCGTAAAACAGGATAAACTCTTTATCTTTGTAATGCGTATAGTCATCAGCGCAAAGCATTATATACTTCCCTCCCTGCGCGAGGCTGTTCTCAAAATCGGCAAACAACCGGTCACGTTCTGCGGGGTCGGATACCACGATCCTTGACGATGTTGTTACCTTCACAGAGTAGTACGGGTTGACGAACTGCATGATATCAACTAACCCGATATCACGGCTATTGTTACACACATCTTTAACAAACTCGGTGTATCGTTGATCCGGGTTTCGCCAATCGTGCGTGTTGTAGTTTATGTCGATCATATTGAGCTTGTACAACGGCATCCACCGCGCATACTCTTTCATCTTAGCGAATTGCGTAGTTCCGCTGACAGTACGAACTTTGTATGATGGCCAGTCGGTAACCTCAACTTTTTGAAGCACAACATTACCGTCCTTATCCGTAGTCATCATGTGAATCAACGATATCAATGAGTATGCCAGCCCGCGGGATGTATTGCTTTTACAGATAATTACGTTTTTATTGTTATGTTTTACCGTTTTGACAACATACCCTTCGCTATTCGCCAGTGCTGTTGTGCTGTAGGTAAGGTTATATTTATTCTCAAGCTCTTCGGTTAATCCATTATCTCCCAAGGAGATAATAGTGTCATACTTCCCGTAATCCTTCAACGGAGCGGAGATAACGTCAACGACAGAGGTTGTGCTAGAAACAAACTGTAATTTACCGTTGAATAATTCAATGGCATACTCTACCGCCGGAGCAACTGTCGACGAAGTTACTATTAACAGCGAAGACGCCACTGCGCTTTTTTTGTATACCATCAAAAAGTCCGGGTAGTACACAACCTCTTTTGGTGCGGGGATTATCTTGCCAATGTAGTTTGGATACACAATGTTAGCTCCTTGCAAGCTTGATGAGATCGCAGTGGCGACGGTAACGGCAATGGCGATTAACAATTTACGCATTTAAAGTACCCCTGTTTCCATATAAATTGACGGACTCGCACTAAATTATATATAATAAGCGGAAATTAACAAGCCTGGGCAAGTGGTGGAACTGGCAGACACGTAGGTCTCAAAAACCTATGACCCTTACAGGTCTTGAGGGTTCGATTCCCTCCTTGCCCAAATATGTTATTTTTCTGTGATTATCAGCGGATACACCCAGACCAGCCAGTCATATTGAGTGTTTTCCAGCGGGTTTACCCGGAGGGTTAATAAAACAGTTTTCCCAGCCCATGGTGTTAAATCAATTTTGTATTCGTTTATTACCGTATTTTTATCAGAAACATCCCATAATTCTTTACCGTCAATCAAGACAGAAAACCGTGCACCATCAACACTTTCATGAGTTAAACCGGTACCAAATACGAAACTCAACTTTTTTCCTGACTTCAGAACAGGGAGCTTAATCGTAAAAGTAGCGTCACTATCAGCTAGTTCCTTAGGATGATGGAAAATAGATTTTTTTAGGGTTTCGTTATAAAGTACAACTTCACTACGCCAGGATAAACAGTTTGTAAGTACGGCATTGTTTATATTGTCAGTTAAATTGATAACAACAGATTCTGTTTCCTCCGGGACCGGATTCCAGGATAGTTTAGTATAAGTACTTGTAGAAAGTACGGGTAATGTTTCAGCCCAATCTTTTATTCCAATGATTGGTTTGGCGAACTCGAATACACTTTCCCGCTGTGCGGTATCTGCCAGACGGAACACGTCATATATATATTTTTTCTTATCAGGCTTAGAAGCATTAGGATCATTTTCTGTCCAGGTCCAAAGACCTAACCTCAGGTTACCCTCTCCTTTATGGTCTACATGCCGATGAAGAATAAATGCGTCTATCCCCGGCAGATGGCTGAGTTTATGGAAAGCATATGCATAAGCAGCTGCCTGAACTTTTTCGCCGTCTATCCCCGCTGGTGTATGAAATCCCTGCTCTGAGAGAATAATCCGTCGCGGCTGACCTCGGTACAATAAAATATCCTGGTTTAGAAACGCAGGTAATACTTCAATATTTTTAAAAGTAATCTTGGGTGTGTCAAAACTTAATACTGCCATCCGGTCATTCCAGAACCGCGGTTCGAAAAGGTTCTCCGGGTACGGATGAAAAGCAATATGCCAGGGGAAATCACCGCTGTTTTTTGACCAAATAGTTAATTGTTCCACAAATTCTTTACCATTAAATGCCGTTAACGGATCAGGGCGAAGGGCTGTACTCCAATGATGGTCTAAGGATACGTAAATCCGGATTTTAGAATGAAATTTTCTTGCTGCAAGATCGGCAATCCGTAAAGCAATCCCGTAATCTTCAACAAAATCAGATAACGTGATTTTACCGATATTATACCATTCCAGGTGTGACTGAACTTCATTACCAATAATGTAACCGGAAACCCAGCCGAATTTACCCGTTGGATCAGAGTAACGGTTAGCCAGATATTCAATTACTGCATGATAGTAACGTAACCCGGGGTCAGTAGCCGTATTAAATGCTCCTAAATGATTCGGTGCGTTAGCTAAATCCGTTTTTGGATGAATTAAATAATTTTGCGGGTTTGGGCTATCCGGCACATGGTTAAGAAGAATTCCGGTAATATCAATTCCTGCAGCAGTCAGGTTTTTGCAGGTAGTGTCTAATCTACTTATATACTTAGTATTAATCGGTATATTTTCACCGTCTACTTCCCATGTTTCGCTAGGGGTACCGGTAGACCAATTAATTATACTTGAGACCGAAATATTTATTGCCGCATGTTTAACCCCTAGAAGAACCGCATCTTCTACATCCTGCACCTGAAGCCCTTTAATACTTGCAGGCCGGAGAAAATCGAAGTTACGTAATGATACCGACGATAAGTCGTTTACATAATGAGATTTCCCGGCCCGTTGCCTGGACTTAGAATCAATTATTTGAAATTTTGAAAATAACCTGTCCTGTGTACCCGCAAACCTGGGTATTTCGATACGGTTATTTTCGGGGATCCCCTGCCAGGCGATACTCAGTTTTGAGTCAAGCGTATATTTTTGGTAAGGTTTAAGTTCAATCAATTTTACCGGTGTTTTGAGGATACCCGTTAATTTTATTATTAAACTCTTTTCCATAGCTTCAACTGAAGTAATATCCAATGACGGGTCGTATAAAGAATTATTTTGCAGGTTTGCACAGTCAGCATTACTCAGATAACCAGCCAGGCTTAACAAAAAGGTAGACAAAAATATTTTCATCATGTTTACACCAATATATATAATTTATGAATTCAATATCAAGCCTTTTATGATATTATTTAAACATAATAATCTTAAATATATCTTGAGATAATGGATAACACTTAACGTGTAAAGGTTACTTAACCGTTTATTTCTGTGATTTTAAATACGGCTCTGCAAGATTGTACACTAGTTCGTAGTCCGGTAAATCTGCAAATACAAAATATTCAGGTATATTATCCTTGTTGTGTTCAGGGTCAAACATTTCACTGGATAAACTAAATACAACAGTTCCCCGTGCCTCTGCAGTTGCCACTTTTTGTATGCTATCAATAATCCTGTATTCAGCTGAGGTAACCTTTTTTTCTCCAGTTGCATGAACAATGATTACGCGTTTGTCAGTAAGCGCATAAAACGTGCGTTTACGTTTGTACGTTTTATACACAAACCGTCCGATGGTGAGATACAATCCTGATAATATCAGTACCGCACCGATTAACGGAAACAAAAGCGAGAGCCAGTTCGCGGGATTCGCGAATCTTGTGTCCAGGTATAACTCCACAACTTTTTCTGTCACACCCACACACCACGAGGTACAAACCCAGGTATAGCCAATCCCCAGAGGGATAAACAGGTAGTCAAGTTTTTCGAAGATAACACTGGCATCAGGTTTACCGGACCACAAAACACGCTCACTGGCGGTTATTACGTCTTTCAACAGCATCCATGTTTCAGTTTTACTGTCATACCCGAAAGTATTATTGTATTTATCCGTCATATCATACCTGCGGATCCGTTTTTTTCCGGGCAATAACTGTTTCGCGCAGGGTAAGGATTTCTTTATGCACACCTGTAGCATCAGGGATATCATTGAAACTATTACCCTGTACCACCCCGCCCACCTGCTGTTTTCGTGAGTCATAGTTAATAAATGAAGTACTGATACCAAAAACCAGCGTACCCCGTCCGGTAGAATTAACTGTTTTGCTGATCTCCTCAATTTTATCAAGCTCTAGCGCTCTCATATTTTTATTCCCAAGCGTGGTGACGATAATAACCCGCTGGTCAGTTACAGCGTAGAACGTTTTCTTGCGGAGGTAGTGTTTATATATAAACCGTCCAAATAAAAGGTATAGGCCGATAAGGACAAAGGGTAATCCAAACAACGGGAATATGTATGTGAATAAATCAATCCCTGACGGTATGGTGTTAGTCCCGCTGTGTTTATTAACAAAAAACATTCCGCATGCAGCAGCTTCCCATACAAGACTGAATCCGGTCCAAAAAATGGAGAACGGTATCATAAACCAATCCTCTGCACCGAAGATTATATTAGGATCAGGCTTACCGGTCCATACAACACGTTCACGTTCCAGGAGTTCATCCTGGAATACCGCGTGTTCGTTTATCTGCGCTTCAAAAATATTGGGTTCAACCATCACGCATTCCCTTTAGCACTGTTTTTATTACGATAATACAACGCAATATCTATGAGAACCATTATTCCGTTTAAAACGTAAAGATATACCACCCAGTCACAACTGTAGAGCAGTTTATGTATTACCCCTGCGGCATATCCTATGACAATGATATATAAAAAAGTAACACTTTTCCCGCTGTTATTCTTTGATACCCACGATTTGTAGATTGAGACCGGCCATGCCGCACCAAAACAGAGAAGCATTATGATCTCAAATATACTCATCCCGGTTACTTACCCTTCCCTTTATCTTCTAACTTCAATAACTCGCTTACGGTAACGAACTCATACCCTTTCGCGCGGATATCTTCAATAATTTTTGGTAATAACGCGAGAACACGGTTTACCTTCCACCCGTCATGCATAAGAATTATTGCACCGGGTGCAGAATTTTTTACGTAGTAATCCAATAACTGCTGATCAGACAATTTTGTCCAGTCATACCCATAGGACCAGTTGATAACGTCGTATCCCAGTTTTGCGCATACATCAATCGCCCATTTTTTGCAGTACCCATAGGGAAACCGCAGAAGATGCGGTTTTATACCGATCGTAGTGCTGAGTACCGCCTCGGTTTGTTTGATATCGTCAGTAAGGATTTTTATGGCTTTCTCATCAATAACTTTTATCTTATGATACCCCCGGTGGACTGTGGTGTGCGACCCGATCTCATGCCCGGCTTTTGCTACCAACTTAGCTTCTTCCGGATGATACTTAACCTGGCTGCCTGACATAAAGAAGGTTGCTTTAACCTTTTGTTTCTCAAGTACCGCAAGAAAGTCAGGAGTCATCTGCCCAGGCCCGTCATCAAACGTTAACGCTACAAATCTACCGCCATCCTTCGGGCCGTTAGTATAAAACCTGCATTCCGCAGTACCTGCTGCAAATAAAAGTGTTGCTAAAACCAGTAACCCTAAACTCTTAACTCTCAACTTCCGTTACCCCCTCAACTACTCATTCTCCATTAACTCAACACGTTTCACGCCGATTATTAAAGGTATGATAAACACCAGCACACTAACCCCCGCGACGGTAAGGACTGCAGAAACGGTTACCTGCGCGCTGTACTTCCCCATACCGGACAAAACCTTAAAATGCATAATCAACGGCCATGCTAACACTGCCAGAACAAAACCGTTATAAAACAAAGAGTATACCATATACATAATCCCGCCAAAAGAGGATTCCACCTGTGCAACGTTCTCGACACGGAACCGGGGATACACCGCGCCCATACCCATCGCCAGCCCGGTTAACGCAAAGATACTCACGATCACAGCACCGGTGGATAACCAAAACACAAACGTATCCACCCGCAGGAGTAGGTTTGATACCACGGATATCGCAAGCCCCAGAACAAATACCGGTAAGAATGTCAGCCAATATTTTGACCACACAATCTGCCGTGAGGACAACGGTGCACTGCGGAGCACCCAAAAACTTTCCGCTTCAATACTCAACGCGGGATACACAAACCTTAACGCCACTGCGGAGATAACAAACCCCGCTAGGCCGATATTAAAAAATGCTGCTATGTTCTTGAGATAATAATTATCCAACGGAAGTTTGTCGATATTAAAGATGTACACCACAATCAACGCGCCCAGGAGTAACAATTGTGTCCACTGGTTAGGATCCCGGAAGAAAAGTTTGAGGTCCTTTTTTGCCAACGCGCGCCATGACTGCGGGAATAAGTGAAGCAGTAAGTCCACTGTGCGGTCACCCCACCCGCCCACCACCGGACGTTTACCAACAGATTCCTGTGCCCGTGCCCATGATGTGAAGTAGGTAACTTCTGATAGTTTGGTAATCAACGCTATGGTCAATAACCCCGAGGATATCAGTAATAAAGAATAAAACCATAATTCTACCGGCTGGTGTAACGCAAACCCTTTCACCACACCGGTCATCCACCAGCTGGGAAGATATACCGCCGTCGGTGCCTGTATAAAATTCAGGTACTGCACAATCTCGGTAAGTTTATCAGGTTTCATAAACTGTTCCGGCTCGAGGAATCTCAGGAACACGTACATCCCGCATCCCACCACTACCGAGAGTACCATTACAGCATCCTTAGTTTTTGCAGTCGGGAATAAGTACATCAATACCATGCTGATAAGCACCCCAAGTCCGGATGCAACCAGGCAGTAAGGTATCATCACCCCGAAGGTTGTGAAATAAAACAATATGTTCATATGTTTTACAATACCGTAGGATACGATCACGGGTATCATCGCTACGATTACCATCCATGACGAATAAAACGCGGTCTCGATAAACTTATAAGTGAACACCGTCCCGTACTCCAGCGGGGTGGATAACAAAAACGGGAGGTCACGCGCAAAAAAAATTGTGGTGAACGACGTCACCATACTTGAAAATATAAGCATTGAAAATAATGAAAGAAATGCCATGGAGATAACTTTGATAGCCAGTGCTTCACCGATATACGGCACATTCTCGAGGTACCCGAAGAACCGCCATAAGCCCGCACCGATTCCCGCAAAAAATAAGAGGGTTAGCGTAGAAAAAAATATGCCGACACCCCATTCAAGCTTTGTCGCAGCACGGAGGCTGTTCTTACGTGTCTGATTACTTATCCTGAGGAATATCAATAAGTCGTTCGGCATAATAGTATTTCCCGGTATCCCCGTCATTCCGTAAGTTTGAAGAAAATATCTTCCAGCCCGCTTGCTGCGTCGGTATCAGCTTTCTTCCGTAGTTCGTCGATAGTACCTATATGCGTCAACTGTCCTTTATTAATAATCCCTACCCGGGTACACACTTTCTCTGCAATCTCAAGGATGTGTGTGCAGATAAGAATTGTCGCACCCTTTTTTGCTAGCCCAACTAGTATCTCGCGCATCTTACGCTGGCTAAGAGGATCAAGCCCGATCAGTGGTTCATCCAGGAATATAAACTTCGGTTGGCGCAGGACAATCGCGGAGAGCGCAAGTTTTTGCTGCATCCCATGAGAGTATGATTCCACCATGTCATACATCCAATCCTCGAGCCCAAACGTTTTCAGTACTTCGGGGATACGGTCAATATCGTTTTTTGGTAAATGATAAAGGTCAGCAACAAAGTTAAGGTACTCAAACCCTGTGAGTTTACGGTATAAGTACGGGTACTCCGGCACAAGGCCGGTCATATGCTTAACCTTCATTGGATCTTTTTGCGGGTCAAGCCCGCCTACCAAAGCGTATCCTTTAGTAGGTTTTAGTAACCCCAGCAGCATTTTCAGGGTAGTAGTTTTCCCCGCGCCGTTCGGGCCGAGGTAGGCAAAAATTTCGCCATCCGCGATCTCGAGGTTAAGATTATCCACGGCTAATGTGCGGTTGAACTGTTTTGTTAACCCTACGGTTTTTATCATATATTAAATATCCCCATCCCGTTCATCTTAGAGTGACATAAGTATACTTTTTTAACGTCATTATCCGCAAGGGAGGAAGAGTTTACATCAATAACAATAAACTTACCGCCATAACCGCCATCCCGGCAATAAAGCCGGTGATAACGATATGATGTTCCCCATACTTTTCCGCAGTGGGGAACAGTTCATCCAGAGAAATATATACCATAATTCCCGCTACGAGAGCAAAAATTATACCGAACATTGCAGGGTTAAGGAATGTGCGTAACAACAGGTAACCAATAATCGCGCCAACGGGTTCTGATAACCCGGAAAGAAACGAGTAAATAAACGCTTTTCTTCTACTACCTGTTGCGCAGTATATCGGTACCGATACCACAAGGCCTTCCGGGATGTTGTGGATAGCAACCGCCACGGCAATACTTATCCCCAAAGCGGGTGTGTGTAACGCACTGATAAACGTGGCAATACCCTCAGGGAAATTATGTATACCGATCGCCAGTGCGGTGAACACTCCCACCCGCATTAACCGCGGATCACAGGCTGGTGCAGTGCCATCAGTTTTATCACTAATATTCTTAAGTTCATGCGGGTTCTCATACTCGGGAACTAGTTTATCAATCAATGCGATTAACCCGATCCCCGCGAAAAAAGCAGCGGTTGCAATCCAGAACCCCGGCTTGTTACCATAGAGAACAACTAACGATTTCCGTGCGTCAGCCAGGATTTCTACGAATGATACGTAGAGCATAACCCCTGCGGAGAAACCTAATGCTGCGGATAAATATTTGGGGTTAACCTTTTTTGAGAGTAACGCCAGGATACTACCTATCCCGGTAGATAACCCTGCGAGCAAGGTCAGCCCGAATGCAAAGAGGACGTTGTTGTCAAACATGTTTTATATCTCCGTAAAACCAATTTCCTTTAAATATTCATAAGTAGGGTCATAATATTCTTTTTTTCGAGTTGGATCACCAGCATCTCCTTCTGGTACAACAATCACCATTCCTTGGCGTGCACGAGTTAAAAGTACGCGATAGGCATTCTTTTGGTAACTTTGTCTTTCTGGTTTCCTAATGTGATTCCATCTATCACCGCAAAAAGACCAGTGGTTCCAACCTTCATTTGAATGTCGGAAATCGGCATCCCAGATAATCCCTGCCCAATCAAGTTCGAGGCCTTGGATATCAAACTCTGTTGCAACGTCTTCTAAATAATAGGAAGAACGAACATCTTCTTTTCCATCAAGAAACCAATGAATTGGCTCCATTGGTGATTTAACATCTATTGCATACGGTTTTAGTCGTTCGGCTTGAGAAGACACGACAAGGCCATAACGTTCTGAACCTCGTGCTTTCGACCTGAGCCACTGTTTTGCTTTAGCCAAGTTACGAGTCAAAACAATAGGATACTTTTCCTGAATTTCTATCAAAGTTCTATATGCCTCGGCATTTTCAAGATCGAGTAATTGCTTTACTAATAACGAAACATGTTCAGCTCGGAAAGAACGCATTGATACTGCAAGATGTAAGTCATTTTTTAAGTTAATATTTATTCGTGATTTTAATTTATCTAGAACGTCATTTGTGTTATATTCGCTATCGGTAAGATGGGCGGATATATAAATATCCCAATCTTTAAACGAGTTATTCAAGGATGCTAACCATTCACTAATTCCTGCCTCACCTGTATTAATTTCCTGACCTCCACCAACTAGACATACGATAACTGCCCAATCTGTATGTCGATCCAAGCATGAAATTAGAAATTCTGATTCTGAACGGTTAAAATTAGGCTTATTCTTTTTTCGACGCATAAAATTTGTTGTCTGTTCTTTATTCCACGCGCGTTGCGCTTCATCAAAAAGAACAACATGTTCCAATGGGGGTTTTAAGTTATCAAGACAATCATCACGAAAATTGTGCACATTTTGAATAAACATCTTTACTTCACTCATTGCAATACCTTTTCTTATTCGTATTCCACGTTCTTTTGATTGTTGAACCTTATCACGTGCAAGAGCTTCCCGTAGTATTGATACCAACGGACCGTTTCCGGATAGAAATACACTATGGAGATCACTCGATTTATCAATATATTTGGTTGCAATATTAAGTCCAACTAAAGTTTTCCCGGCCCCAGGTACGCCGGTTACAAAACATATAGATTTTCTGTATTTCGTTTTTGAATAACTAATAATTTCTGATATCGATTCTGACGTTATGCTCAGATTTTTTGCGCTAGCATCGTTTCGAGATATATCATTAACGGAATGGCTATTATAGAGGGCCATAGCTGCTTCTATAATGGTAGGTGTAGGGCAATATCTCCCTTTTTCCCATGCCAGTTGGTCTATTTTGTGTTCGGGAGAAAATTGTAGAACATATTTAATGACAGTATTTAAAAATTTATCATTGGTTCGTATAGGTGAAAACAAATTATCATCTATGCGTATTATTGGATCAGCTAAATCACAATTTTTAACGCCTGTTGCTATGAGAATTGGTGCAATAGGTTGGTTATGACTCGTTTCGTGAAAATTCTTTAAGTCTAGTGCGTAATCATATACTTGGTCTATTGCATATGAAGTAAATTGTTTTTCGCCAATCTTAAATTCAAGAACGAAGATTATGGAATCAATAAGAAGTACTACGTCTATGCGTTTCCCCATTCGAGGGATAGAATATTCAAAATATATCGCGCCCGTATAATAAGAAAGAACTGACTTTAAAATACTAATTTCTTCTATCCATGAATCTCTTTGAGCTTGTCCTAAATCAAAATCGCTGTTTTTTGTTAGTTTTCCAAGAATTTCGTCAGTATTTGTATTAAGAAAACGCTCAATAGAGTCAGAATAGTAAGATCTTTTCATAATTATTTCTTGATATTTATCCACTTCTTTATATCCGAATATACTTACAATTATACAAAAAAGATGATGATAACAACATAAACATATTTATTGATTGATAAGTTGTTGTTTAGTATCATTAATTTAAAAGCTAGTAATCGCGCCCGTAATCGGTTTTTGTTAAGTTAAGCCTCGTTTGAATTATCATATTATCTAAATCTTTAAAGTAAAAAGGTGAATATGTGAAAATTTGGATAGGTGTAACAGATAATAGATGGTTTGAATATTTGTCATCTCAAAATCCATTACCCGACGAAGTAAATTTTTGGCAGCCATCACTAACCTCCTTTAAAGCATTGTCTTCAAAAGAACTTTTTCTTTTTAAATTGCATAGCCCATTAGATTTTATTGTTGGTGGTGGCTTTTTTGAAACAAGTACTATAATTCCAATTGCATTAGCATGGGAAACGTTTGGAGAAAAAAATGGTGTAAAAGCATTAGATGATTTTCTACCAGTTTTAAAAAAATATAACAAAGAAATTAACAACAAAAATATTCACACTCTATCAATAGTATGTAACGTGCTTTCAACACCATTTTTCTTTAAAAGAGAAGATTGGATTGATATACCACAAAGTTGGAGTTCAAATATAGTTAGAGGAAAAATATATAAGACTGAAGAAGCAGAAGGATTTAATTTGTTTAAAATGATTTCAGAAAGATTAGTGAAATACAATCCCTTACTTACAATAAGTAAATACGAAATGCCAGATTCGACCGCAATATATGGAAATCCTTATCTAACGAAATCTAGATTAGGTCAGGGTGGATTCAGGTTAATAGTAACAGATATTTATTATAAAAAATGTGCGATTACTGGTGAAAGAACGTTACCTGTTTTAGAAGCGGCACATATACAGCCAATTTCTAAAAACGGCCCCAATATAATCACCAATGGTTTATTACTACGTTCGGATCTGCATAAGCTATTTGATACGGGATATATTACTATAACACCGGATTTAAAAGTTGAAGTCAGCAGAAGAATTCGTGAGGAGTTTGAGAATGGAAGAGATTATTATGCAGTGCATGGTAGTTCATTAAAAAGTGTACCCGAAGAAAAGAATAAGCCTTCAATAAACTACCTTTCTTGGCACAATGAAAATATTTTCTTAAGTTGATTGTACGATATGGGTAGCAAGCTGATATTCATAGAATGAGCAAAAATAGTATAATTGTATCTGGAAACACAAAATATTTGGAGAAGGAGTTTTATACTTTATGTCATTACTAAAGATCGGCATGATCGGCTGCGGAGGGTTCGCGAAAACGATTTACTCACCAATAATCAAGAACGCACCGCAATTATTCAAAGTCATAGCTACCTGCGATGTTGTACAGCCCGCAGCGGATAATTTAAAAAATATTACCGGCGCGGAGTACGCTACAACTGATGCGGAGAAAGTTTTGGATGACAAAAACATTGATGCCGTGTTTATCACCACACGTCATGATACCCACGCTGACTTGTCAGTTAAAGCAGCGGAAGCGGGCAAACACGTGGTCTGCGAAAAGCCGATGGCGTTAAACTACGCGGACTGCCTGCGTATCGCGGAAGCCGTGAAAAAATCTGGCATAAAATATACTGTTGGGTATAACCGCGGGTTAGCTCCACTGGTGAGGAAAGCAAAGGAAATGTTATCCACTGAAAACTCGAAACGCATAATTTATCACCGTCTGCAGAACACAACAAAACCTAACCACTGGCTCCACGATAAAACTTTTGGAGGGGGACGGATTATCGGGGAAGGCGTGCATATCCTTGACTTGTTATGCGAACTCATAAACGCTGAACCCATAACAATCTACGCTGCAGGCGGGGTGTTTATCACTGACGAAAAAGTTGAGGTTCCGGATACCGCGAGTGTAACCCTAACTTTTGCGGATGGATCTGTGGGAACTACGCTTATCACCAGTAGAGGTAATGACAAAATGCCGAAGGAGGTTACTGAAATCTATAGTAACCGCAAGGCCGTGTATATCAACGACTTCACTGAACTTAACGCTTATGGCTTCGCTACGGAAACTATTACCGAAAAACTTGCTAAGGGTGATAAGGGCTGGGAGTACGAACTTCATGCGTTTGCGGATGCTGTGTTAAACAAAAAAGAACCGCCGAATGGTGTGAATAAAGCAATCCGTGGCGCGTTATTGAGTTACCGCGCGAATGAATCAATCGCGATAGGAAAACCTGTGGCGATACACGCAGAGGAATATACAATTTTGTAATCTTATTATTGAGTAAGGGAACGTGTCAATAGTATGATGTACTGCCATAGTTTAATGGCGTAGATGTACGCATAGACCCAGAAGGTTCCCTGGAACGCTGCAAGGTCTGTAAAAAAAGTTTTTGTATCAACACTACCCGGCGCTGCGGCTTTCATTATCAGCACTATGAATACGCAGTTAGTGAATAACACAAAGAATAATGAAAACATAACCCCTGTTTGCTTTAGGTCAGTCTGGCCAAGACTTATGGCGTACCATGTAAGTGTGAGATGGAATCCTGTAAGTAATCCCAGTACCAGTAAAAACCAGTGGTAGTACAATCCAACCTCCGGGCCATAGGTTAATGTAAGAATATACCATAGGAGCATAAGTATTGCAGCGTAGAACGGGAATACATACGGTGCCAGGGCTACCAGAAAATTGGATTTTGTTACCACCACCTTACCCCCCCGGGCGGTTACTTTCATGCTTAACACTTTACCCCCGAATAATATTGACGTAATCGCGTGGGTAACCTCATGCGCAAGTGTGTATATCCACATAGGTTTCGGGATAAAGATTTGGAGGACAGGATACGCGAGTGTACCCCCCGCGAGGTACCAGAAATAGGCGGTATTCCGTGCCTGCGGAGCGGTTAATACCCGCGCCAGTGCGTATACCGCGCCAATCGATAACGGGAATAAGAGGATGGTTACTAATGTTTTGAATAAAAAGTTCAGGAATCCCGGCATATCTTTTTCTGAGGTCAGTCAAGCATATAGTCTTCAAACGGAATTTTCTTCGCACGGAGTTCTGCTTTCCACAACTCCTTGGCTGCCGGCATTTTTTCACGGGAAAGTTTTACCCATTTAGATTCCGGCGGAGAAAATAGTTCTACACAGGTTTGGTACCATACATACGCGTACTTGATAGATGACTCGTTTAATCTGCGGGTATGTTCAAACTCAATAGCATCAACCTGCTGCGCAAGTTCTTCTTTCGTAAGTTTCTTCACCCCGAGGATTGTATTGATGAGTGACGGGTTTAACCGTTTCTCCAGCGCTTTTTTTTCGGTGGTATACTGTTCCTCAAGTTGTTTAACCTTTAACTGCGGATCGGTATGCCATGCCTGGTATTTCTCAGCTTCAAGATACGCTTCCTTCGCACGGGAGGTTATATCAAAATATACGACTGTGTAGACGGTGAGGATAAAAACAATAACTGCTGATACTATCTGCACCCACTTTTTAGTAAATACTTTTGTAAATATGTTCATTTCCTCCCCTCCTGCGGAAGCATACGGTGGACAAGTTTCATTAACGCTTCAATATCCACGGGTTTTTCAATAATTTCAGGGACATTAACCCCTTCTGTGAGCACCGCCTTAGTCCCGGGATCCATTATTTTAGCGGTAGCAACGATCACCGGCATTTTATTTAGTTCAGGATCAGCTTGAAGTTTACGCAGTACCTCGTACCCGCCCATATTGGGCATCATAAGGTCTAGTATCACGAGGTCGGGTTTGAGGTCAGCAATTTTTTGTAACGCAATTTTTCCGTCACCAGCAACCTCCGCACGGAGGCCTTCGGATTCAACGGTAAGTTTGAACAGGTCAGCAACCATAAGGTCGTCATCTACGACAAGTATCAGACGGTCCTTCAGTAATCCCATAACTTTTTCTTTAACTGTTCAGGTTTAATGTTAAGCTGTTCAAGCTGTTTTTTCCCGCGTTCAATAATTTTATCTTCCATTGTCAGTGTATTAAGAGCTTTATGAACCTTATGCGCGAGGATGGTAGGATTAATCGGTTTCTCAATAATTTCAAGGATATTAACGCCTTCCGCCAAAAACTTTTTTGATTCAGCTTCCAAACTCTTAGCGGTAATAACGATTACCGGGATATCCTTAAGTTCTTTATCCGACTGCATTTCCCGTAATACTTCGTACCCGCCTTTGGTTGGGAGCATGAGGTCAAGCAGGATGAGTGAAGGTTTGGACTTACGCATACTTGCCAAAGCTTCACCGCCGTCGAACGCAATTTCTGTAGTAAACCCTTCAATCTCCATTGTAGTACTGAAGAAATCTACAACTGTGGAGTCGTCATCGACTATGAGTATTAAACACGTTTTGGGATCTTTTTTATCCGTCATAAATAATACTCAAAATGTTACTATACTTGAAATAAGAAGTCAAGCAATTGCGCGATATTGTATAATGTAAACAAATATGATCAGCGGATATGGTTTATCTTTAGAAAGTAGTTGTTAGCCGTAAATATGTTTATCTACAGTATTTTGTGTATATTAGCCGCGGTATTCTGGACTCTGGCAATGTATTTCGGTAAGATTGCAATGCGGGACACTACGACTGTGGGACTCAATACCATACGGTTTATCGTGTTTGTAGTATTAATCTTTATTGCCACACTGGGGATCGAAGGGCTTCAGCCGATAGAACCGCGGATGATATTCCCTATCTTTATGGCAAGCCTTACCGGCTGGATTGTCGGTGCAACACTATACTTTTATGTTCTCAAACTTGATAGCCTACACCGTGTCGGGCCGGTATCCTCATCCTCACCGGTATGGACTGTTGTTCTGGCGGTACTTTTTTTACATGAAAAACTTACGCTGTTAAGCTTCCTTGCTCTACTCTGCGTTATTACCGGGTTAGTGATTATGACTATGTTCAGCGGGAACGGGGAAGAGAAAAACAATAGTAAGAGTAACAACAAACTTACTACCGCGGTGGTAGCAATGATTGGCGCAGTCCTTGTTGCATTATCCTGGGGGTCAAGTACGGTATTTACTAAATACGTATTAACTCTCTACATGCCGTTTAATGCAATGTTTTATAAAGCTATCTTCGCGGTGATCGGATTATTGATATTATCTTATTTCACAAAACCGGGCTACACAAAACATGGTGTGGTGTACAGTATAATCTCCGGTTTATGTCTTATCACCGGAGAAATATTTTTTATGGTATCCCTAAAAAACATCGCAGCATCACAGGCAGCATTACTAACCTCCAGTATGATACCGTTTACGTTTATCATTGGTATGTTATTCCTGGGAGAGAAACCCACGGTCCCGGGGTTTGTCAGTATGCTATTTTTCTTTACAGCAGTAGTACTTGTGGCGTTATGAGTTTTAAGGTAAGGAGGAGCGCAGTACATTTATTATGCCAAAAACTATTGAGTACAAAACAAGTGTGGAAGTAACCCAGTCGCCTGAGGTACTGGTAACCGGGGGCGGGATTGCCGGAGTTTGCGCAGCAGTAGCTGCAGCGCGTACCGGCGCGAAGACTTTACTCGTAGAACGCCTGGGTATGCTTGGCGGTGACGGTACAGCCGGCGGGGTAAGTATATTTATGAACTGGAAATCCGGCGAGAAATCTTTATGCGGCGGATTGTTTCAGGAAATCCTTGACCGGCTGGCAAAAAAGAATGCGATTATACAAAACGCATTCCATCCGGAAGGAATGAAACAGGTGCTGCTTGAGATGCTGGTTGACTCAAAAGTACAACTTGTCTTTCATTCACAGGTAGTGGATGCTGTAGTAGAAAATAACAGGGTGGACGCACTCATATTTTCAGGGAAATCAAAATTGTTTGCTATAACCCCAAAAATTGTGGTGGACGCCACGGGTGACGGTGATGTTGCATACTATTCCGGAGTACCTTATGAAAAAGGTAAGCACCCAACCGGTGAACTTCAGGCAATGACGCTGATGTTCCGTATCGGCGGGGTGGAGATTGACAAAACTATTGATGACGTAGCTGCAGCACCGGAACAGTTTTTTAAGTGGTCAACCAAAACAAAAGGTGCATCCCGTGCATCAATTGCCGGATATTTTGACCTAACAAAAAAAGGCCAGGAGGAAGGCACCTACCCAAAACCTATCCACCAGCACATATTTTTTTATTCCACGCTTATCCCGGGTGAGGTTGAACTCAATACCACGCATGTACCCGGGCTGGATGGTTCCACCGGTGAAGGATTAACCACCGCGGAGGTAGACGCGCGGTACCAGGCATGGATGGTATGGAATTTTTTGAGGGATAACGTTGCGGGGTTCAAAAACTCATTTATCACGACTACCGCTCCGCAGATTGGCGTACGTGAAACACGGAGGATAACCGGTGAGTACGTATTCTCCGGGCAGGATGTTATAAACGCAAAAAAGTTTGATGACGGTATTGCCTGCGGGAATTACCCGATTGACCTCCATGATGAAGAATCACAAACGTTTATGTCCGGCGGGCCAAAACCCGGGGATTATTACCATATACCCTACCGTTGCCTTGTCCCATTGAAAATTGATAATATGCTAATTGCCGGGCGGTGTATATCCTCTACCCGGGAGGGACAGGGTGCAATGCGGATAATGCCGATCGTTGCGGTGGTAGGACACGCAGCAGGCGCAGCTGCAGCGTTATGCATAAAAAACAAAATTACCCCCCGCGGGTTGATTACACGGGTGGAAGAGTTAAGACAGGTATTGAAACAACAACACGCGGTTTTATAAAATATAGACACTATGAAAATACAGATACAGAATCTTTTACACGTATTTAATGATAAGACCGGGTCAATTGAACACATGGGTAATACCGGGATTCAGGGACTAACCTATAACTTTATCCCCGGGACAGTGTTATGGCATGCAGAATTTGTTAATGCTGAAACTAAAACTACAGCTGTATTCACCAACCTTTTACCGGGTAAGTATTCGCTTAAACAGGATACGCCGGATAGCGTAACGCTTAAGTGGCGGAAAGTGTTTGAAGAAAGTAAAACGTTAAGTATTGACGTTACTGTCCGGCTTGAGTACGACAACGATGCCGGTAATGTTTTATGGAAAATAAAACTTGCCCGTCCTGATGACGGTATGTGGAAACTAAACAAACTGCATTTCCCGGTAATCACTGTATCCGCGGGTAAGGATTCAAAAACTATCTTATGCGACGGCTGGGGCCGTGTTATTAAAAATGCATGTGACCGCTATAAAACCCTATCACCATACTATCCGGGTCATTATGTTATGCAGTTTATCGGGCAGACAGATCATAGTGATGCATTACAAGGCAATGAAAAAAGTGTATACCTCGCTGCGTGTGACGGGAATGCCGGGATTAAACAGTTCAACCTTGAGACTGATAAAGTTAAACATACAATAAAGTATTCGATAACAAACTTCCCAAAAGATTTTGTTAACCAGCCAAAAACGGTGAACCTCGAGTACGCGTTTATTCTTAAACCTCTCTCCGGCGGGTGGTATACTGCAGGGAAAGAGTACCGTTCCTGGGCGGTAAAACAACTGTGGTGTTCAAAAGGCAGGATTGATGAACGTAAAGATTATTCACCGGTAATGCTGGATACCGTTATCTGGTCAAACGCCGGGCTTAACTCCCCTCGTCCTACACGTACCCAGGCAGCGGATGTCGTAAAAAAAGCGCAGTACCTGGGTATCCCTCTGGCGTGCCACTACTATTATTGGCATCAGATACCGTTTGACCATACGTACCCGCACTACTTCCCAGCGAAAGCGGAGTTTGCGGGTGAAGTTAAAACATTGAAGGATAACAATATCCCTGTGATGCCGTATATCAACGGCCGGTTGTATGACAGTGAGAACCCTGAGTTTGAAACCACAGGCAAACCTCTTGCCGTGAAGGATAGTACCGGTGAAGTCAGTATTGAACTTTACGCATCAAAACGTAAACTCTGTGTTATGTGCCCCACCGCACCGGGTTGGAGAAAAATTGTGCTTAACCTCGTAAAAAAACTTATTAAAGACTACAGTATAGACGGTATTTATATTGACCAGATCGCGATTGCACCCCCAAAACTGTGTTATGACGCCTCACACGCCCATCCTGTAGGCGGGCGTGACGCATGGGTACGCAGTTACCGTAAGTTACTGGAACAGGTAAAAACTTATGGACAAAAAGAAAATCCGCAGTTTTTTATTACTTCCGAAGGTAATGCGGAACCGTATATTGATTTTATAGATAACCAGTTAATGGTAAACTGCTGCGGTGACGATATGGCCCCCCTGTTTTCCGCGGTGTACAGCGGGTACACCTCTACTTTCGGAATGTATTACATAGCGGAACATGAACTTAAAGGCGATCACCAATCTTTTCGTGCGCGCGTAGCGGAATGTTTTACTTTTGGCGCGCAGCTTGCGTGGGATCTACCATCAGAACTCTTTTTTCCATCACCCACCCCGGCAGGTGAGTACCTAAAAACCCTTGCACAGGCGCGGAGGGCATTATCAAAATATATTGTCTCCGGTGAGTACGCTATGCCTGTAAGGATTGAGGATACGGTCCTGCAGGTGGAAGTAACCCGCAAAATCTGGGCTAATACGTTAACCCACAAAATGGCGGTAATACAATCTTCTGCGTGGTATAACAAAAATGATGATACGGTATGCGTTATTTTGACAAACTGCGCGGTTAATGAACCAGTTTCGGTTAAGTTTAATATTAACCCTGCGGAGTATTCATTACAACAAAGTAACGGGTATGCATTGTATAAATATGATTACCAGAACAATACAGAATCATTGTGGTACTCCTGCCTGGCAGGTAAAAGTATTGACGCTGAAGTTGTTATCCAGCCGGGTAAGGTTGTAACTTATTTACTAAAAAAGGTATTATAACAAACAGGAGGCGTTTTAATGTTAAGGTTATTAATGGCGGTACTGGTTTTTCTAACATTTTCTCCGCAGGCGTACAGTGCGGGAAAGCCTGTAAAGTCAGCAGCAGAAACGCCGTTATGTTCATTTGCGCAAATAACGGATGTCCATATAATGTCTGACGACAACCCTGACCCTGCGTTACGGAACCCGTACCAGGAAAATATTAAGTACCTCACAATGTTTGTTAATGCAATAAATAATAAAACATATCATTCAGTCCCTGATTTTGTGGTAGTGACCGGCGATATTGCGAACTACGGCGATGTTAAAAGTATGGAAAAGTTTAAGTCAATAATGTCAAAACTTAACACCAAACTCTTCATTCTGGGAGGAAACCACGACGTTGCAACCAGTACAGCTGTTGTGGCATTACCGCTGGAACAAACGAATTACGCGATAGTTTTTGGCACACCTGCGCTTAACTACGAATTTGAAAAATCCGGGGTATACTTCATTGGTGCTACGTTCAGAAAATCCGATGCGCGGGAATGGACTGACTGGATCATAAAAAACGCGGAGGCACATAGCAACCTCCCGGTGGTTATTGCGACACACTATCCTGCGGTATCATGCCGTGATGGCGGTGCAATGAAAAAACGCGGGCTGGACTTTATCCCGGCAAGTTTTACACAGTGGCTTACACAGGAAGGCATTACACGCCCGGTGGTTTTCATTAACGGGCATAACCATATAAACGCGTATACCCGCAATAACAATTTTCATCAGGTAAATACCAGTGCACTGGTGAACTCGGTATGCTATAGATACTTCAAGGTTTACAAAGACCGTATAGAGGTACGGACAGTATACATGCTTCCCATTGATAAATTACCAGCGCCAAAATGGAACTCACCGAAGAACGTGGATTCCATCCATTCGGATGTCCGGATTTATCATGAAGGCATTAAAGAAGAACAGGAGTTTGTTATACCATTAACCATAAAACCTGAATTCTATATCCAAACAACTTACCAGATGAGAGACGAAATATCATCTGCTGGTTCGAGTATAGCTGCTGCACAGGAGAAAACGTTGACGTTAAGCAAAAACCCGGGGGATAGCAGTATTATCCTCGACGGCCGTCTCGATGATAAAGTTTGGATATCAACCTCGGTTGTTACCGTCTCAGATTTTAATGAAGTAAATAACGCGCCTGTTCTATATGGTACCACCGCATACTTCGCGTATGATGACAAAAACTTGTACATTGGAGTAATGTGTGATATCAAAGTGAAGGATAGCATAAAAAAAGATGCAGTCACACATGACGGTAAAGTCTGGGAAGATGATAGTATAGAACTATATATCGACCCCTCAGCTGACGGGAATATGTATTATCGTATTGTAGTTAATACAAATAATACCGTATTTGATGACAGGTCAGCTTCCCGCGGGAAGACACATGACACTGTATGGGACGCAACCGGCTGGAAAACCGCAGCGTATACCGGGGATAAGTTCTGGAGTACAGAATTTGTGGTACCGATTAACACCATAGGCGCAACGAATGTATGGGGCATAAACCTGGGGCATAATATTTCTGAGGGTAAACTGGCAGTTTCATTAGCTAAAGTTGACCGTACGTATCACAGCCCGGAAAAGTTTATTAAACTGTATTTCAAATGAAAATAAATAATACAAATATTTTTGATACGCATATACACTGCGATGTACCCGGGGACATCCGCACCTGTGTTGACGGACTATCATCCTCAGCGTGTGGTGTAACAAAGTTCGGGATGCTTACTCTCGGGCATATGAAACCCGGGAGTGAAGTAATGTCACGGGTGAACTCTAACCCCGTGGTACTTGCCGCAAAAGTGTTGTATCCGGATAAAGTTTACGGCCTTGGCGCACCGGATGATGTTGAAGTGTTTGATATGGACGAACCTTCTGCAGCGAAAGCCTTGGAACACCAGGCGGAACGGATACACGCACTGGGATTTGATGGTGTCAAACTTATTGAATCCAAGCCAGAATATTATGTTAGCTATAAACACAAAATCGGTTCGCCGGTATTCACCCCGTTTTTTAAATCGTTAGAAACCAATAACCTCCCGGTTCTCTGGCACGTAGGAGACCCGCTTATATACTGGGACCTCATCAATGCGCCGGAACATTTGAAAGCCAAAGGATGGGTATACGACAATACTTATCCGACCTTGGAATTTTTGTGGCAGGATGCATTAAGCGTGGTTAAACGCCATCCCCGTGTAAATTTCGTTTTTGCGCATATGTTTTTTATGACACACAACATCCCGAGGTTATCACGGATATTCGAAGAATACCCGAATTTTTATATGGATATCACTCCGGGGAGTTGGGTGTATTTTGATATCGCAAAAAACTTGGATACAACCCGGGAAATGTTTGTCAAATACAGCGAACGCATAGTTTTCGGCAGTGATAACGCTTTGCGCGGAGGTAAGTTTAGCGTTGAGAAATCAGTGAACCATATACTCCATATCCGGCGGTTGATGGAATCCGATGACCGTTGGGAAGCTGGGAAGTATGTCCTGCACGGGCTTAACCTCCCGGAAGAAGTTTTGAGGAAGATATACTCATCAAATGCGGATAAAATATTCGGTAAAGTTCCTAAAAAAATATCATATACCGCAGCAATTGAAGAATGTCGGCGTATGCTTACTGTATATCCCCCCACCCCATCGTCATCCGTGCCGGATTATATTAGTCAAGCGTTGAAGTTAATAGAAAATAGATAAAGGAGAACCGTTTTTTTATGATGTTAAGAAATGTAAAACCGTTACTTGTATTGGTAACCGTACTATCCGCACTGTTAATTTCAGGATTAACCCAAACCCTGCACTCCGCGTATCCGCTGAACAATATCCTCGCAATCCCAATGGTTGAAGGTGATACAAAAATTGACGGCATGCTTGATGATCCGCAATGGGGTAAGGCTACGTGGATTACCGGCTTTGTTTCGTTTAATACTAAAAACTGGGTTAACCATCAAACCAAGGTAAAAATGTACTATACGCCGGAAGCGGTATATGCCGGGATTGAGTGTTACGAACCGCAGATAAGTAAAATAGTTTCTACAGTTGCCAAGCGTGACGGACATGTATGGGAGAATGAAAGTATCGAACTATTTTTTACGGAACAATCCACTTACCAGTCTTACTATCATTTCGTTATAAACTCTTCCGGTACGGTATACGATGAGACCGGTAAGGGCGGGAAAACCTGGAATGCACAGGGATTAACCCTTGCAGTTACCCGTACAACCTATTCCTGGATTACAGAACTAAAACTTCCGTTTAACGATATCGGTATATCCTCAACCCCTGTCCCGGGATCGTATATCTGGTGTAACTTCGCAAGAAATGCGGTTAAACGTAAGGATTACACTATGTGGGCAAAAACTGACCCGGACTACCACCAACCGGACCAGTTCGGGCAGTTGATATTTAATAGTACAAACACTTGTGTACAGGTAACCGATGTACCAAAACCTTATTGGGGTAAGAACGTAATTAGTTTTACCCCGTTCCCTTCGGGCTTCCGTGGCCGTGTAACACAGGTAGCGGGTAATATGGCGGTAAAGACACCGCCGACACCATTGATCACTACCGATTATTGGTCAGAGGTTAAGTACTGGATATTATCCAACGAGGTGACGGATATAGAAATTACGATACGTGATGAAGGGCGGAACCCTATATACCGTACTTGGTATTCCGTGACACTTTCCTCCCCGGCTTACAGTGTTGACGGTATCCGTGCGGAACTAAATACCGTAAAACAATACGCTGCTAAACTTGAGAAATCCTCTCCTGAGACGTACGAAAAAGTTATGAGGTCACTCTCTGGCCTTGACGATGAAATACTGTCAATTGAACAGCGGTTGAAGGATTATGAGGAACTTACGGGTGAACTCTGGGATACCGCAATCACCCGGCTTGAATCTATTGGGTTACAGTGCAGGAAAGCGGTGTTGTATGTCAACACCTTATCCGTGTATCCCGACGCGAAGTTCGCTGTGGGGTACGAACCGCCAATGCGGAAAGTGTTTATCTCAAGCCGGCCGGTAACTGCGGAATTCCGTGATAATATCAAAGTGGAACTTGCAAAAAATGAATCTGAAGCGTTCCAGGTAGTAGTGATACCGATTACTGAAAAACTGGTTAACGTGTCCGTGACAGTATCCGATTTATTGAGTGCAGACAAAAAAAGTGTGCTTAAGCCCGGGAAAGATATCACTACCGGCATTATGGGGTACGTACACACAGCGGATCCGTCACGGCATTACAGAGTGGACTTCGTGGGGTGGTGGCCGGATCCTATCCTCGACTTTCTGGCCTCAGCGAGTTATGAAAAAGAAGAAACCGGTTGTTTCTGGGTCAACATTCACGCGGGGACGGATACCCCGGCTGGTGTTTACAAAGGCAAACTCACGGTTAATACCGAAGGGCAGGGCAGTATTGTTCTCGGACTGGAAATAACCGTCTGGAATTTTGAGTTACCCCAGCAGCCGTCGTTACCCACGGCGTTCAGTTATTACGATAGTTTCGTTAAAAACATATACAAAAGTTCGTGGACTAAAGAACTAGACTTTTCCTACCGCGGGTTTATCCTTGACCACCGCGTGAGCCCGGACTATTTATACCGCAGAACTTTTATGGATCAGGAAATTCTGGAATACTCTATGCCCCGCGGGATGACAATGTGTAACCTGAAATATATTTATGATCCCAAAAAAGTTTTTACTGACGAATTCAGGCAAAAAACTAAATCGGAGTATGAAGCAATGCTACCGGTTCTCCGCCGTCTAAACGCTATGGACCGCATATGTTTCTACGGGTTTGACGAGATTAATAAAGAAACATTTCCTATTATGAAAGACATTTTTGGGTACCTCAAAACTATTGCCCCGGAAGTACCGACCATGACAACTGCGTATGACCATTCATTTGGGCTGGAAACCGGGCTTGACTGCGTGGATATCTGGGTACCGCTGACACCGAAGTATAACCTTGACCTTGCGGAAAAGGTTAGGGCAAAAGGTAAGAAAGTGTGGTGGTACACGTGTATAGGGCCGAAACATCCCTATGCCAACTGGTTTGTGGAATACCCCGCGATTGAAGCACGGCTCTTACTTGGTGCGATGTCGTTTAAGTACAAAACTGACGGATATCTATACTATGCGATGACACGGTGGCCGAATAATACGCACCCGATTGAATCCGGGCCGTATACCGACTGGAACCCCGCAAGTTTTGATACCTCAAACGGTGACGGCAGTATTCTTTGCCCCGGTCCTAAGGGGCCGTTATCGACGATACGGTTTGAAAATATACGTGACGGCCTTGAGGATTATGAGTATTTTTATATGTTAAGAAACTTGTATGAAAAAGCTAAGTCTAAACGTAAACTTGACACTAAACTCGTAGCGGAGATCGAAGCTGCACTCGCGGTGGATGATAAAGTTGTGAAAACGTTGACGGACTTTACGCATGATCCGGAAACATTATACGCAATGCGGCGGAAGGTCGCGGAGCTTATACTGAAATTGCAAAAATAACGGAACTCCTGCGTTATTTTATAACGCAGCGTCAGCCATCCAGTACCCGTGGAGGTTACACCAGTTAACCACGGAGACTGTTCCGGTATTAACTTTTAAATGAATTGCCGCAGCGGGATTAGTTTTCCCGGGAGCTAACGACATTTTCCCGACGTACTCTTTATCCACATAAAACAAGATATACCCTATAAAATGTTCAGGTGTCATTGGATGCGTTATCGCACCGATTTTTGTGTGTACATCCGTACACCCGCTATCGGGGAGTAGCCCGCACTTTTTTTCTACTATGATAACAGGAGTATGTTTTTTCTCAGCTTCCGTTAAATTATTGGGATCAACCGGGCGCTGGATTGTTTGGCTGACAAACTTATCTTTACTAGCTCCGCAGACGGGACACTTATCCGGCGCTGTACCTGTGATTGACATATAACCGCATACCGTGCATTTAAAACCGTTCATTGTTAAAATTCTCCTTTATATTATTTACTATTCTTTGGTTTATCACTGGATTTAGCAAAACCTGTGATCTCTGCCCCCGTCGAGGTTAGTGTCAGTACCGCGTACTCAAATTCTGCGGGCAGGTTGTGTTTCTGTATACCGCGGGATATCATTGGCTGATACTTCGGATCAGTTTTATCCGCCAGAACTTTTACTTCCGCGGGATAACTTATCTGCTGTGCGATAACCTTTGTTTTATTTATATTCCTGGTTTTTGCGTTGACAAATTTCCCGGATTTAAACACGTCATAACGGTACACACCGTCTTCAAGCCACATATTACACTCACCATCGAGTTCTACTGCGTAAAACGCGGTAGTTGAATCAGTAAGTTTTGTGGAGATAACCGCCCCGGGTGATGCCTGGTCGTAGATGTTCATCATAGTAGACATTTTTAAAGGATCCGCGAGGTCTTGTTTTTTGTATACCACATACACCTGGTTTTTAGGGTCAACACATAGCGCGTACACCAGTGCATGGAACGGTATTTTTATCTCATCCACATAATTTCCCTTGTTAAAGATCATAACTCTGTTACCTTCCAGATCGTAGAAGTATGTTTTATTATCCGGTGCGATTGCGAAGGTATAACTTCCGGTGTATTCCTTCCGTGCGGTTTTCGGTACTTTGCATTCGGTAGCGGTTTGACGTGAGGATGTCCATTTTAATGCCAGAACTTTTTTTGAGACATACGTATCCTCGCAAAAACATAAGGAGTTTGCGAGGGTTACGGCTAATAATGCTGATAATACTGCGGTTGCAGTTTTCATTTGCCGGTAAATACCTATCCCTTCCTTCTGAAAAAACCTTAATGATTGACTTGTTTACGCAATTAATTATATCATTTTTTATATTAAAAACAAGAAGTTTTTGTAAGGACGGATAATATGAGTAATGAATTAGAAGTCGTGATAGTAAAACAAACTGAACGAAAAAAACTTATTGCCTTTCTTGACGCTATATTTCGCCCGAAAACACCGGGGGCAATGTATAAAGAGTATACGCATATGTACCGTACAGAGAATGGGATGTTAAAAGATAATTATGCGATGTATTCCCCATCCCACGAATTTCTCGCGCATATAGGATTGTACCCGCTGGACTTGCGTATTGGCTCAAAAACAGTTACCTGCCGAGGTATTGGCGCGGTAGCAACGCATCCAAGTACCCGAGGTAAAGGGTATATGACCGCGTTATTGAACCATTGTATTGACGAAATGACACTCCGCGGGGTTGCAATGTCAATCCTCTGGGGTGAACGGTTGAGGTACAGCCATTACGGCTGGGAAACCGGCGGGCGTGTAGTATCATACTCCTTTACCCGCAGGTCACTGGATATAGACCGCCAATCAATCAAAGGGTTGAAAGTATCAAAGTATAATCCAAAGTTCAATCCCAAGATGGAAGCGTTACATAACACCAGGCAGTTAAGGGTTCTCCGCCAGAGCGAGGATTATACAAAACAGTTCGGGCAACGGATACATCTGAAGACAGTGTATGCGGAGAACAATACACATTCCCGTGGGAGTGCTTATATTAACTACCGCGAAAGTAAAGATTCTTCAAATATCAACGTTTACGACGCTGCGGGTGATTCCATGACGGTTATCCAGACACTGCGGTGGTTATTTAAAAAGTATAAACATGTAAACAGCATTGTTGTAAAACGCCAGTTTACCGTGCATGAAGATAACCGTTGTTTTATAGACTACGCAGCGGACTGGGGTGTGCATTCTCTAGGTAAGGTGAGGATCAATGATTTAACAGCGGTACTGGAAGGTTTTATCCCGCAGATAGAACAGCGGTTACGCACAGCAGGATTCTCCTCAAAGGTAAGCGTTAATTTCAGAATTGATAACGAAATCACGAGCTTATGTTATAACGGTAAAAATGTTGTTGTCACACGGAAAAACATCCCCGGTGCGGAAACATTAACTCTTACCCGTTGCGGGGCTGTACGGTTGGTGTTTAACTACACTTCCACAGCGCATGAGTTGTGCAGGTACAGGATTAGTTCGCAAATATACAAGTTTTTATCTATAATATTTCCTTTAGACTTTTATATAGCGTCAAGCGATTTTGTTTAAATCTACTAAACGAATGGAGTTGTTGTAAGGCCATGAATATAGTGTTATCCGGATTTATGGGTACCGGTAAGACAGCGGTAGGGAAAGAACTGGGTAAACGTTTGAATATGATAGTGGTTGATACGGATACTGTTATTGAACAACGCGCAGGGATGACGGTCTCCAATATTTTTGCGTCAAAAGGCGAACCGGAATTCCGTAAACTTGAATCCGAGGTTATATTTGACCTTGCGCAACGCGATACCCAGGTGATTACCCTCGGCGGTGGAGCTGTCCTCCGTGCGGAAAATATGTATAATCTTGAGTACAACGGCGTAGTGGTATGCCTTACCGCCCGGGCGGAGGTTATATATAACCGCATAAAAAATGATACTGCTCGGCCGTTATTACAGAAACCTGACCCGTTAGCGGAAATTACACGTTTATTATCCGCCCGGGAAAGTTATTATAAACGCTGCCGTACTATGGTTGACACATCGGAGCTAACGGTAAAAGAAGTAGTTGATAAAATAGCGGAGTACTTAAAAAAATAATGTTAAGAAAAAGATGGCAGGTATGACAAATAAAGTTGTGAAACTCAATCTCCCCGCTTCACGCGGGTACGACATTATTATCGGCAAAAATACTCTTGAGTCACTACCCTGTGTATTGAAGAACCGTAGTATTAATAGAGTAACCGTTATTACTGACGGTAATGTAAACAAACTTTACGGGAAAAAAGTGGAATCAGCTCTAAAAACTGCCGGGATTACCGGAAAAAGTGTCATACCTGCGGGTGAGAAATACAAGAACCTTGATACTATAAAAAAAATATACGCTTTCTTTGCAGCGCATTTTGTTGAACGCCGTACAGCGGTCATTGCGGTAGGCGGCGGTGTTGTCGGTGATACTGCGGGATTTGCTGCTGCGACGTATCTCAGGGGTGTACCCGTGATACACGTTCCCACGACATTACTTGCGCAGGTAGATTCGTCGGTTGGCGGGAAAACAGGGGTTGATCTTGCGGTTGGGAAAAACCTTGTCGGTGCGTTTTATCAACCCGCGGCGGTAGTAGCGGATACTGAGGTACTAAAAACTTTACCATTACGCGAACTGCGGGGCGGCCTTGCGGAAGTAGTGAAATACGGTGTCCTCGCGGATGCCGGGTTATTCAGGATTCTGGAATTAACCATCGGGAAGGTTATGGGTTATAACTCCGGTGTTTTGGAACAAATAGTATACCGCTGCGTTAAAATTAAAGCCGGGATCGTTGAGAAGGATGAGTATGAACGTTACGGCCTCCGTGCAAAACTTAATCTCGGGCATACGTTTGGCCATGCAGTAGAAACCTTAACCGGGTACAAAAAGTATACCCACGGCGAGGCAGTGGCAATCGGGACAGTTGTTGCTGCAAAAACTGCGGAATCCATGGGCTATACCGTTAAAGGCCTTGCGGTGAGGATTGAACGTTTACTTCACGCGTATGGCTTACCTACCTCCTGGCCTAAGGAATTAGGGGTTGAGGCTGTGATATCCGCAATGGCACGCGATAAAAAAGTTTCTGATGGTAAGATAAAAGCGGTTTTACCGACAAAAATCGGGAATGTAATAACCGGGATTGTTATTGACAAAAAAATCTTAACCCGAGTACTGGTACCTTCCAGATAAGAACTATAATAAATCCATTAAAAGTATTAGGAAAACATAAAAAAATAATTATGAAAAACTTGAAATCATTATTATCCCGCAGGAATAAGATAGCTGAGTATTATGGTGACACTTTACGCGGTGTATTATTCACTTCACCGGTACTAACTTCCTATTTCACGGGCATAACTTTTTCGGGATACTGGCTGTTTTTGTCTTCTGATAAATGGTATGTCCTGACCCCGCAGCTGCTATATGAACAGATACGCAATACCGCAGGGCGGCAACGCGGATTATTTTTTAAATGCACAAAAGATATCATAGCGGGAGTAGCGGAGATTGCATCACGCGATAATCTTCGCGGGGTAATGCTGGATTTCGGGTGTACCACTCATTCGCAGGCACGCGCAATTATTGAGAAACTAGGCCCCGAGATACCAGTTGAAGATTGTACAAAAGTTATCCGTGAGATCCGGTCAGTGAAAGATAGTGTGGAAGCCGGCTTTATCCGTACCGCAGGCCGTATTGCGGATAAGGTATTTACTGAATGGACAAGAACCTTCTTCCGTGCAGGGAAGACCGAACACGAACTTGCAAAGGAACTTGATACTTTGATACTTTCATACTACTGTATCCCCGCGTTTGAAACTATTATAGCGTCCGGCCCGAACTCCGCGTACCCGCACCACGTACCAGGAAAACGTAAAATCCGGGAAAATGAACCCGTAATACTTGATTTTGGCGTTAAATACCAGGGGTATTGTTGTGACTTGACAAGGACGGTTTTTATAGGTAAACTTAATAAACTGTTTAATAAACTATATAAGGTTGTTGATACCGCGTATAACGCAGGGATAGAATCTGTAAGACCAAGCATCCCCGCAAAAAATGTGGATACCGCGGTACGGCAGGTTGTGGAACACAGCGGGTACGGTAAACGGTTTATACACGGAACAGGTCACGGGGTGGGTTTAGAAGTTCATGAAGCTCCGACGGTAAGCGCAAAAAGCGCGGATCTTCTGGTCAAAGGTAATGTGATAACCGTAGAACCGGGTGTATATATCCCCAACCGTGGCGGGGTAAGGATTGAGAATACCGTAATCATCACAAAAACCGGGTGTAAACGGTTAACTTAAAAAATCGAAGACAGGGATGTATAGGGATAGATAAAGGAGTAGAACGCAAAGATGGCAGTAGATACATCAGATTTTCATAATGGTTTAAACATTGAAGTGGAAGGAGAACCGTATACCGTAGTATGGTTCCAGCATCATAAACCTGGGAAAGGTGGCGGGATTATGCGCACAAAAATGCGTAATCTCCGTACAGGTTCAACGGTTGAGCGTTCGTTTAAGTCAGGGGAACGTTTCCGCGAATTATCCCTAGAAAAACGTCCCAAAACGTACTTATACGTAGAAAACGGTATGTACTATTTTATGGACCAGGAAACGTATGAACAGGTGCCGATCAATAAAGAGATGATAACTAACGCGTTGAACTTTATTGTTGAGAACGCAACGCTTGACGTTTTGTATTTAGATGACAAAATTATCGGTGTGGAATTACCTCCGAAGGTAAGGCTAAAAATCACAAGCACCGCACCCGGCGCGCGCGGTGATACCGTAGCGAATGCCACAAAACCTGCGACACTGGAAACCGGATACGAAATCCAGGTACCGTTGTTTATCAAAGAAGATGAATACGTTGTTATTGATACAACTACCGGCGAGTACGTAGAACGCGGATAATTTTTTTAATAGGAGCAAAAATATTTTTATGGAATTAGACAACGTAAAAAAGTTTGTGGAGCTCGTAAAAAATACTGATATTGAAGAATTGCGCTGGGAAAATGGGAGTACAAAGATAAACTTCCGCCGTGCAAAAGATTCCGCAGCTCTTGCGGCGGAAGCTCTGGAGAGAGAGTTAGACGAAAAAGCGCGGCAGCAGAAAGACAAGGATAAAGCGGAAGAAGCTGCGGAAGAAAAGGTTGAATCCCCGAAAAGCGGGATGATAAAATCACCGATTGTCGGCCGGTTTTTCCGGTCACTCACTGACCGTCCCCCGATGGTACTTGAAGGCGACCATATAACCCCGGGGCAAAAGGTTGGTATCATAGAAACAATGAAGCTTAATAAAGACGTTATGTCGAATGTAAAAGGTAAAATCATTAAAATTATGGTAGAAAACAGCAGTCCTGTGGAGTACGGGCAGGATCTGTTCGAAGTAGAATTCACCGCGGATAACGGTGATAAGATTGACGATAAAAAGTGATAGTATCCCAAAACAAACTAAAAGGAACCTATTATGTTTAAAAAAGTGTTAATAGCCAACCGCGGAGAAATAGCAGTACGAATCATCCGTGCGTGTAAGGAGTTGGGGATAAAGACCGTGGCAATACATTCCGATGCCGACCGCGAGTCGTTGCATGTAAAACTTGCGGATGAATCTATTTGCATAGGCCCGGCACCTGTAACTGAAAGTTATCTTAATTACCCGAGTATAATCTCAGCTGCGGAGATCAGTGGTGCGGATGCTATTCATCCGGGCTACGGTTTTCTTGCGGAGAATACGCAGTTTGCCGGTATCTGCGCGGACTGTAATATCAAATTTATTGGCCCGTCAAAAGACGCGATACTTAAGATGGGTGATAAGATTCAAGCACGTGAAACCGTAAAAAAAGCAGGTGTACCGGTAGTACCAGGGACTGATGGCCCGATTAATGCTGACGACCCCAATCTTTTGAAGATCGCGAAAAAGATTGGGTTCCCATTAATGGTGAAAGCCCGTGCAGGCGGCGGCGGAAAGGGTATGCGTGTCGTTCAAAATGAAGAAGCGTTGAATAACGCATTACTTACTGCCCAGGCGGAAGCAAAGTCAAGTTTTGGTAATTCTCAGGTATACCTTGAAAAATATATTGAAGAACCACGGCATGTGGAGTTCCAGATTGTTGCAGATAAATTCGGGGAGACAAGATATCTCCCGGAACGCGATTGTTCAATCCAGCGTCGGCACCAGAAATTAGTGGAAGAATCACCGTGTCCCGCGGTGGACAGCAAGCTCAGGGAACGTATGGGCCACGCGGCGATACGCTGCGCAAAAACCGTGGGGTACACAACCGTCGGGACAATAGAGTTTTTATTGGATAAAGAAAAAAACTTTTATTTTCTTGAAATGAACACCAGGATACAGGTGGAACATACTGTCACTGAGATGATCACCGGGCTTGATCTTGTAAGGATGCAGATCCGTCTCGCTGCAGGTGAAAAACTGGAAGTTGGAAGTTTAAATACACGTATGCTAGGGCACGTGATTGAATGCAGGATTAACGCTGAAGACCCTGACCTTGATTTTATACCGTCACCGGGTAAAGTTACGCAGTTTATCCCCCCCGGCGGTCCTGGGGTAAGAGTTGATACGCACCTATACAGCGGGTACACCATACCGTCTTTCTATGACAGTTTACTCGCAAAACTTATTGTTATTGATAAAGACCGTAAACGCGCAATTGACCGGATGCGCCGCGCGTTAGGCGAGTTTGTGATTGAAAACGTAAAGACCACGATTCCGTTCCATATAAAAGTCATGAATGACGAAAAGTTTCAGGCAGGGAAGGTCAGTACAGACTTTGTACAAAAACGTATACTTTCGCAGTAAACACTGCGCCGGAAGGAATAAATATTATTTTTATGCGGTTAACAGTTAAAGAAAAGAAAAAAGTTGTGCTAACAAGTCTTTCCTCAAGTATTGATGTATTCAAGCATACACAGGACAATTGTGTGGATGACATTGTGCGTATAGCCGGGTTGATCTCGTGTTGCTTAAAGAACAAGCGTAAAGTCATGTTTTTCGGTAACGGCGGGTCAGCGTGTGATTCTCAGCATCTATCCGCAGAACTTGTCGGGCGGTTCCAGCGCACGCGTCGCGGGTTACCGGCTTTGGCTTTAAACTGCAACACCGCAGTACTTACCGCACTGGTGAACGACCTGGGAATAAAACAAATGTTTGCCCGCCAGGTTGAAGCTCTAGCAGAGAAAGGCGATGTTGTGATCGGCCTTTCCACCAGCGGCAATTCTGTTAACGTTATTCACGGGCTGAAACAGGCACGGAAACAGGGTGCTGTGACGGTAGGATTTACTGGTAAGTCCGGCGGAAAAATTGGTTCAATGGTGGATGTCTGCCTGAAAATCCCGTCAGATGTAACAGCAAGGATACAGGAAGGGCATATTGCAGCGGGGCATATTATTTGCCAGTTGGTAGAAGATGAACTGGTGGAAAAGTAAACTTATCCCCCTGCGGGAAATGGTAACGCTTACCCGGCGGTATAAACGCGCGGGGAAGCGGGTAGTGTTTACAAACGGATGTTTTGATATACTGCATACCGGGCATTTACAGATTTTTTACCGGTGCAAGCAATTAGGCGATATCCTGGTAGTCGGTTTGAACTCAGATAAATCAGTCTGCAGGATAAAAGGCCCGAAGCGGCCTGTAGTTCCGGAACTTGACCGCGCAAAAATGCTTGCCGCACTAACCCCCGTGGATCACGTGGTGGTATATAACGAAGACACACCGGAGAAAGTTATCCGCGCATTGGTACCGGATATCCTGGTAAAAGGCGGGGACTGGAAGTATAACGACATTATAGGCCATGATATTGCAGGGGAAACTGTACGGATAAAAGTTATTGCCGGGAAATCCACCACTGGCATTATTAAAAAAATACTGAACGCATATGGGAAAAAAAAGTAGTAAGTATTACCGATTAATTGACGCAAACTTTAACCGCGCGAGAGAAGGCTTACGCGTGGTGGAAGATACAGTACGGTTTCTGGCGGATAACAAAAAGGTTGTGAATGATCTCCGCAGGTTAAGGCACAGGGTTAGCAGGATAGGTTCTGCGGTGTATAACCTGTTAATCACCACGCGGGATAGCGATGGTGATGTTGGTAAAGAATTTACATCAACAGGATTTGAAACGCTGCACGAACTGGTGACCAGCAATTTTCGCCGTGCACAGGAAGCGGTTCGTGTTTTAGAAGAGTACAGCAGGTTATTATCTCGTGACGCAGTGAGTGACCTGCAAAGAATAAGGTTCAGGCTTTACAGCCTAGAGAAACAGGTGGTGAAACTTATTAACATTAATAAAGTTAAACCCCGGCGGCGTAAAAAAAGCAAGGTAATATAGGGAAGGATTGGTTGTAATAATATGGAAAAAATATCTGATATACTCAGTAAAAAATGTAAAGTAAACCTTACTGCCGTTGCAAAAACGGAAAACATTGACGTAAAAACACTAATCTCGCGTATTAACCGCGGGACTGTGGTTATAACCAACAATATTAAAAGAAAAATGAAAACTCCTTCCGCAGTAGGTGAAGGGATGAGTACAAAGGTTAATGCCAATATCGGAACTTCGACTGATTGTTCATCAATTGAAAAAGAACGCGAGAAACTCGCAGCGGTTGTTGCAGCAAAAGCTGATGCCGTGATGGATCTTTCCTGCGGGGGTAACCTCAACAAAATCCGTGCTATGGTAATAAAAGAATCACCGATTCCTGTAGGTACAGTCCCGGTTTACCAGGCAATTGTTGAGACATCACGCAGAGGTTTACCCGTCCACAAAATGGATCCGGAAACCTTATTTTCCGCGCTTGAACGCCATGCGAGTGACGGCGTAGATTTTATGACGGTACATTGCGGGGTTACACTCTCAACTGTGAAGAGGTTGAGAAAACATAAACGTATCTGCGGGATAGTAAGCCGTGGCGGTGCGTTTCTCGCAGGATGGATGCTTGCGAATAATAAAGAGAATCCGTTATACCAGAACTTTGAACGAGTACTTGAAATTGCGAAGAAATATAATGTTACCCTGAGCCTGGGTGACGGTTTACGCCCGGGTGCATTAGCGGATGCTGATGATAATGCTCAACTATCTGAACTACACATTTTAGCGGGAATGGTTACTGCCGCGAGGAAAGAAGGAGTGAGTGTCATAGTTGAAGGCCCGGGGCATATGCAATTAGATAAAATAGTTCCACACGTGAAACTACAAAAACGCCTTACGCATAACGCGCCATATTATCTTCTGGGACCGTTAGTAACAGACATCGCACCGGGGTATGATCATATAACTGCAGCTATCGGCGGTACTGTAGCCGCTGCAGCAGGTGCGGATTTTATTTGTTATGTAACTCCGGCGGAACATCTGCGGTTGCCTGATATTCAGGATGTACATAACGGTATCATAGCTGCGCGTATTGCCGGCCACGCAGGTGATATAGCAAAAGGATTAAAACCGGCATTTGAGTGGGACAAAAAATTTTCTAAAGCACGGAAAAACCTTGACTGGGCAACCCAGGAAAGGTTAGCGATAGATCCGCGTAAAGTACATGAGGAACGCAGTAAGTCGGTACCGAAGGATAAAGAAGTCTGCACAATGTGCGGCACATTTTGTGCAATGCGGGAAATAAGCAAGTATGGGATTTAAACGTGCGGTAAGAGTTACAATCCCCGCAACCAGCGGTAATCTCGGGTCAGGGTTTGACTGTCTGGGCATGGCGGTGGGCTTATATAATACCGTTGATGTGGAGATCGATACTTTATCCCCCTCCGTGAAAAAAGGTGGAGTGGTGCTTAAGAATATCCATATCCTGGGTGAGGGTTGTGAAAGCATTTCGAAGACACAGGATAACGTGGTATTCACCGCTATCAAAGTTGCACTAAAAAAAGCGGGGATACATTCTGCAGGGGTAAGCCTTAAGCTTGTGAATAACATACCGGTAACCCGCGGGTTAGGCAGCAGCGCTGCGGCAAGAGTAGGCGGTATTACCGCGGTAAACGCGGTGTTGAATGACAGGTTTACAACTGAAGATATTATTAATATGGCATCTAAACTTGAAGGGCATCCGGATAATGTTGTCCCTGCAATTGTCGGAGGAGTGTGTTTGTCATATATAGAAGACAAAAAGATCGGGTACATAAAGTTTGACAAAATAAAAAGTAAAATTTATGCCATAACGTGTATACCGGGATTTGAACTCACGACGAAGAAAGCACGGGCGGTATTACCAAAAAATATACCTATGCGTAACGCTGTGTATAACTGTGCAAGAGTAGGTATGGTAACCACAGCGTTTATAACTGGTAATCTGCGATTACTGGATTTTGGGATGAGAGACAAACTACACCAACCATACCGTTCAAAACTTATCCCCGGTTTTTATAAAGTTTATGCTGCAGCAAAACGTGCCGGCGCAATGGGTGTCGCGCTCAGCGGCGCTGGCCCGACAATGCTGGCAGTAACGGAAAGTAAGAAAACAGGGAGTATCATCGGTGAGCGTATGGTATCAGCGTGGAAAAAGTATAATGTTCTTGCGTCGTATAAAGTGTTGGAGATAGATGATACAGGGTATAGGGTGGAAAAAGTTTAGGATTATTTTATTTATCAGGAGTACCGTTAAAAGATTATGGCACTTATTGTAATGAAATTCGGCGGTTCATCCGTCGCGGATACTGTTAAAGTAAAACATGTAGCATCACGGGTTATTGAAGTACAAAAACGCGGAAATAAGGTAGTAGTTGTAGTTTCCGCTCCGGGAGACATGACAGACGACCTTATCGCAAAAGCGAAGGAGATTACAGAGAACCCGTCCGACCGTGAGATGGATATGCTGCTTGCAACGGGTGAACAAGTATCAATCGCATTATTAGCGATGGCAATCCGTGAACTCGGGCAGGAATCAATCTCATTAACCGGCCCGCAAGCAGGTATTTATGCGGACCGTACTCATACAAAAGCAAGGATTACGCGGATTATACCCACAAAAATTTATAAGGAATTACAAAAAAATAAAATTGTCATAGTTGCAGGTTTCCAGGGACAAAACCCCAACCGCGATATAACAACTCTTGGACGGGGAGGTTCTGACCTTACGGCTGTAGCATTAGCCGCGGCATTGAAAGCGGATGAATGCGAAATATTTACTGACGTCAAAGGCGTGTATACCACCGACCCGCGGGTAGTACCTGACGCGCGGAAGATTGATGCTATAAGTTATGACGAAATGCTTGAGATGGCAGGTTCCGGCGCGCAGGTAATGCAGGCACGGTCAATTGAAGTAGCAAAAAAATATAATGTTGTTCTGCATATACGCTCAACATTTTCTACGGAGAAAGGTACAATTGTTCGCAGGGAGGTAAATAATATGGAAGAAGTAGTAGTCTCCAGCGTTGCGTTTGATAAAGACCAGGCAAAACTGTCAATCACTGACTTACCGGATAAACCCGGTGTTGCAGCTAAGATTTTTAGCGAGCTTGGGAAAGCTAATATTATGGTAGATATGATCATACAATCTGCCGCACAGGACCGTTCTAACGATATATCGTTTACGGTATCAAAACATGATTTGGATAAAGTTTTACCGATACTCGCGAAATTAAAAAAAGAAATCGGTGCAAAAGATGTTCTCTGTGATAAAGACGTTGCAAAAGTTTCAATCGTAGGGGTTGGCATGCGCAGCCATGCGGGTGTCGCTGCAAAGATGTTCAGTGCCCTGGCAAAAGAAAAGATTAATATTGAAATGATCTCCACCAGCGAGATAAAGATTTCGTGTATGGTAGACAGCGCGGATATTATACACGCAGTGAGAGTTTTGCATGAAGCATTTGGCCTTGCTAAACGCCAGGGATGAAACAGGGAATTATTTGATATATGAAAACCAGCAAGATATCCGTCTTTGATGTAACCCTACGTGACGGCGCACAGGCTCTGGGGGTGTCGTTATCAGTAGAAGATAAAATAAAAATATTACTCGCATTAGACAAGTTCGGGATTGATTACGTAGAAGGCGGATGGCCGGGCTCAAACCCGAAAGACAGCGAATTTTTTGTACGTGCAAGGACGGTAAAACTTACCCACGCGAAAGTAGTTGCGTTTTGTTCCACCCGGCATAAGGATAATAAACCGGAGAACGACCCTAACCTTATTGCCACGGTGAACGCCAAAACTGCGGTGGCAAGTATATTCGGTAAATCCTGGGCGCTGCATGTAACTCACGCGTTAAAGACTACATTAGAGAACAACCTTTGTATGGTCCGTGATTCAATCGGGTTCCTCAAAAGTAAAGGTATGGATGTTATCTTTGATGCGGAACATTTTTTTGATGGTTTCATCAATAACCGCGAGTACGCTGTGGAAGTCCTTAAAACCGCGGCATCCGCGGGTGCAGTAAATCTTACTTTGTGTGATACTAATGGCGGTATGCTCCCGGGGCAGATACAGGATATTATGCGGTACGTACGCATGCAGGTACGCTGTGTACCGCTTGGCATACACGCGCATAATGATTCCGGCTGCGGGATAGCGAACAGTGTTACCGCTGTTATGGAAGGCGCAACGCTTGTCCAGGGAACGATTAACGGTTATGGCGAACGCTGCGGGAATGCCGATCTCTGTGCGATACTGCCGAACCTGCAGATAAAACTCGGGTATAACTGTGTATCCCCCGAAAAAATTATGAACCTGACAGAACTTTCGAGGTATGTTTCGGAGATAGCAAATATGGTCCCCAATGATTACCAGCCGTATGTTGGTACCGCAGCGTTTGCGCATAAGGGCGGTATCCACGCGAGCGCGGTCAGCCGGCATACAGGAACCTATGAACATATAAAACCGGAGGATGTTGGGAATACAAGAAAAATTCTTATCTCCGAATATTCCGGGAAAAGTAATGTCCTCCAAAAAATGACGGACTTAAAATTGAGTAACGGTAAAGATGATGATACCGCAAAAAAAGTGTTGAATACCGTAAAAAATTTGGAAAAACAAGGGTATCAATTTGAAGCAGCAGAGGAATCGTTTGAATTATTACTGCGTAAAACATTGAAACAGTATGTCCCGTTATTTGACCTGGAAGGCATGCGGGTGATCATTGAGAAAGAAGAAAAAGGCGGGTGGAGGTCGGAAGCTACGGTTAAAGTTAAAGTTAACGGCCAGACAGAACATACTGCCGCGGATGGCGACGGGCCGGTAAACGCGCTGGATACTGCGTTGAGGAAAGCATTAGCCAAGTTTTATAAAGAACTCGCGGATATGAGCCTGTCAGACTTCAAGGTACGTGTGATTGACGCAAAAGCCGGTACCGCAGCGAAGGTGCGTGTGTTAATAGAATCACGTGATAGAAAAGACACCTGGACTACCATAGGAGTATCAGAAAACATTATTGAAGCGAGTTTAATAGCGTTAGTAGATGCAATTGAATACAAATTATTGAAGAAGAGGGGAGAGTTTGGAAATGTCAGGAAAAAATAGTAAGAAAAGTGTTAAGTCATCAAAAAAAGCGGGTACTGTGCAGACAGGTAAGGACGAAAAAAAACTGGTACCGTCATTTAACAGCCGTGCGGTGAAAGAAGGATATCAACGCGCACCGCATCGCGCGTTATTATATGCTACAGGATTGACTAAAGGACAGATTGATAAACCGTTTGTTGGTATAGCGTCGAGTTTCAGTGACCTCGTACCGGGACATATAAACATACGTGATCTTGAACGCTGGGTAGAACGGGGAGTTGCCGCTGCAGGCGGGACACCCTTTATTTTTGGCTTACCCGCAATCTGTGACGGTATTGCCATGGGACACGAAGGCATGAGTTATTCATTACCCAGCCGTGAATTAATCACGGACTCCATAGAATGCGTTGCACGCGCACACGGGCTTGACGGGCTGATACTCCTGACAAACTGTGATAAAATAACCCCGGGTATGCTTATGGCAGTTGCACGGTTGAATATACCATCAATCGTAGTTACTGCCGGGCCGATGCTTGCGGGTTTTCATGCGGGTAAACACAGGTCTTTAGTACGCGATACATTTGAGGCGGTAGGGTTGTACTCCGCCGGGAAAATGGATGACGCTGCACTATCCGCAGTGGAAATCTGTGCATGTCCCGGTGCGGGCTCATGCCAGGGATTATACACTGCCAATACTATGGCGTGTTTAACTGAAGTAATGGGTATGAGTTTACCGGGTTGCGCAACAGCGCCGGCGGTCTCTGCAAAGAAACGGCGTATTGCCTATGATTCCGGTATGCGTGTGGTGGAACTCATAGAAAAACAAACGTTACTCCCAAAACGTATAATGACGGAGAAAGCGTTTAATAACGCTATTATGGCGGACATGGCGCTTGGCGGGTCAACAAATACGGTTCTTCACCTTCCGGCAATCGCGCGTGAATGCGGGATAGAGTTACCATTAAAAAAGTTTGATGATATCTCAAGAACAACCCCCAATATTGTTCGTCTTGAACCCGCGGGGGATGTGTATATGGAAGACCTTGACCGCGCAGGCGGTATTTCAGCGGTACTATCAGTCTTAAAAAGTAAACTAAACACCGCAGCTACTGTCAGTGGCAGGGATATAACAGAAATCGCGGCGAGTGGTAAAGTCTTGGATCCCGAGATTATTAGATCATTAAATAATCCGTTTGGTAAACAAGGCGGGATTGCGATACTCCATGGCAATCTCGCACCGGATGGCGCGGTAGTAAAACAGTCCGCTGTTAAAGATAAAATGCTTACATTTACAGGTAAAGCCAAAGTGTTCAACAGCGAAGCTGATGCAATGAAAGCTATCACTGACAAAAAAATTGATAAAGGCGTTGTAATAGTTATCCGGCATGAAGGACCGAAGGGCGGGCCGGGTATGCGTGAAATGTTATCCCCCACCTCCGCAATTGTAGGGATGGGCTTATCTGAATCCGTAGCATTAATTACTGACGGCAGATTCTCCGGTGGTACCCGCGGTCCGTGTATCGGGCATATTTCTCCGGAAGCTGCGGATAACGGGCCGATCGCAGTGGTTGAGGACGGTGATATGATAACAATTGATATCCCAAACCGTATGCTTACTGTACGGCTGACAGATGCGGATATAAAAATCCGTACAGCAAAAGTTAAACCGTTACAACCAAAGGTACGCACGGGCTATCTTTCGCGGTACGCAAAACTTGTATCTTCAGCAAATACCGGCGCGGTGTTGAAATAGGAATTATGGAATAAGGCAGGGAAAGAATTTATTTTTATGGAAAAAACTGGCTCAGAGATTTTAGTTGAATGCTTAACAAAAGAAGGCGTGGATATAATGTTTGGTATCCCCGGCGGAGTATTACTTCCGATATTTGACGCGCTTTATGGTTCCAAAATAAAACTCATCCTTACCCGTCATGAACAAGGCGCAGCGCATATGGCGGACGGTTATGCGCGTTCAACAGGAAAAGTAGGTGTTTGCATTGCAACTTCCGGCCCGGGAGCTACAAATCTTACAACCGGGCTTGCTACGGCGTATATGGATTCCATCCCGATGGTAGCAATTACAGGCCAGGTTGCGACGAATCTTATTGGTAATGACGCGTTCCAGGAAGCTGATACCACGGGTATAACACGGCCTGTTACAAAACATAATTATCTGGTGAAGGACGTAGCGGACCTCGCAAGAGTTATACGTGAAGCATTCTATATCGCAAAAACCGGCCGCCCGGGCCCTGTGCTGATTGATATACCAGTAGACGTTTCCCGGCAGAAAACTAAGTTTGTATACCCGGAAAAAGTTGAACTCCGGTCGTATAAACCAAACTATACAGGCCATCCTGTGCAGATAAAACGTGTTGCTGATGCGATTGCATCATCAAAACAGCCGGTGCTTTATATAGGCGGCGGTGTCATCGCATCGAATGCAAGCGCTGAACTATTGGAACTCGCGGAAAAATGCGAGATCCTGGTTACCTCAACACTGATGGCAATCGGCGCGTTCCCTCCGGATCACGAACTATCCCTTGGCATGCTTGGTATGCATGGGATGTACTGGGCAAACCACGCAATGCAAAACTCAGACCTCATAATTGCAGTAGGGTCAAGATTTGACGACCGGTGTACGGGTAAACTCACAGCGTTCGCGCAAAAAGCTAAGATTGTGCATATTGACATTGATCCTACATCAATCTCAAAAAATGTTAAGACCGATATCCCTGTGGTAGGCGACTGCAAAGTTGTACTCAGTGAACTCAACAAAATCGTAGCTAAGACAAAGCATGTGGAATGGTTAAAACAAATTAATAAATGGAAAAAAGAACAGCCATTGACTTATACACAAGACAATAAACTGCGCCCGCAGTATGTTGTGGAACAAATATCAAAACTTACCAACGGCGAAGCTGTTGTTACAACCGAAGTCGGGCAGAACCAAATGTGGGCCGCGCAGTTTTATCAGGCGAAGAAACCGAGATTATTTATTTCCTCCGGCGGGTTAGGGACTATGGGCTATGGTTTTCCCGCAGCGATCGGCGCGAAGTTTGCGTTACCTGACAAAACCGTGATTGATATCGCAGGGGATGGAAGTATTCAGATGAACATCCAGGAACTCGCAACTGCGGTATTAAACAAAACAAATGTTATAGTTGTAATACTAAACAACACATATCTCGGGATGGTACGCCAGTGGCAACAGTTATTCTACGGGAAACGCTACTCCGCTGTGTGTTTACACAAAACGGACAGTTGTTCCCCCAAATGCGACGGGCCGAATCACGGCTGTCCTGCGCTGGTCCCTGATTTTGTTAAACTCGCGGAAGCGTATGGTGCAGTGGGTATCCGTGTAGATAAAAAAGAAGACGTAGTAAAAGCATTGAAGAAAGCGTTAGCAGTAAAAGATAAACCTGTAATTATTGATTGCTGGGTGGAGAAAGAAGAAAACGTGTTCCCGATGGTACCTGCCGGTGCGGCATTAGATGAAATTATGACGCATCTGGCGTAAGGTTTGTACGGTTACCCTTTTTCAATTTTTGCTATGAGCATCTTGCGGTGATCAACCGTTTGCTTAATAATATCGTTAATCATTACGTTATATTCCGGAACTTCAGTTTCGATAATTTCCACATAATTCTTTTCAAGTAACGAACTTTCAATATTCCGTGCAACGAAGTACATAGAATGCCTAATCATTTTACCGGATTTAAGGTTTTCCATTGTATTACTGATCCCTTTTATTATTAAGTCAACCGATTCAATCTTAAATTCATGCTTAAGTTTATATTTATTCGGTTCATGTTCTATCATTTGAAACATTTTTTCTAAATTTGCTGCATGTTTAGCTTCTTCACCCGCGATTGAAATCCAGAATTCCTTATCTTCCTTCCACACTCTCGCACAATGAAGGTATAGCTCGCCGATTTTTACTTCAGCTTCCGCCATTTTTTTCATCATCTCACGTAACGCGTTTAAGTTTTCCATTCAGCATCCTCTTTTACAGGAAATGTTTATACGGTCTATCAACATTTTCCTGTGTTCAAATGTTTCCTCCACGATACGGTTCATCAACTCTTTGTATTTTAGGTCTAGCGTATCAATAATCTCAACATATTTTTGTTCAATTACCGAGTTTTCAAAATCGCGGGCAATAAAAAGCATATTGTCTTTAGTAATCTCATCCTTGTTCAACCGTTCAATGTTTTTCTTCACGAATTTAATCATAGTTTCAACTGCGGTAATGTTAAACGGACGGTTGTAGCTAAATTTGTTGGGATTCGTTATTATCATATCCATCATCTGCTGAAGGTATTCGGCATGCTTAGCCTCTGTTCCCGCGATGTCAATCCAAAAATGTTTATCTTCCTTCCATTTATTGGCGCAGAGAAGGTACAGTTCGCCGACTTTCATCTCGGCTTCCTTCATTTTATTCATTACTTCTAACAGCGACTGGATGTTGGTAGTCATAGTAGCGGCTTACTTAACCCCGTACCGTTTAAATGTTTTCACAACTTCGTCCGCGGGGAAGTATCCTACGTGGCGGAATACTTCATTCCCGTCTTTATCAAGAAATACCTGGGTAGGAATACCGAGAATGTTATACTTATGCGCATAGGGCGTACCTTCTGCTGAACGTACATCAATAAAGACAAAATTAACCTGCCGGCCATACTTTGCGTCAAGTGTGTACAACACTTTTTCCATCATTTTGCATGGGATACAATTTGTTGAGCCAAGTTCAAGCATTGTAAGAGAATAATCCGTGTTTGTGCTTTTACGTACAAAATATTTTGGTTCTTCCTGTTTTACGGTTGATGTAGATATTTTTACTGCAGCGGGTTTAACCTTTTTAATTCCGGGTTTTTGTTCTACTGCGGGTAATAGACCGGTATAACCCAGCAATATTATTATTGTTAGAAATAATGTACACATTTGTTTTACTGTACAGACAGACAGCTGATTAATACGTTTCATAATAATAATTTTACTACTTTTTGTACGCTTTTTGTCAAGAAAGCATAAGTTGTTAATAACCCGCATATTTTATAAAATATTAAGTTATTAACCAAAAGGAAGGGTTGTTAAAATGTACTGGCAGCAGGAATATGAAACAATACCGCGCAAAAAACTTGAGGCGTTACAGATACAGTTACTCAACAAAACTGTAAAACACGCAAAGAAGTCAGAGTTTTACCGTGATAAACTCAAAACCTTCCCGGCAGATGGAATAAAAACAGTTAAAACAATACAATCCCTGCCATTCACCGTGAAAGACGACCTGCGGAACAGTTTTCCTTACGGTATGCTTGCGGTAAATATTCAATCTGTTATTCGGTTACATTCCTCGTCAGGTACTACCGGCAATCCTACTGTCGTGTATCACACACGGAAAGATATAGATAACTGGGCTACACTGATCGCCAGATGTATGTACATGTCCGGGGTACGTGATACCGACGTGTTCCAGAACACTATGGGTTACGGTTTATTCACTGGCGGGCTTGGGTTCCATTACGGTGCGGAAAAGATTGGGATGCTTACAATCCCGATCGGGCCGGGGAATAGTAAACGCCAAATATGGTTTATGCAAAAGTTCGGGACTACAGTTATGCATATTCTTCCCTCCTACGCATTACGGCTAACTGATGTATTTAAAGAACTCAACCTCGACCCAAAGAAAGACGTTAAACTACGTATTGCCTTCATCGGCGCAGAACCGCATAGCGAGGAAATGAGGAAACAAATTGAGAATCTTTATGAAATAAAATGTTATAACTCCTACGGGTTAAGCGAAATGTGCGGGCCCGGGATTGCATTTGAATGCTCGCATCAAAATGGTATGCATCTATGGGAAGACCATTTTTATCCGGAAATCATTAACCCGGATACCTGCGAAGTCCTTCCCGACGGGGAAGAAGGCGAGCTTGTATTAACCACGCTTCAGCGCCAGGCAATGCCGCTGATACGCTACCGCACACGCGATCTCACACATATAATATCTACCCGCTGTTCCTGCGGGCGGACACACCGCAGGATCGCAAGGATTACCGGGCGTAGTGACGATATGCTTATCATCAACGGGGTAAACATTTTCCCGATACAGATTGAACGCACAATCCTGCGTATACCCGGTGTGGGCAATAATTATATTATTGAGTTAACAAAAGAAAGTTTTATGGATAAACTTATCATCAAAATTGAGATCAACGAAAACATTTTCCGCGGAACGTTGACAGAACTTGAACAAATCCAGCGTAAAGTGACGGAAGAACTTAGGTCCGAGCTCGGGTTGAACCCTATTGTCCAGCTGGTTGAACCTAATAGTTTACCCGCAGCGGAAGGTAAAGCCCAGCGGGTATATGATTTCAGAAAAAAAAGTGTATAAAATAATTTATCGGAGGTAAAATAAAACATTTATGGCGTATCACTTATCGATCTTCGTAGAGAATAAACCTGGAAAAATTGAAAAAATAACTAAAGTTCTTGCGGATAACGGTATCAACCTCCGTGCGATTACTCTCGCAAGTACGGGCGAGTACGGTGTGCTAAAACTGTTGGTTAACAATCCCGATCTCGCGTATGACAGGCTTAAACAAAACAGTATTGCGGTATCAAAACGAAAAATTATTATTGCAGTAATCGACGACCAACCCGGCGGGATGTTCAACCTCTTATCCGCGATGTCGAAAAACAATATTAACCTCGAGGATTGTTACGGGTTTGTGTTGGAAGACAAGAAACAGGCGGCAATTATTATGGAAGTTGAGAAGTATCCCGAAGCCGAGACTGTATTAGCAGCCGCCGGGATAAAACTGTTGCCGGAAAACGAACTGGAAAGTTTTTAATACATATGGAAAAAGTGTTGTTGTCAGGTAATGAAGCGTTTGCGCGGGGCGCGTATGAAGCCGGTGCGACAGTAGGTGTTGGTTATCCCGGTACACCATCAACGGAAATCCTAGAAAACTTCAAATCCTACCCCGGGGTTTATACCGAATGGTCTATAAACGAGAAAACAGCGATGGAAGTAGGTATTGGAGCAGCATTAGCCGGCGCACGGACCATCGTTACGATGAAGCATGTCGGGCTTAATGTCGCAGCGGACCCGTTGTTTACTTCAGCTTATATCGGCGTCAACGCCGGGCTTGTTATCATTGTTGCGGACGATCCTGACATGCACTCGTCGCAAAACGAGCAGGATAGCCGGCATTACGCGGTTGCTGCGAAAGTGCCGATGCTTGAACCTTCTGATTCACAGGAAGCGAAAGAATTTATCCTTAAAGCGTTTGAGTTAAGCGAAATGTTTGACACGCCGGTACTAGTCCGTGGTATCACGCGGTTGTCACACGGGCGAAGTGTCGCGACACTGTCCAACCCGTTGACACCGGTTAAACCATCAGGGTTTGTGAAAAACCCGAAGAAGTACGTGATGATTCCTGTATATGCGCGGGCACGGCATGTACTTGTAGAAAAACGGTTAACCGCACTGGCAGAATATGCTGAAACGTGTAAACTTAATCATGAGGAAATTAACAATAACAAAATCGGGATCATAACTTCCGGGATTTGTTACCAATACGTCAAAGACTCTTTACCACCAACAGTTTCCATCCTCAAACTCGGGATGGTAAACCCGTTACCAAGAAAACTTATCACCGCGTTCTGCACGAAGATGGAAAAAGTCTTTATCGTCGAAGAACTCGACCCGGTGGTTGAACAGCAAATCCGGGCGTGGGGTATCACAAACGTTGTTGGAAAAGACATGTTCCCCATACTTGGCGAGTACAGCCCGGCGTTGGTAAAACAATGCGTTACCGGCGAGAAAATGCCGGCGAAACTGCAAGTGTCAATCAACATCCCCCCGCGGCCGCCGCAGTTATGCCCGGGATGCCCGCATCGCAGCGTGTTCACGGTATTACACGAACTGGGGTTAACAGTGTCAGGCGATATTGGGTGTTACACCCTCGGCGTGCTTCCCCCGTTCAACGCGATGGACACTTGCATTGAGATGGGCGCGAGTATCGGAGTGGCGCAAGGAATTGAAATCGTAGAATCGCGGGATAAAGAATCCGGCGTTGTTGCAGTCCTGGGTGACTCAACATTTGCGCATAGCGGAATTACAGGTCTTGTGAATGCAGCGTATAATAAACGCCATTTGCTGATCATCGTGTTGGACAACGGTACTACTGCGATGACCGGGCTGCAACCTAACCCGTTATCAGGGACGCGGATCGACGGAACAGAAACTGTTGCCATTGACTATCACGCGTTAGGAAAAGCGGTTGGGATCGGGGAAGGTAACGTCAAAATTGTTGGTGCGTATGACATGAAAACCCTGAAATCTGTAATACAGTCATTGCTCGCAACGAAAAAACTGGCGTTACTTGTCGTCAAAGATCCGTGTATGATACTCAAACGCAAACATGCAAAACATAAAGACATTAAAGATGCGGGAAAAACTATATGACAACCACAAATATTAAGGTAACGAATATCCTGTTCTCCGGAGTTGGCGGGCAAGGGATTATCCTTGGAAGCGATATTATATCGTTAGCCGCGATGTACTCCGGGTTTGACGCAAAGAAAAGCGAAATCCACGGGATGTCGCAACGCGGCGGGTCGGTATTCTCACATGTACGGTACGGTAACAAAGTATATTCTCCCGTGATCCCCGAAGGACAGGCGGATATCCTCGTCGCGTTGGAAGAAATGGAATCGCTCCGGTGGCTTGAGTATGTTTCACCAAAAACTGCGGTGGTGTATGTCAAATACCGTGTCTTACCGGCAAACATTGAGAAGTATCCTGAAGGTATTGACGCGGAACTACGCGCACGGTTCGCCAAAGTCGTGGCAGTTGATCCAAAAGAGTTGACACAAAAAATTGGTAACCAAAAATATCTTAACGTCGCGATCCTGGGCGTAATCGCCGAAATGCTCGAAGGTATTACCTCCGATGCGTGGAAGTCAGCGATCACCGCGTTGGTTCCAAAAAGTACTGATGCCGCCAACCTCGCTGCGTTTGAAATTGGAAAACAAATATAGTAATGAAAATAACCGTTATCCTTGGCCATCCCGGGAAAGAAAGTTTTAACCACGCGATTGCTACTGCTGCGGTAGAACAATTAATCACCGCCGGGCACTCCGTCACTTTCCACGACCTATATACGGAAAAGTTCGACCCCATACTCCCGTTAGACGAAATTCCAAAACACGGGAAAGTTGACCCAAAAATTCAACAGTACTGCACCGAAATCGTTGACGCAGACGGCCTCGTAGTTGTACACCCCAACTGGTGGGGCCAACCCCCGGCAATTGTTAAAGGCTGGATTGACCGCGTGCTCCGTGCAGGAGTAGCGTACGAGTTTGTTGAAGGAGATAACGGCGCGGGCTTGCCAAAAGGACTACTCAAACTCCGCGCTGCGGTTATATTCAACACCTCAAACACGCCGGGCGAGAGGGAACACACTGTGTTTTGCGACCCGCTGCAGTTAACCTGGAAAAACTGTATTACCGATTTGTGCGGTGCAAAAACGTTTTACCGTACAACCTTCAGCCCGATTGTTGATAGTACATTGGAACAACGTAAAAAGTGGTTGATTGAAGTTAGGAATGTTGTAGACAAACAGTTTAAGTAACTTATTTACTTAAAATACGCGAATAACGCAGCCATCACAGCGACCTGACCAATCCAAAACAGGAACATCCAGCGTATCATCTCGGTTTTTGATGCGCTGATTTTGTCGTTAAGTTCAACCCGCAGCTCAGCCATCTCGGTAGTAAACCGAACTTCGAGGCCTCTAAGATCTTGTTTTGTCGCTAATACATTCAATTGGTGCATTTCGTTTTCTTCCAACGCGTATTCTATTGCTTCCGACACTGCCCGCGCAGTTTTTTCATCAACTTTTTCGCTCAACATTTCATACATTTTCAAAGTGTTAACAATCGCCATCGTAATCGTCCCTTCCCCAAAATTTCCTCAACCCGGCCATTTGTCGATATAAGTAGTATAACCAACAAGTTGCCAAAAGTCAATGCAACACGTGGAATATGATAATATATACAATGGGATGAACGAACATGTTGTATAAAATAAAAAATATTATATTATTTTCAGTATTGAACATCTTTATTGTTTTTATAAACAACGCTTCTTCTGAAACTGTCAAACAAAACGGCGGTATATCTACTACCAGAATAGAATTTAAGCTTATTCACCGGTCCACTCCCACCGTAGTGTTTGAAACCGGCCTGGGTGCGACAATGGAAAGTTTTAATAAAACCGTCAACGAAATTGGGAAAACCAACACAGTATTCGCGTACAACCGTCCCGGGTACGGGAAAAGTGCGAAACATTCTACCTCCCGTACCGGAGCAACAATCGTAGACGAGCTCCGCGCGTTTCTGCAGAATAAAGAATTGTACCCGCCTTACATTTTGGCTGGCCATTCAGTAGGCGGGTTGTACATGCAGCTTTTCGCAAGGAAGTATCCCGATGAAATCGCGGGGCTTATTCTCATTGACCCGACTCATCCCACACAGTTTGAAAACGTTGGTGCGATAGAAAACCAACCGAAACTCGTACAGTTATTGTTCAACCTTTGGCTTTCTCCTGCGGCAAAAGCGGAGTTTGCAGAACTCAAAAATACCGGAACGGAAGTCTTGAGTTTACCAACACCAAACAACATACCCATTATAATTCTTAGCGTTGAAGACAAGGGGAACACCGAGCTCGCTCGGTTCACAAATAATAAACGTAAAGATTTCTCGCGCCTATATCCAACCAGCAAGCAGATATGGCTTTCCGGTAGGCACGACATTCCGCGGCAAAACCCAGGAGCTATCACTTATGCGATCCGCGATATATTGGAAAAACTCCGCAGGAAGTATGATAAGATATTGAACAATGATTAACAAAAGTCTAAACAACGCATATTCGTAGTATTAGAAAAACATTTTGTAAAGGCAGGTCTATATGAAATACCGCAAGCTTGGAAGTTTACCGTGGGAAGTATCGGCGTTAGGGTTCGGATGTATGCGTTTACCGACCTCCGGGTTTCTCAAACGGGTAGACGAAAAGTATGCAATTGAAATTATCCGTCACGGGATTGACCTCGGGATAAACTATGTGGATTCCGCGTGGTTGTACCATTTTGGGCAAAGCGAGCAGGTGTTGGGGAAAGCGTTACGCGACGGTTACCGCGCAAAAGTTAAAATTGCAACCAAACTACCGGTGTTCATGACAAACACCGCTGCTGATTTCGACAAGTTTCTCAACAGCCAGCTTAAACGGTTGCAGACGGATTGTATTGACCTTTACTTATTCCACATGCTGGACAACGGCGCGTTTGAAAAAATGAAGAAACTCAACCTGCTCGATAAAATGGAAGCAGCGAAGAAACAGGGCAAAATCAAGCATATAGGGTTCTCCATACACGACACGTTACCGGTATTCAAAAAAATTATTGACCATTACGCTTGGGATATGACGCAGATACAGTATAACTATATGGACACCGGAATCCAGGCGACTACTGAAGGGTTGGAGTACGCGTACAAAAAAGGGATTGCTGTTGTTGTGATGGAACCTCTCAAAGGCGGACAGCTGGTGAACCCGCCGAAGGAAGCCGTTGATGTAATGTCCCGTTCAACAATTAAACGTTCGCCGGTAGACTGGGCACTACAATTTTTGTGGAACCGCCCGGAAGTTGCGTGTGTCCTCAGTGGTATGGGTAACAAAAAAATGGTAGACGAAAACTGTGAATGTGCTGACACGTCGGGTATCGGGAGTTTGTCAGCAGAAGAAAACGCGGTGATCACCGAGCTTGCTGCGATTTATCGTAAACAAATCGTAGTACCTTGTACCGCATGCCAGTACTGCATGCCCTGCCCGTCAGGAGTGAACATTCCGCAAAACTTTGCGTTGCTCAACAACCGCGGAGTTGACCACCGGGGTACTGTCGGCAACCGTATAACACAATGGCTTATCTACAGCAAGTACCGCGGACTCTCAAAAAAACGCGGACGGCCGGGAAAAGACGGGAAATTTGATACTAACGGCCGCGCGTCGTTGTGTACCCGTTGCAACAAATGCGTGCCAAAATGCCCGCAGCATATACAAATACCTGATGAACTACAAAAAGTTATTGCAGTATTTGAAAAAGGCAAGCGCGGCACATTATAGGTATTAACATTTACGCAAATATTTACTAAAATGCTTTTTAATAGCGCGACAAACTTGAACGTATATATTTTTCAATGTATAAAAGGAGCGTTGTAACATTATGACTACCATTTGGGATGAAAAACATGAAACTATGCCAAGGGCGGAGATGTCCGAACTGCAAGGCAAACGGTTGGCAAGTATTGTCAACACCGTGTATAACAAAGTAGAGTTTTACCACAAAAAATTTGATACTGCCGGAGTTAAACCCGAACAAATAAAGTCATTAGACGATATCCAAAAATTGCCGTTCACCACAAAAACCGATATGCGCGAAGTATACCCCTGGGGCTTACTCGCAGTGGATAAATCCGAGATTATCGAGATCCACACATCTTCAGGGACAACGGGAACGCCAGTAGTGGATGCTTATACGCGTAACGACATAGCGTTATGGGCAGAGGTTATGACACGTACTCTTGTCCTTGGTGAAGTAACAAAAAACGATATTATCCAAAACGCGTACGGGTATGGATTATTCACCGGCGGGCTTGGGATCCACCATGGCGGGTTAAACCTAGGCGCAACTGTGATCCCTATTTCCGGAGGTAATACCAAGCGCCAGTTACAGGTACTTCGCGATTTTAAACCAACCGTTCTCACATGCACACCATCCTATGCGCTGTACTTAGCGGAAGCCGGACGTGAAGAAGGTATGGACTTTAAAAAAACTTCATTGCGGGTAGGATTCTTCGGTGCGGAACCGTGGAGCGAAAATATGAGAAAAGAGATAGAAGCAAATCTTCATATAAAAGCCTTGGACATCTTTGGCCTGACCGAAATCATTGGCCCCGGTGTGGGTAATGAGTGCATACACCAATGCGGCATCCATTTGTTTGAAGACGTTTTTTATCCAGAAATAATTAACCCGGAAACCGGTAAAGTATTACCTGACGGCGAAAAAGGCGAACTTGTGTTCACAACGTTAACCAAAGAAGGTACCCCGGTGATACGCTACCGCACAAGAGATATCACGTTTTTGAACCACGAAAAGTGTAAATGCGGGCGTACATCTGTACGGATGAACCGTATCCTTGGCCGTACGGACGATATGCTGATTATCCGCGGAGTAAACGTTTTCCCATCGCAGATCGAGGAAGTATTACTTAAACTTGAAGGCATTGAACCGCATTACCAGCTTATCGTTGACCGCAGGGAGCATCTTGACGTACTTGAAGTACAGGTCGAGATGAACGACAAACTTTTCTCAGATGAAATAAAAAATCTTGCAGGTATAGAGAAAAAAATTGAGTCCGAACTATACAAAACATTGAATATTCACACAAAAGTAAAACTTGCGGAACCAAAATCTATTCCCCGCAGTGAAGGCAAAGCAAAGCGTATAGTAGATAAACGTACGATATAAATAATTGAACAATAAAACAAAAAGGAGAACGGATTAAATGAACATAAAACAAGTATCGGTGTTTATTGAGAACCAAAAAGGCAGGCTCGCGGAAGTAACAAAAGTCTTAGCGGATAATGGTATCAACATCCGCGCACTAGCTTTGGCGGATACCGCTGATTTCGGTGTCCTGCGGTTGATTGTAAATGATACGGAAAAATGCGTTGCTACGCTGAAGAAAAACAATTTTGTTGCGCAAGTAACCGAAGTAACCGCTGTTGAAGTTGACGACCAACCCGGCGGTCTTGCGAAAATGCTGTCCCTTTTTGATAAACAGGGGATCAATGTTGAGTATATGTACGCTACGGTTGAGAAAAAAAGTGATAGAGCGATTGTGGTGTTCCGGTTTGATAACCCGAAATCCGCACTGGAAACGTTAAAGAAAAACGGTATTTCTATTGTTACGGAAGATATCATAAAAAACCTGTAATATGCTGATAGATATCCACGCGCATATATTCCCGGATAAAATAGCAAAACAGGCAGTTGAAAAACTCTCGCAGGCAACCGGCGGCGAAAAGTATTACAGCGACGGTACACTTACGGGATTACAAAAGTTAATGCAGGCACACGGTGTAACATTATCAGTCAACCAGCCCGTAGCAACTGCACCGGAACAGGTTGAAGCGATTAACCGTAAGATGATCACTACCAACCACCATCACAGCAATGTCACCTGTTTTGGAGCAATGCATCCCGACTACCCGAACCCTGCAGCGGAACTTGAATTTATTGCAAAAAACGGGGTTAGAGGTATTAAACTTCATCCGGAATACCAGGACTTTTATCCGGATGACGATATGCGGTTATACAAAATATACGACGCGTGTGTAAAATATAACCTCATAATCCTTATTCACGCAGGAAGAGACATCGCGTATGCTGATGTCCACGGAACACCGGAACGGTTAAAACCTATTACTGAGATAAAGGGATTAAAACTTATCCTCGCGCATCTCGGCGGGTGGCGTATGTGGGACGATGTAGAAAAACATTTAATTGGCACCTCCGCGTATTTTGATACCGCGTATGTCCAGGAAATGGACCGCGTGCAGATGAAACGTATTATCCTCAACCACGGCGCGGATAAAATACTTTTTGGTACAGACTCCCCGTGGGAAACTGCGGAACATATGAAATCCATCTTTGACGGATTAGGGTTATCAGCAGACCAGCTCGAAAATATTTACTACAAAAACGCGCAGGCATTACTGGGAATAAAAAAGTAAGTCATATTATTATTTACCAGCGAAAGAAACTGACGCTTTAATAAAATCCCTGAATAACGGCTGAGGTTTAGTAGGCCTTGATTTGAACTCCGGATGGAACTGTACTCCCACAAACCACGGATGATCTTTTAACTCAATAATTTCAGCCAAATGTTTTTCTTCATACTCACCCGTAATATTCAATCCGTTATCCATCAACTGTTTTTTAAATGTATTATTGAATTCATACCTATGCCTGTGGCGTTCATATACCAATTCATTTTTGTATGCCTTAAATGCTAGAGAGCCTTTCTGGATTTTACATCGGTACTGCCCCAACCGCATAGTCCCGCCTTTATTAAACAATTTTTTTTGTTCTTCCATCATGTCAATCACAGGATACGGTGTATTTATATTAAACTCGGTACTATTAGCATTTTTTAATTTACAGACATTCCTTGCGAATTCTATAACTGCACACTGCATTCCCAGGCAAAGGCCAAAATACGGCACCTTATTTTCCCGGGCATACCGGACTACTTCAAGTTTACCCTCAATCCCTCTGTCTCCAAACCCACCGGGAACAAGTATACCGCTAACATTCTTTAATACCTCTGCGAGGTTATCCTTTTCTACATCCACATACTTTATATTGATCTTAACTCCATTAGCTATAGCTCCGTGTGTAAGTGCTTCCCATATACTCTTATATGCATCTTTTAAGTGCGTATATTTACCGGCAATAGCAATATTAACTGTATTTTTACAGCTTTGTATTTTATCCAATAGGTTTTCCCATTCTGTTAAGTTACATACCCTGCCCTTTAAGTGAAGCATATCGAGTATCAGTTTATCTACGCCCTGGTGATAAAGCATAAGCGGTACTTCGTAAATACTGTATGCAACATCTTTTTCTTCAATTACAGCTTTTTCCTGGACATTACAGAAAAGCGCGATTTTCTTTTTCATCTCAGATGAGATAGTTTTTTCAGTCCGGCATACTATTATCTGCGGATCTATACCAATTTCTCTTAACTTAGCAACACTTTGCTGTGTAGGTTTTGTTTTAAGTTCTTCCGATGCGCGCAAGTATGGTATAAGGGTTACATGGACATAACACACATTATCCTGACCGAGGTCCATCTTCATCTGCCTGATTGCTTCCAAAAACGGCAGTCCTTCTATATCACCGGTGGTACCTCCTATTTCAACTATAACAACATCGTTGTTTTCACCCGATTTTTTTATCCGTGCTTTTATTTCATCTGTAACATGAGGAATTACCTGTACGGTACCTCCGAGAAACTCGCCTTTTCTCTCTTTTGTAATAATACTGTCATAAATTATCCCGCTGGTAAAATTACTTTCCTTCGTTACATTAATACCCATGAACCTCTCATAATGCCCCAGGTCAAGATCCGTTTCCGCACCGTCATCCGTTACAAACACTTCCCCGTGCTGGAAAGGGCTCATAGTACCGGGATCTATATTTAAATACGGATCGATCTTGATTATATTAACCTTAAGCCCGCAACTTTGCAGAAGGTTTCCTATGGAAGCAGCCGTGATACCCTTTCCTAGCGAAGAAACAACTCCGCCGGTAACAAAAATGTATTTAGATTTATTCATAAATAATAAAACTTATTTTACCTTTCCTTTCTTCACAGATTTTCTTTTTCCTTTAGACTTCTCTTCATAATCAGAAAATTCTTCGCATTGCAGTACAGCAACTTTTTTTGTGAACATACACTCTTTATCGTTGATACATGTACAGCACAATCCTTTTTTCTCCATAACACATTCTCCTTTCATGAATTCAAATATTTCTCAGCTTCTTCCCTGTATGCCTGCATCACATACGGAATACCAGAAATCTTTGTTGCCTCCTCTGTTAGTGACATAAGATCATTCCGGGAAATAGTAGAAATCCTAAAATTTCGGCTTCCCGCCATTAACTGCTGAAGCCCTACTTTTAATTTCTGTGCAAACGTAAACATCCCGACTGCACCCAAAGGCATGTTTTTAATTTCATCTCCATACTTCTTCTTTACTTCTTCGTAACATACAAACAATTCTTCGGGTGTACTACCGTATTTTGAGACTGTTTTCGGCAAATTATTTTCTTTTATCCAATTTTCAATATTTTTCCCTACCATCCCGGGAATCATAATTGCCCTTCCCATGCATACTGCTTTTATGTACGGACTGCCCATAGCAAGTGCTTTAAATACACCTTCCTCATTTGAAAATCCTCCGGCAATAGCGATATCGGGGACTCTCAACCCTTTTTTTGTTAACTTATCAGCAAATTCGTAAGTAAGAGCTTCAAGGTAAAATGTCGGTATTCCCCATTCATTCATCATAGACCACGGACTCATTCCGGTACCCCCGGGAGCGCCGTCTATTGTAAGCAAGTCTAGTTCAGCTTCAGAACCCCAGCGTAGCGCCATTGCGAGTTCTACCATTGAGTACGCACCGGTCTTTAATGTGATCCTCTTAAACCCCAGTTTTCTCAGACGATCGATTTCCTTCATAAACGATTCTTTATCAATAAAACCTAACCTTGAATGTCTTTCAAATTCCGTAATTGCACCATCATCAAATGCTGCCTGGATTTCAGGAAGTTCCGGGTCAGGGGTGACAATATACCCTCTTTTTTTTAGTTCAATAGCTCTTTCCAGGGATTTAACCTTTATCTCTCCGCCGATACATTTTGCGCCTTGCCCCCATTTTAACTCAATAGTTTCAAGTTTATGTTTATTCAGGATATATTCCGCTACGCCGAACCTTGTATCTTCAACATTCATCTGCACAAGAATTTCGCCGTATCCTTCGTTATATCTTCTATACACACCTATTCTTCTGTCCATATCCGGACATTTTGTTATTTTCCCAAAACTATCAAGTTCTAGTTCCGGATCGATCCCGCAGACATTTTCCCCGCAGACAAGGGTAATACCGGATATCGCAGCACCTACAGCAAAATGTTCCCAGTTTTTGCGTGCTATTTCCGTTGAACCCAATGCTCCTGTAAAAACAGGGATACGCATCTTAACTTTCTTACCCCACCCGTATTCTGTCTCCGTATTTACATCATGGAACTTTGTGGTATCAGGGTTAGCGGCAACACCTTCCGGCAATCCTTTTGCTCCTCTTGCATAACCCTGAATATTAAGGTGTGAATAATCAACAGGATAATCTTTATCAGCGCCACTGGTTACCTCACCAAACGGTCCCGGATAAAGAACTTCTCTGCCTCTGAAAGATGAAAGCCAGACTTCACACCCGCCTTTGCAACCATCAAGGCAGGTATTACACAAACCTGACATCGGTACAATACTTTTTGAACGGTTAAATGTTTTTGTTGCTTCATTACCATTCGGTTTCCTTAGATTCATAACGCTCCCCCTTTTATTAGCTACATACTTATACAAGTAAAAACCCGGCTGTTTTGTTAACCCCTAAACTTATTTGTGATCGGCATTCTTCTCTCTTTCCCGAATGCTTTTGTGGTAACTTTAATACCAGGAGCCGCCTGTTTTCTCTTGTACTCACTTTTGTTAACCATACTAATTACACGGGCAACTACATCTGCGGGGTAACCCTTCAACAATATTTCTTCTAAACTTCTATTATGCTCAACATATCCTTCTAAAATATCATCAAGGACTTCATATGGAGGAAGCACATCACTATCTTTCTGGTTAAACCTTAATTCCGCAGTTGGTTCTTTAACAAAAACATTTTCAGGGATTACACTGCCGATAGTATTCCTGTATTCTGCCAGTTTATAAACAAGCGTCTTTGGGACATCCTTGATAACCGCAAGCCCACCTGCCATATCGCCGTATAGTGTTGCATAACCGGTACTTACTTCAGATTTATTGCCAGTGCTGAGAACCAGCCATCCAAATTTATTGGAAAACGCCATCAATACATTTGCCCTTATACGCGCCTGCAGATTTTCTTCCGCAACATTTCTTTTATTTCCTCCAAAATACGGTTCAAGCAGCATAAGGTACAGATGATAAATTGGTTCAATTGAAAAATTTAACAGTTTTATCCCAAGCTTCTCTGTGAGGCTGCAGACATCGGTCTTTGATTCAACCGATGAATATCTCGTTGGCATAAATATTCCCGTGACATTATCCTTACCTAACGCATCAACGGCTAAAGCAGCGACAATTGATGAATCAATACCTCCGCTTAAGCCCAGCACTGTTTTCTTAAAACCGTTTTTTGTAACATAATCTTTTAATCCAAGCACAAGCGCACTGTATACTTCTTCCAGTATTTCCAACTTCTTAGTTTTCCTCTCCGGAATAACTGGTTTATTAGTAACAACTTCTTTTTTAATCGGGATTACAGGTAATCCCGTATTCTTCGTAGTCACAAAAGGCATCTTCTCAATACCTGTTTCCAGGTCGGTTATCATAAGGTCTTCCTTAAACGCTTCTGCTTTACACATAATTTTTCCGTATGGGTTTATTACCATACTCTGTCCGTCGAATACAATTTCATCCTGGCCGCCAACAAGATTAACGTATGCGATATACACCCCATTCTTTTGTGCTTGGCTGCAGAGAATATCCTCCCTTGATTTTAGCTTGCCCATATTATAAGGAGAAGCGTTCAGGCTGAGAATACACCGTGCACCGTTCAATACCTGTGTTTTAGTCGGGCCGTCTTCATGCCAGATATCTTCGCAGATATTTACTCCAAATATATTCCCATGCATTTCAAACAACAACGGGTTGTTACCGGCTTGAAAATACCGTTTTTCATCAAATATACCGTAATTTGGAAGCAGCATCTTTTGATAAACACCTTTTATCTCATATTTATGTATGAGAGACACCGCGTTATATATTTTTTTACCCTGAGAATCAACAAACCCAACTAAAACCGCGCAGTCCCCGACATTATTTGTAATTTCTTTCAACTTAGCTATATTTTCTTTTATAAACCCAGGATTAAACAACAGGTCTTCAGGAGGATAGCCGGTAATAGCAAGTTCCGGGAAAATAAGAATGTCTATGTCCTTCTCTCGGGATAACTCTATGAATTCAAGTATTTTTTTAGTATTCCCTTCCAGGTCTCCAACAGTACAGTTAATTTGAGCACAACCTATCCGCACCATCTTTGCTCCCTCAACTTTCAAATTTCTTATAGATATGCTTCTTAATTGTTGATACCCGAACAAATGAAATACCTAATCTTGTCCCAATTTCCCTGAGGTTGTATCCGTCTGAAGCTAAACCTAAAACTTCTTGTTCCCTTTTTGTCAGGCTACCACCAACAACATTTTCAATCATTATTTTTCCAATAACAAATTCGTGGATTGACGGAAAATTATCATAGAATATATTCTCTGGAGAAAGGCGTTCATTACTGACTAACTCGTCTATGCTGACGACACCTGTTTTGTCACCTACAACCCGCAAATAGTTTTTTATATAAAACCAGCAACCTTGAAGTAAATAGCTTTCCGTTTTATCTTCAAATTCACCTTTTTGCCAGATCCTCCATAGATGAAGGCGCATTTCCTGTAATAAATCCTCTTCATCGACAGATATTAAACTGGTATTAACTTTTTTGGCAATCCCTACTAATTTAGGATATACCCTTCCTATAAAAAATTCGAACTCCATCCCCCATCACCTCCTATCATAATTACATCGTTGTGACGGAGAACATCAATGTCCTCAAATGATAAGCCCTCTATACCCCAACCTCAAAGTTGGAACACAGAGGACGTCAAAGTCCGGTTTATATATTTACCTTAACTTACATTTGTCAAAGTTAAGGAGTATAAACCTTATATATTCCTTTTTATTTCATTACTCAATATAATTGCCTCAGCAACATCCTTCATTGTTTTTCGGGAATCCATACTCTTTTTATGGATTGTCTTATGTGCTTCATTTTCATCCATATTAAGTTCTTTCATCAATATTCCTTTAGCGCGTTCAACCAATTTACGTGTTTCTAAAGCTTCCCGGGCAGCAATATTTTCTTCCATTAATTTAGTATTTTCAATAGCCACTGCCGCCTGGTTAGCCACTGACTGGAGAATCTTGATTTCTTCTATGGTGAATACATGTTCATAGCTGGTATAGGTATTTATAACACCGATTTTTCTGTTCTTTATCATCATAGGCACAGCAAGCATTGACCGCAAGCCTTCTTTTTTTGCTATCTCAGGATACATATAATCTTTCTCTTTTGTTACATCCAGAACAGCAATTGGTGTTTCCTCCTGTACAGCTTTTCCGGAAATACTTTCCCCTACCTTAAGATTGGATTTAGTGCAATATTCTTCGCTGAGGCTTTGTGTAGCTTCAATTGCCAATTCCTGCCTCTTTTCATCAAGAAGCATAATTGAACATATCTTAGAACCCATCATTTCTGCTGTGACGGTAACAATTAATTTCAGGATTTCGCTTAGGTACCGTCCGGAAACAACTGTTTTGCTTATTTGAGAAAGCATTTCTATTTCTTTTGTATTCTTGTTTCTAAGAACTTCTATCTCATGTTCCTTTTCTTTCAGGAGCAGTTGTATTTCTTCAATTTCTGTACTATTTTGTTTCTTTTTAGTCATAGCTCTACCTTCTATAATATTAATATGCGTAAATATTCCCGTACGGCCGTAATATTTTGGGATACAACTTAATAAACTTATCTTTCATAATATCTTCCGGTTGATAGTTACCAAAATATGCGCAGTATTTACTAACATATTTGTTAATCACGCGATATTCGTCTTCCGTAGGCTCAGTTACCCCTACTTCTTTCCCTATTTGTTCACTCTCCATATTTCCGCGGATAAATATTTTCCCGCCATGCATACCGGTCCCGACAAACGAACTATGCCGATGGTCTTCCGGCATCTCAAGCGCTAGTAAAACAACTATTCCTCCTGCCATGTACTCACCAAAAAAGTCCTGCATCGCACCGCCGATAACTACTGCCGGTACTTTATCACGGAATTGTTTCATATGAATTGCCACGCGATACCCGACGTTGCCCTTGACATAAATTTCACCTCCGCGCATACCATAACCAAGGATATCACCGGTATTGCCGTGTACCACAATCTCTCCGGCGTTCATGGTATTACCTACAGCATCCTGTGTGTTGCCGAACACTTCAATTTTTGGGCCATTGAGGAACACCCCGAGGTCATTCCCCGGAGTGCCAAAAACTTTTATGTGAAGGTTCGCTACATCGTAAGGATAAAGGTTGGTTCCTATATACCGCTGACCATGAACATTATATATTTCAATATTCTTCGCGCCATTGGCAACTGCTTTCCGAAGTTCCTGGTTCAATACAGTATAGTGTTTCCCCTTAGCATCAAGTTTTACACATTCAACACCTGTATTTATTTGCCTATCAATTGTTAAGGTATTCATATTTAATTTCCAGCTCCTTCCACTTCGAGTATATCGAGCTCCCATTTATGTAGGTCCACCCCGCGTAGGTGCAGGCGATTACCCCGCAAACTTTCAATAGAATTTATACCCATACCTCCCAGCATTTCTTTAATCTCATGCTCCCATGCGCGGAGAAGGTTAACTAGCCTGCGTGACGCGATATCCGGGTTTAACCGTTTTGTGAGATACGGATCTTGTGTGCAGATACCCCAGTTGCAGGTACCGGTATAACATTTTTGGCATAATGCGCATCCCATTGCGATCAGCGCTGCTGTGCCTATATACACAGCATCCGCGCCTAATGCAATTGCTTTAACTACATCGCTGCTGCTCCGTATCCCCCCTGCGATAATGATTGACGCGTGATTACGTATACCTTCTTTCCTCAACCGTGTATCCACCGCCGCTAATGCGAGCTCAACCGGAATCCCGACGTTATCACGGATAACTTTCGGTGCGGCGCCTGTAGAACCGCGGATACCGTCAATTACCACAACATCAGCACCGGCACGTACAATCCCGCTGGCAATCGCAGCAGCGTTGTGCACGGCTGCGATTTTTACAGAAATTGGTTTTGTATAATTCGTCGCTTCTTTTAACGCGCAGATAAGCATTGAAAGGTCTTCAATCGAATAAATATCATGCTGCGGCGCAGGTGAAATCGCATCCGATCCCTGTGGAATCATCCGTGTTTCTGCAACTTTTTGTGTTACTTTTTCCCCGGGTAAATGCCCGCCGATCCCGGGTTTTGCTCCCTGCCCGATTTTTATTTCTACCATTATTCCGGTATTAAGATATTCTACGTCAAGCCCGAACCGTCCTGATGCGCATTGGACAACCGCATTTTTTCCGTATTTCCGTAATTCAGTAGGTAACCCGCCTTCACCGGTATTAAACGTCGTTCCAAACTCCGTTGCTGCACGGGCTAAGGATTCCATAGTGTTAAGGCTTACCGCACCGTAGGACATTGCGGAAAACATTACAGGCATTTCTATTCTAAAATTTGGTGCAAGTTGAGTTATTACTTCCCGATCCTTTATTTCCAGTTGATCCGGCTTCCTCCCGATATAAGTACGTAACTCCATTGGTTCGCGTAAAGGGTCTATGGACGGGTTGGTAACCTGGCTGGCGTTCAGTAACAGTTTATCCCAGTAAACCGGATGCGGCTTATCGCTTCCCATTCCAGTAAGAATCATTCCGCCTGTTTCCGCCTGTTTGATAATATCGGTGATCCGTTCTTTAGACCAGTTATAATTTGTGCGATAACCTAAATCCCGCGGTTTTATCTCCAATGCATTTGTCGGGCAATACGTAACGCATCTTTGACACCCAGCACATTTTGTTTCGTCAGTAAGCACGACATCATGTTCTTTGTCGTACTGATGGCACTCAAACCCGCACTGGCGGACACAAACCTCGCATTTAATACATTTATTTTCGTCACGTTTTACCGTGAAATCTGAGATTATATTACTCTTCATAAATCTAATCACCTCGCTTATACAAAATTACTTATCCAACCTGCTGATTATAGGGCTTCCCCCTACGGGAATCCATACTTTATCAAGTTCCTGTTCAATTAACCGTATCGACGCTTCTTCCGATGATATGTAGACCATATCCCCGTGTGTAGCGGCATACATCGGGCGTAACCGTATACGGTCATTCGTTGCAATCATCTCACCCTGATGCGCTACAATAATTGCAAACGGACCGTTAAGTAACAAACTACCATAGGTTTGACGTAAAGCCGTCCAGTACTTTTTTTCCTTTTCCTCCAAACGTTCAATATGTTCCCATACCGGCGGAGAAAATACGTCCATCACAGTTTCTACGGGTAAACCATGTTTTCTGGCAAGAAGGTCAGTCGCATATGCGATAACTTCTGTATCAGTAAACATTGTGCAGTGATAACCGTACATCTCAAGATACCTGCGGTTAATACCGTAAGAAGATATTTCACCGTTATGCACAACTGTCCAGTCCAGTACGTTAAAAGGATGCGCCCCGCCCCACCACGCCTGTGTGTTGGTTGGAAACCTTGCATGCGCAGTCCATAAGTACCCGCTGTATTCTTTTAACAAAAAAAACTCTGCAAGTTGTTCCGGATATCCTACACCTTTGAATACACCCATATTTTTTCCGCTGGAGACCACAAACGTATCTGCGATCTCAAGGTTGATAGCCATAACTTTTTCAATTACATAATCATCATCGGACTGGTGAGGCGGCTTCTTCGTCCCGGGTTTTACAAAGTACCTCCGGAAAAGAGGTTCTTTAACAATCCCCGGTGTTTTTTGGACTGGAATTTCTTCTGCTTTCACAACGTCAAAGGTTGAGTTTATAAACTGTTCCGCAACTTCACGCCCGGGGAATGTATTCCTTATATTTTCGTACATCACATGCAGCGCGTAACAGTCAGCTTGTTCAGGATATAACCCATATACCGCGAACCCGCCCCCGAGGCCATTACCTCTGTCGTGCATATTGGCGATTGCAGCTATCACACCGGTACCGGAAAACATTTTACCTTTCCGGTTCATCGCGCCGAACAGGCCGCAGGCGTTCACTACTTTACCTTCATTATATGGATTTGTTAATAATTGCAACTGTTCTTGTTTCATTGTTTATTCACCTTCGCTTTCCTCACCTCTTCCGGTAAATATGCTAGCCCGAAATCCGAAAGTACGAGTTTATCCTTTACCGCAGAAAGGTCCATTTTGTCACGCATAAGTCCGAGGATCACGCCGGATGGCTCGATTTCGTTTATTATAATCATACCGGTAACAATCCCGTTTTTTAGGATAAACTTTTTGTATACCTGTTTTTCCGGAACATGATGGGTAATGACTTCATACTCCTGCGGATTGTTTTCCGGTACCCTTATCATCCCTGCAGATACTGTTGCAAGGCCAAAAAAGTCTGCGGCGTTCATACCTGTCGCCCAGGTATACTCTTTATCCCCGCCGGACATATTGATACCGGCAACCTTCCCGCCGTAATACGCATTCGGCCAGATAAGTACCGGGCGGTAACCGTCAATAACAAAGTCATACACTTCTGCTACATCACCTGCAGCATACACATTCTCCACCGAGGTTTTTAAATGTTTATCCACAACAACGCCGCGGTTAGTTTTCAACTCTTTACTCTTTTCAAAGAGTTCCAACCTCGGACGTACGCCTATTGCCAGGATTACAAAATCAGCAGAAAGATTTGTTCCGTCATCAAGTGCAACACCTATAACTTTATTCTTACCTTTAATCTCTTTTATCGTGCGGCCTAGATAGAGATTACATCCTTTATCCACAAAAACTTTTTCTACCATCCTTGCTGACGTTTCGTCCAAAACCGGTGCTAAACAATGTTTTGCAAGTTCTACGATAGTTACCTTCACCCCGGCCTCAATCAATCCTTCTGCAGCTTTCAGGCCGATAAGCCCGCCGCCAAGTATCACAACTCTCCTGTTTTTTCTGCTGGTAATGCCTTTTCTCAACTTTTGCGCATCAGCATATGTTGTAAACGTCATCACCCCGGCTTTATTTGAACCTTTAATCTCGGGAACTATAGGCTTTCCCCCGACAGCGATCAAAAGTTTTTCGTACCCAACACTTTCCTTGTTTGACAATTTTAGTGTACGTGCGGATAAATCTGCGGTAATAACTTTTATTCCAAGCAGGCAATCAACTTTTTTCCCGTGATAAAACGCTTCCCCGCGGAAGCCCATACGTTTTTCTACCGCTTCATCATTAAGGTAGTAGGAAATTAACGGCCGTGAGTACGCCCAACGCGGTTCTTCTGAAATTGAAAGAATACTGCCGTCACGGTCATTTACGCGGATACCTTCAATCGCACCAACTGCCGCAGCGGAGTTACCAATAATTACATACTTATACTTTTCCATAATTAAACAACCCTTTATTATTCTTCTACTATAACCATCGCTTCATTCGGACATTTTTCTACGCAGACCGGTGTCTCGCGGCCTGGACAAAAATCGCATTTTGACGCGATACGTTTAGTACGTTCATCCCGCTGTATTGCTCCGCGGGTACACGCTAAAATACAGGTCCAACACCCGATACATTTATCGGGATCATGCCGGATCGTTCCATCTTTCTCATCGATATACAACGCGCCGGTGATACACGAATACTGGCAGTCAGGCTCATCGCAATGACGGCACTGAACCGCAAACGTCAACGGTTTCTGTACCTGTACTTTAAGCTTTGGCAACGGCCGTTCGTGTTTTTGACGTTTATACGCCTTAAGAATATCTTTTACCGGCGAATGTTCTACGGTACACCACACTTCGCATAGTTTACAACCGATACATACCTCTTCTTTCACTACTATGCGTTTCCGTTTTTTTTGTTGCTCTGTTTTCTCATTTAATTTCATTATATTATTCTCCCAAACGAACCTACAGTATTGGCAAGTACTTCTCAAGTTCGTAATTTGTAACGAACTTACGGTAATTGTCCCACTCAACCTTTTTGTTTTCCACGAATTCAGTGAACACGTGATCACCCAACGTTTCTTTCACCAACTGGCTTTTTTCAGTTAACTGCAGTGCTTCGTATAAACTCCCGGGCAACATCCCGATCTTCCGGCGTTTACGTTCCGCTTCGGGCATATGATACACATTTTCTTCTACAGGTTCAGGAACAACAAGTTTTTCCTCCATTCCCTTAAGCCCCGCGCGTAATAACACGGCAAACGTGAGGTATGGATTGCATGAAGGATCAGGTGAACGTAACTCAATACGTGTCGCATGCTCTTTTCCGGGTTTATACATTGGCACGCGGATAAGGTCGGACCGGTTCCGTTGCGCCCATGAAAGATATACTGGCGCTTCGTATCCCGTTACTAATCGTTTATACGAGTTTACCCATTGGTTAAGAATCGTTGTTGATTCTGGTACGTATTTAAGCAACCCAGCAACAAACTGCTGTGCATCTTTTGACAAGAAATACTGTCCTTTAGGATCAAAAAACGCGTTTTTACTACCCTTGAAGCACGACATATGCGTGTGCATCCCGGACCCGTTCTGTCCAATCAAAGGTTTGGGCATAAATGTTGCGTAAACATCATGTTGATACGCTATTTCCTTTACTACCAGCCGGTAGGTCATAACATTATCTGCCATCCGCAGCGCATCGGTATACCTAAGGTCAATTTCGTGCTGGCTCGGTGCGACTTCGTGATGGCAATACTCAACCTTAATCCCCATTTGTTCAAGCGCAAGAACTGTATCACGGCGTAAATCTATCGCCTCATCCCGCGGGGTAAGGTCAAAATATCCGCCTTTATCCAGAAGTTCGGTTCCGCTTGAATTTTTGAAATAAAAATATTCAAGTTCCGGCCCGACATAGAAATGGTCATACCCAAACTTTTCTTTTGCATACTCGAGGTTGCGTTTAAGTATGTACCGCGGATCGCCTTCAAACGGTGTACGGTCAGGGTTATAGATATCCGCGAACATACGCACCACGCCGTTCTCCGTCGGCCGCCAAGGTATTGTCGATAACGTATCCGGGTCAGGGATCGCAATCATATCACTTTCGTCGATACGGGTAAACCCTTGAATAGACGACCCGTCAAACCCCATACCTTCGGTAAACGCTTTCTCAAGTTCCTCTTTTGTTATAGAAAAACTCTTCAGGAACCCGAGAATATCGGTAAACCAAAGTTTTATAAACTTAATATCGTTGTCATAACACGCTTTTACAACGGCTTCAGCCTTTTTCCCATTGATCTCTTTTTTTATTTTCTTCATTTTGTGCCACACAACCTTTCTTTTACTGCTACTTTCCACAAATACCAATAAACGAAACATTAATACGTTATCATCATGATTTTGTTTGCGGCACCGCAAGAATTCTGTCATTATGGGAGATACAACAATGTGTCTATACTGTCTTACCTGACATGGTAAGTTTTTGTTTAAACAATACAATACTTCTAATTATTTAGATGATACAACCCGCTAAAAGATTTGTCAATAAAAAAATATTTATTTTTTTTGTCTATACTTTACCGTTTCATCGGGCACTGCCCGGTCATCGCGCAGGAAGGGATATCACCCCCGCCGGTACCGCAACACCCGCCGGAATGTACGTGCCCGCTGCTCCCCGAACTTTTTACGGATGATACGGACATAAGTTTATTAAGTTTCGTACTTTTACACTTTTTACATTCAAGCGTATCAGTTGCATCGCCCATACCAACAAGATATTCTGCTTCACACCCGCAGTCCGCGCATTTGTACTCATAAATCGGCATATTACGTAATTCTCCTTTTAACCCTATACTTTCATAATTAGATGATAACAAACTCCACACGATTCGTATATAAAAAAACAATATTACTTCAATCGTTTACCCCTGCGGAACAATGCGGATTTTGTATCCACAGGCTTAACCCTGGGTTTGATCTTATCATACGCAGAAATTGCACGGGTGCCAAACATTTTTTTTAGGTTTAATAAAACCTTTTTAGGTAACGGCATTGCTCCGCTGGGGCGCAACGGCGTATTAACCTGTACTTCATCCGCGTGAAACGTTTTTACGAGGTTTACCATTATTTTTGCTTCCCCAACATTTTCGGGGACAAACATAAGCTGTACCGCGAGTTTACCGCGGTATATTTTCCTGAATATTTGTATACCACGGATAATACCGGTGAACGTAACACCTTTTGCCGGGTGGTTAATGTGTTTAAATACAGTCTCCGTTCCCGCGTCAAACTTAAGCACCACAACGTCTGCCGGGAGTAACGCTTTCCGCACATCCGCGCGCATAATGGTTGTTGAGTTAGTCAATACCGCAACTTGTTTATCAGTATTATGTTTTAACCATTTAATTAGAGGCCCGATATTCTTCGCGAGGGTAGGTTCGCCGGTACCCGAGAATGTATAGTACTCAAAATCTTTCGCAGGGAAACTTTTGAGTTCCGCAATCACCGCTGTAGTCGGGACAAATACTTGACGGGTAAGCGTTACATTCTCGTTTCTCCCTAACTGACAGTAGGTACAGTCAAAACTGCACTGTTTTGTTTTCCGTGAGATAAGATCAATCCCTACCGACCTTCCCAGCCGCCACGAGGAGACCGGACCGTATAAATATTTGAACTGTTGTTTGTTTTTCATCATAAATACATTTTATCAAATAGAAGATAGTATTTGTACATTTGTTATCCGGCATAAAAAATGCGCCGGGTGTAACAGAACAAAAAGGTTATTTCACGCAACGGAAGCCTATCGTTGTTTCTCTAATTTTATAATCCGCACAACTCCGAACATCTGCCTTGCATGCAGCAGAAGTTGACGCATACGAACCGCCGCGGAGAATTTTATTGGTACCGGACGCAGGACCTGTGGGATTGATATACACCCAGGGATATGATGCCCCAAACCAATCACTGCACCATTCTGAAACATTTCCCGCTAAGTCATAACATCCGTACAAACTTTGCCCTGACTCGTAAATTCCCACCGGCGCAGTTTTACTATATCCGTCCTGCTTCCCACTATTGTCGTACCAATTGCAGTAATTAACATACCACGTATCACCCCAAGGATAGGCGCGTAAATCCGTTCCACGTGCGGCTTTCTCCCATTCTGCTTCTGTTGGCAACCGTTTCCCCGCCCATCTTGCATACGCATCGGCTTCATACCAACTCACGCCTACCACCGGCAACCTCGGTCCATTCACTGCGGTATAACCATAGGTTGTATCCGTCCAATAACTTGGTTGTGTTAGGTTATTCTTCCATGCCCATCCGTCAGTTGACCAGTATGTTGAATTACTATACCCACCGGTATCTATGAATTGCTTATATTGCTCATTTGTTACTTCGTATTTATCTATGAAAAACGAGGAAAGATATACTGGTTGAATTGAATAAATACTGTTCGGGTCAGCGTTAAGCAACCTCACAGCGTCTGCCAGGACGTATCCATTTGCATTATTAGTCTGAACGATTGTCGTTGTCCCTTTGTTGAACTGATATGTGCCAAATTTCATCCAAGAACCATTATTTGCCTGTTGATTAGCAAGGTAAGTAAACGTCCCCGATGCATGGGTAATAATATACGGCGCATTAGACGCACGGTTTGTCCCGGCAGCCCACCAACCATAAACATTATAATTACCGGTAACCGGGACAACGATGTTCCAAACAACATTCAGTGTCCCACCAGAAATGCCAGAAGCTCGGTGATACCCCCTACCATAATAACTTCCTGATGGATAGAAAGTGCGTTCATCCTCAAATCCATTATTTACACATGCCGCGTCAATGCTATCAACTATTATCTCGCCAATGTTTATTCTGACGTTAAAATTTCCCGCAGGTACCATCACCATTCCGTCCGGTATAGTCGCGGGTGTCACACTTTCTTCGGAGGTAGGTATAGAATCATGATCTCCGTTGTACGAACGCACACGGTAATAGTATTGAGTACCTTCCGTCAATCCAGTGTCGTCGTATTTAGCAACATTCGCCCCGACGGTTCCTACCTGAGCATAAGTACCGTTAACACCTTCCTTACGTTCAATGATAAATCCGTATTCGTTATTGGAATTATCTTTCCACATTAACCGTATTTGAGACGCCGACAACACTATTACCTGAAGATTTGTGGGTGACGATAATGTACGATAAAACTGTTGTTGGTCGGATAAGGTATTTACATTTTCCCGAGCAGCCGACGGCAAGCCGATATGTAATCCCGAGGGATAGACATATGAGAATACTGTTGATACTATTAAAACAGAAAAAATACTATTTCTAAATATTTGATTCAACCTTTTCATATTAATAATACCACCCTAACCCAAGGTTTATTATCCACTCAGTGTTGTACGCAATATTTTGTGGATGAACACTATCCCGCACATTGATATAACTCGGCCCGATGTCGAATATCAAGGTAAGGTTTCTATTAAGAAAATATTCGAATCCCGCAAAACAGGAGACTGCTGTACCATCACCGGAAGTGTTTTCAGTATTGAATAACAACCCGTCCGCACCGAGGCCGGAATATAATACAAGGTTCATCCCCGGGGTGAAGTTATAATACACGCGCCCGCCGAGAGAGAATATGTTGGACTCAAACGCACTGCGCAGTTCCCCTGCCCAATGCGATGCCATACCATATTTTACCGAGCAGTACGGATAACCAATACCAATACCCACCCGGCCTTTAACATTTTCCGCAAAGGAGGGTGAGCCAAAAAAGAGCGTTATTACAAATACGTTTGTAATAAACTTTATTAAGTTATGAATTTGTCTTTCAAAATACATTTACGTTTAGCCAATAAAAACTATTTTTGTTTTAGTTTAAGAATTGCCTCTGCAACTTTAGCGCGGACGGAGTACAACACCGCAGAGTCAAACGTATACTTTATTGTTGACTCCACAAGTTCATCCGGTACAGCGAGTAAAGCTTCAACTTCCGCCTGTTCTTCTGTTGATAGCTTCACTTTGTTTTTGTCATACAACTTACGGAGTAAGTACCAGTACTCGTAATCCTCAAGCCCGTCTTTAATATTCTCAAACCTAATAGTTGTCATCGGCCCGTTGGGGCCAGCATAAATAATACTTCCGTCACCGTTTGTAGTATTCCACGACCTCGGGTCCCAGTCAGTATACGGCCCGAAGGCAATCGGTTTCTTATTAGCTGCCCATTTTATGGTGGAATAATAAAGATAACCATCAGCTTTATACTTTACTGTCTTAACGCCGAGCAATAACCGCGCTTCAATCGCAGTGTTTTCAATTAACCAGTTGGCATACGGATACCTCGGGGTGATACAGTTATACCACCACACCTGTTTACCCTTAGGCCTTATTTTTTCCGCTACTGCCATATCATACCTCGGGGTAAGCGGGCACCAGATGTCGATACAACTGCCAAGCTCAGTTTCCGTACCAAAACTATTATCCCTTGCGGTAGTCATTGTCTGTATCTCCGGAGCGATAGATTTTATATAACCAAACGCATCAGCGATTGCGGGAAACGCTTCATACTCATACTCATCAAATCCGTAGATATACGCTTTATCCAACAACTTATTTTCCCGTAGGAATGGCATATAACTGTCAATCATAACCTTATACCGTTCCTTTTGTTCGGGTGATAATTTTAATTCCGGATTCTCCACTAACTGCTGTTTTGTAAACGGTGCCATATGGAAGAGGTTAAACTTATTCAACCCATACTTAACGTCATGCAGAATAGTTTCCCTCGGGGGTAATCCTCTGCGGTATAACTGGTCAGGGTTAACTCTGTGGCTAAGCATAAACTCGCGGTACTTATACTCAAGTTCGCGGTTAAACTGTGTACCGTATAGATTGCGTAAAACGTTCTCACTGAACGTAAACGCTGTGGGTAACGTCGCGTATTGCGGTAACGCAAAATCCCAGACAGTAACCACAAAAGGTAACTCAATCTTCGGGCATCCATCTGCTGTAACTGTCACCACCCCGCGGTGTTCCCCTACCGGTGTGGAGGTAGAAGTTTTTACTTCCACCCAAAATGCCAGTGTCTCACCTGGCTGCGCATCCGCGCTGGTTTGGAAGTCAATTATAGGATCAGGCCACCAGCCGATGTAGTCGACGCGGTATATCTCAGGATCCTGTGTCTTAACGTACCCCATCAACGCAACGGATACACTTTCTCCCGGCAAGGTTGGGAGTGACGGTTTTACGGTAACATTCCTCAACGGTTTCTCAAACGTCATGACTGCCACCTGCACAGCTTCAGTTTCATTTTTTGCAAGGCTTAACTCCACAATATTTTTGTATTTCAACGGTGATGGTTTATCAACGATAAAGATTTTGTCCATACTCGACGCAGTAGCCAGGCCAAACACTGCGTCAGGATGAGCTTTTAAAGTATCAATACTGACCATAATTTGTTGTTCCAGCAAATTTATGCGGTTAATGAAGGCTAACAGTTTCTTACTTTTATCAACCCCCGGCTCCTGGCTTTGCGCTAAAACTTTCTCCGCGGATTGCAGTTCAGCCTTTATCCCGGAAATCAGTGAAGCAACAGGTTTGTACATATCTGCAGTATCGCTATAAACAGATTCTATTTTCTTAGCTTTCTCAACTGCGAAACTGTATTTACTAAGCAGTTGAGTAATCCCGTATTTTGTGCGGTAAACCGTATCCCCGTCCGAGGTTTGAAGTTCAAGATAAATATCAGTAACCGCAAAATCATCAATTTTGTATCCCACCACGGCTGAGTCTTGTTTATCCACACACTTCTTTGTTGAGACAAGTTTATTATCGTTATTATACTGTGTTACCAGGCAACACATCCCGGGGTTAAGCTGAGCAGTAAGAGTATTATTCCCGTAGAAAGGATCGTTAATTTTTGTTACGCCATACCCCTGCGGGAATTCATCTAATGCAGCAAACCGTGCGAGCCCGAACATTGCCTGGTTATGAAAAGTCGGCCCAGTACGTGCCCATGTACTGGTTTCCTGCTGAGGACGTTCATTCCGGCAAAAGTTTAGTTTCCACTGCGTACCAGGTTTTGGTGCGGATGACGCGCCTATTGTTTCATACGGTATGGACATCTCAACAGTCCATGAGGACGGATTGATTTTTGTGGAGATAACCGCGGTTGAGTTCCACTTATACCCGGTCTCACCTCCACCGCTGCGTGTATCATAAACCGTGCCTATGGGATTGACTATTATATGTATATACTCCGCCGGTTTTGTTGTGGTGGAGATAAAGATTTCAATAGAATCATCACGCCAGACTTTTGAATCCCTGCGGGTACTGCCCTTAACGATTTCCCCGGGTAAGTCTTCGTAGCACGTATAGAATACATGAAGAGCAGTATCTGAATACATTATATTTACTATAGTTTGCTGTGTTACCCAATCATTTATCGTTGGAAATACAAACCCCGTGATTTTTGCGGCTACCCGCCATTCCACGGGATCAAATATCCCGTCGATAATCGGTGCTGCTGCGGCCTTCGGGATTGTGATAACGTTTTCACCCCCCGCAGGTATTCCTGCGTATATGGGTATCACAAAAAATGATAATAACAACACCGTGAACATAATAAACACCGCGCATTTTGTTTTCATACAATAACTCCGTAATCTATATAAATGAATGTAAGAACATTATATATATTTATCCGCGATGTTACTACTAGAGTCAAAACGGTACAGGCAGGACTCACATCCCCAGCAATAACAGTATTAATCCGATAGTAAGCCCGATGACGACATTAAACCCCTTAACCATTGCAGCATCGCGTACCGAATGCGAAAGTAACGGCAGCATACCATGCCCGTCCTGCACAATTGAACTTGCAAGCAGGACAGAGAACGGTATCACACCTTTTGCGTAGAGAGTTACAAACAGAATATGCGGCCCGGATTCCGGGATTATGCCGATCAGGACAGCGGCTAGGAGAATGAACACCATATTATTCTTTGTGATATCAGTGAAGTCAAAATACAGCATTGCAAACTCTACCACCACCAACGCGCCGAAGGTCCATACGAATATGCGCCATAAATGGCGTTTAACCAAATGTTTTCCTATATGCTCCGTAAGATAATGCACCGGCATAGTTAATGAAACATACAACGCAAATAAGATTAGTACAAGCAGCGCAGCTTGTTCCCAATCAATCACATACGCAATGAAAAGTTCACGGCTGATATTGTAGAGCATAAAACTCAATACCAGCAGTATGGTTATACGGATAAGCGACGGATGCCGGAGTTCCGCCACGATCTCTGAAGGAGTTAACGGCATAGCAGCGTCTTCATGCACATGTTCCGCGAGTTCACATGTATCACAGGGCCTGATTTTAAATAAAGGCACAAGTTTATCGATTATAAACGAAAATATTATCCCTAACACAAAAAGTATTGCGAACAATAATACTGCCTTACCGGGAAACATCGCAAGCATTATAAACGCTTCATCCCCTGATGCAGCGAGCATACTTCCTGTTAACGCTCCAAAAGTTATTATCCCGCGGATGTATAACGATACATTGATAAACGATCCTACACAACCCGGAATTACAGCGAGTGATGACGTTACGAAGTATTGCATCCACGGATTTTTTTTGACAAACTCACTGATTTTCCCGCGGGTCATTACGCTGAGGTAGTCTACTAACAACATTGTAACAAATACAATTGCCGTTAATTTCAGCGCATCAATCAACACTTTCTGCAGAATCTGCATCGGTATCTCCTTTGTAATTGAAGGCAATATTATATAATAGAAGGTATTTACACCAACATATTAAATCATTGAATTCCGAAATCCCTGGCATAAACCATATGTGTTTCAACGGTGTTTAAATTGTCTTCATCCAGGTTAAACACGCGTGCTCCTCTTAATCTATTGGGTTGAACACCGCTTGCTCCATATATACCGAAACCTGTATTAGCAGAATATCCAAGCATAATACCACAGAAATTACCTACGTAGTTATTAGAATGATCATGCCCAACAAAGACACCTTTAACATCTCCACGTTCCCATAAAGTTGAAAACAAACCGCTATTTATGGCACCTGGACATTCGGGCTCATTTCTTTCACCAGTAACGTTATATCGTTCCTTCGAATTCCACATTTGGGCAAACTCAATTAATGGTATATGGAAAAACATCAGTGCCGGGATTTTTTTCTTATTCTCTTCTTCCAGTTTCATTGAAGTATTATAATACCAATTTATTTGGCTGGGCCTGATCCAATCGTATCCGGACAGCCCTGATGGCTTGCCATTAATGGTTTTTGGAGGACTCATGCCCGAATCCAGTGCCCAGATATTAAATATTGGTTTTTCTCCTTTGGAATCGTAAATAAGTACATTAATGTTTCCAGTTCCATTTACGCCTTCCGGGCTTTGCTTGTTTATGTTATAGTCATAAGACATATATATATCCAGCATCGTATTTGCATTTAAACCTGTCTGCAGGTTACTTTCCCTGTCATGGTTACCAAACGTAATTAACCATGGAATATGCCTGTTATTAACAGGATGAGCAACATTGTCTATCGCTTTCTTCGCTGCTTCAACATTCTTGATTCTGCCTGAAATATTGTCACCAGTGAATATCACTAAATCAGGTTGTTCTTGATTCAGTACCGAGTCCATAAGCTTCACAGTCCTGGGGTCAATATTGTCATCATCTTGTGTATCAGTGAATTGGACAATTTTAAATGTCTTTTCCGGCTTAAACCTGAGTTTAATATCGGGCTCTGATGCTACAGTATATGAACCGATTATACATATAAACATAGCAATTACTGTTGCAGTGATCATTAACAGTTTTGATCTTGAAAATAACATCACAACCAAACCTCCTTGTTTAAAACATTTTGTTTCTATCATTGACAACAAGCAATATTATACCACAATCCTGTTTACTGATATATTTGTATAATTAGTTACGATAGAAATAATATTAACGAGGTACTTAGATGAAAAAATTATTGTCCTGTTTTTTAACACTTTTTGTAGCAGCACTGTTTTTACCGTCCTGCGCGAAGAAAGACACTAACGTGCTGCGGGTAATGTACTACAGCTGCGCGGAGCTCAACCCGTTGTGGCAGCAAACCGTTGCGGAGTTCCAAAAAAAGCATCCCGGAATTAAAGTGCGGATGGAACTCATCGTAAACCAGGTACAGTTGCAAACACAGATGGCGGCGAACGCCGCGCCAGACGTTATCTACATCGCGTCGAAGTCGTTAGCCGATTTTGGCAAACGCGGCGCGCTGCTCGACCTCCGGGAATATATTTACCGCGATAAGTACGATATTGACGATATTGTAAAACCCGCGTTTGACGAAAGTGCTGTGCCGACAGGTGAAATATATGGTATCCCGGTTACCGGCGGGCCCGAAGTGTTGTACTACAACAAAACGTTGTTTGACACCGCGAAAGTTGCGTACCCCACGCCGAGCTGGACATGGAAAGAATATGCGGACGCTGCGAAAAAACTTACTGTCGACACAAACAAAGACGGTACTGACGACCAAAAAGGTACGCTCGCGCCGATAACCTACTGGGCGGGCGCGCTGCCCTGGATTTGGCCGGCAGGCGGGGATATGTTTAACAAAGACTTAACCCGGTGCGTGGTAAACTCGAAACAAGCGCAGTACGCGATGCAGTACTGGGTGGACCTGATCAACGCGAAATCTACGACAACCGGTACCGCGATGTCCGAGATGGGCAATAGTACGGAACTGTTTATGACCAACCGCGTGGCAATGATGGTCTACGTCCCGTGGGCGACGATCAGCGAGTTCTGCAAAAACCAGCAGCTCAACTGGGACGTGACGTTACCGCCGAAAGGGCCGGACGGTACCCGCGTACCGCGTTATACCGGAGAATCGTTTTGTATATGGTCCGGCAGCAAGTATAAACCCGAATCATGGGAACTCGTTAAAATGTTGACTAGCAAAGACACTGCAAAGTTTATTGCAAAAGCTAAATGGGTACCCGTGCGGTGGTCCGTACTGGCCTCCCCGGACTTCATCCGTCCTGACACGCCGTATAAAGAAGAAGTGTTTGTCGAGTCGTTGAAATACGCGCGGGGGCTGCCTAGCGTGCCAAAACTCGGCGGGCAAGGCGGCGGGCTGGCAGAAATATGGTCAAAAAACATGGATCTCAGCTGGAGAGGCGACCTCACAGTCCCCCAAGCGTTGAAAAACATCGAGGACGGCGTGAACAAGTTGTTGAGCGAGTGAAACTTTTGAAGTAGCGTCCCCTAAACTAAACTTTTGCCTGGTTCACCGGATGAGTATTCGCATCGAACCGCCACAATATTAACGCAGTAACCGCCAGCACAATAATCCCTGCAACACCGGTAAACCCTATCGTCAAATCATTACCCCCGCTGATGGTAACCACCCCGAGCCCAGCAACTGCGTTAAAGGTTCCATGAAAAATCGCAGCGGTATAAACATTCCCAGCCTTCGCACGGAAGTAACTTATCACCATCCCAGCGAATACGCACATAAGAATCATCATCCCAACACCCGCAACGGGATGTTCAGGATAATTGTAACGCATAAGAATCAACGGCGTATGCCATACACCCCAGATTATCCCGATGATTAGTGAAGACAGCCAAAACCCCGCGGGTGCTAACTCTTTCTGCAACAACCCTCGCCATCCGAACTCTTCACCAAACGCAGCTACTGCGTTAATTGTTGGCCCAACAACCAGTGCCTGTAAAAAAATGATAAGTACTATCGGTACCGGCAAAGAATTAATCTGCTGGATAAACTTTTCAATCTGTTCCTCATTCCCCGCAGCGTTTGAGATCATGCGTTCGATATACGCTTTCCCTGTGAAATCAATATCGCCGAAGTTAAAAATACCGCAAACCAGGATTGTTATAAACATTAACACTGCCGGGACGAGCCACGCGGCAAGTACCCACGGATTAAACACAAACTTAACCTTTGTCCCGTAATCCGAAAGTTTTTCATGCCACACAAGTTTTTTTAGTACCATCGCTACGATTGCGGGGATCCACATGTATACCAGCAAAAATACCATGGTCAGAATATCCTGCTGTAACTGTTTAAACTGCAGGTAATACAGTAGTACTGACAGCCAGCATATAACATAAGTTATCCCGACGAACAATGCTATACGTTTTGAGTTTATCATAAAATTATTCCAGCGGTTTCACTTCGTTTTTATCAGTATCCGTAAACACCTGGAAGATAAGCACTCCAAGCCCGGCTGCAGCTGCTATCAACACAACACCCTGCCATACGGGCCCCATAATAAGTTTACCGAACCCGATTAACATACAGTACACCGCCCCTACTGCTGCGAGGTAGCCCTTAAAATTACTGAAGTCCATCTTATCACCCTCTGTCCCGGGAATCATTGCGCGTATACGCGCCCACCCAGGCCCGCCAGGCCGAACCTTTTTGTAAAACTTAACCAAAGCCTCATCTTTTGATGCGGGAGTAAGAATTGTTACTATAACGATTGTTGTTAACGAAAAAGGGACAATATAGAGTAGTGTATAAGGAAACTTAACTGCTGGCATAAATACGTAGAGTAACGCTGTGGCAGTAATCGATGATACCATCGCGGATAATTCACTCCACGCGTTTATTCTCCACCAGTACCAGCGTAAAAGATATACTACACCAACCCCTGCGCTAAACGCTGTTATCAACTGCCACGCACCGACTATTGAGTTCATCATAAACGTTGCAATCGCACCGAATAGTGCAGCGAGGACTGTTGCGATCATTGATGCGTTGAGATAATGCTTATCACTCTTATTTTTAGCGATGAATCTACGGTAAAGGTCATTCACCATATACGACGCACCCCAGTTAATCTGTGTATTAATCGTAGACATATACGCTGCGAGGAAGCCTGCAATCATTAACCCCAGCAACCCAACCGGCGAAAATGCGAGCATTACGCGGATATAGCCGGTCTCAGGATCAAACGCTTTACCTGTTGATGGATCAATCCCGCCTTTTGCGAGTTCCGGGAACATCACTGCCGCAACAAGGCCGATGATCAACCACGGCCATGAACGCAAGCAATAATGCGCGATATTTGCCCAGAGAAACCCAGCCCGCGCATGGCGTTCATCTTTTGCAGCGAGCATACGCTGTGCAAAATACGACCCGCCGTCGGTATTACCTGTGGTCCACCATTGAAGCAGGATATATATCAAAAACGCGGTGAACGGCATAAGCGTAGAGTCCGGCGTGGGAACCATCTGTGTCATCTCCATAGCGCGCTGCGCACCAAAGTTTTCGGTAAGCTTCGCCATTATATTACCCATCCCGCCAAGTTTGACGACTGCGATTATCGACAATAATATTGTCGTAAACATTGCGGTACAGAACTCGATAAAGTCAGTAATCACAACACCCCATAAACCCGAAGCTGAAGTATAAACTACCGTTACTACAAAACAAATAATCGTTGCGGTGAGTTTATCCATACCAAAAACGGTACCCATAATTTTTGCCATTGCGAGGTTAACCCAGCCAATAATAATTGAGTTGTAGATCAACGAAAAATATACCGCACGGAAGCCGCGGAGGACAGACGCTGACTTCCCGGAATACCGTAATTCCGCGAACTCTGTGTCCGTAACGATCCCGGACCGGCGCCAGAGTTTGGAATAAAAGAAAACGCCCAGCATTCCGGCTAACGCGCTTGACCACCAGTACCAGTTACCCGCAAACCCTTTGGTCAAGACTAACCCGCTGACGGCAAGCGGCGTATCCGCTGCGTACGTCGTCGCTACGATTGACGTTCCCAGCAGCCACCAGGGAAGCCCGCGGTCCGACAAAAAGTAGCTTTCCATATTGCCCTTAACTTTTTTGTGTAGGTAAATACCGATACCGGTCATCAGTAATACGTACCCTATAATGATTAGCCAGTCTACTAACGCCAACGCTCCGTGCATTTTTGCCTCCTGTATTGTCCTATACTTTTACCGTATTTTACTAATTCATTAGTTGTTTAACAAGAATATTAGCAAGTTTATAATACCCTCGAATTTAATGGAATTTAAATCCGGATTGTTTATCTGCTGTCCGTCACCTATTCTTTAACACCTTTATTAAGATTCTCGTATTCTAGAGTTTTAATAACAAAATTCTCATTCTTAAACCTAGTTTTCATTTTCCAGTTGTGGTATTGGATAAAGTGATAATATTTTCTTAATATTTTCGAATCATTATGGTTTTCTTGAATTTGTAAATTGAGCACATTTATTATATTTTCTATAACTTCTGTAACTTTGTCGGATATTTCAGGTACATCATCAGGTAAACCTAAATAAATATCTAAACACTCCAACCCATCAATATCTTTAAAAATATAATTCTGAAAATCATTCTTTATACCCTTGAAATAATCAAGCGCGCTTACATCTATTATCACTCGTACACTTTCTGCCATTTTTTGTTCACATTCAAATGCTCTTACTAGAGCCTCGCTCACGACAAATATGTTTTCAGGCTTATTCAGTTCTGATTCATAATATTGGCCTACAGTTATTGCTCCCCGAAAAAAGTAGCGAATATCACTTACAAATGTTATATAAAACATTGAAATCAACTGAAAATATGCTCCTATATATAATGCCCTGTTTTCATCGATTGTTATATCTGTTGTGAGCATTGGCAAATCATCCAAGCACATTGTTACTATTATCGAATCAGACATAATTCTAAATTTTATATTCTCAGCTACTGTTTTATTTCCTTGTTGATATTTATCCTTTATTTCTCGTGTAATAATGCCATCAATCAGTTTTAAGAGTTTGTCGTAAATATTTTTAATATCGTCTATGAGTTTAGGGTCATTCTGGATTCTAGTAACAAGACTTTTATAGCCCAGAATGTCCATAAAACAAACAATATACTTTTTGTTAACGTTTTCCATACTTAATCCTTGTCGTTATTTTAATATCATTCTCTGTTTTGTTCCACTATTTTAACGTATTCCACTAATTCATCGTTTGCTTAACAAGAACATCAAATTCATCGCGGGTCATGCCGCCAATTCATTGTTAACATCCCAACCACTTCTACGTAGCGCTTCTTCTTGCCCGGTAAGATTAGTAAGATGAACCGCAACGCAAAGAAGATGAGATGGACGGGACATTCCTACAAATGCCATTTTAAGATTTTGTGTTACCCTACCTTTTGGTTTGGAATACTCACCCTTAATATATTGTATTATTCGCTTTATGTCATAATCATAAAAGAATGTTTCAAGATAGCATGTCGCTGTATGCGTTTCACCTTTGACACCATGAATAGTTGAAACTTCTATTTCGATTTCAGGTGTTCCAGAAGAATACTTATAGATGTTATTACCCCGAAAGACTTCTTCATTTTCTGTCTCCATAGCGGAAGAATTAACAAAAGCTGCAAGTTCATCGTTCAACTGGTACTTAAAGAACTCTCTAAATTCATTGGTGAGATAATATTTTATCTCTTCAAAAACATCTTCTTGTTTGTGTATCTGGAAACACCACTTAGCCAACCTAACCCGAAAATCCTTGTAAAAAACTGGGTTATTTTCTGAGATTTGTTTATACAATATTTTTTCTGTGAATGCCCTTCCAGTGTCAGTTATTCCGGCAATTCTTAAGCATTTGAGAAGTGCCCCAGTTATTCTTTTCTTGTAAAAATTAACCCCTTCAGACGATATAAAACTATCCAATTGAGGAGTTAAGTAACTTTTAAAATTATTAAACTCGGTTTTCTTAGCTTTTACTTCCTTTGAATAACCGTTCCAATAGCTTGGTATCGTTATTTTTCCCTTTTCATTGGTTTTTCCCACCCACCCAACTGCTTTAAATATTTTTTTCTCATGCTGATGTAGGTTATTTCTAATGATTAGTTCACCGAATTTGTCTAACACTTGCTGAGTAGTATTGTCATCATAAACAATAATCACAGGAGTAATTTCATTTTGTCTTCTATTTCCCGTTATGAGTTGTCGGCGAACACAAAGGTTTTCCACCTTACTTGCTATAAGACTTGGAAATCTTTTACTGCCTGTAATGAACATAGTTCTGTCGTTATTTACTTTCCAACCGCATTCCAAGTCAGCATTGTAGTCAAATATTGATTGATTTAAATCGCCGACTTTTTGGACAACAACATTATCATTGAATATCATATTCAGCAATTCAGATTGGGTTGTACTTGAGTCTTGCATTTCATCAATGAAAACATAGGCAAATCTTTTTGAAAATACATTTTTCAAATTAGGATATTTATTTATATATTCTTCTGCCAAATAATATGCATCATCATAGATTAGTATTCCATCTGAAAGTATCTGTTCTTTTAGTCTTTTTAATCTATCATAGTGTCCTTTTTCAATTGTATTATTTGTATCTAATTTTAGTTTTGGACAGATACCATTATTATCCAAGGCAAAATCTTCAAATTTGAGTGAATAAGGTAATTTATTTTGACCGCTTTTATAACAAAAAGCATTTGTATTTTTACCTAAATATTTTCTTGATCTTTCCATCCGATCAAAATAAATTTCGTTATTAATAAATAATGGTCTTCGGGTAAACTTATTGATATAAGCCGGTATTGCAAGATATTTATCTACAAAACTTTGAATTGTTCCAAAATGATTTGGGTAATTGAAGAGCTTTTGAGAGGCAAAATAAGCGCGACTTTTTATTTCATTTATAGCCACATTTGTGTGAGTTAATACGCAAATACCTCTATTGTTTTCAAGTGGCAATTTCCGGGATAAAACTAAAAGCTTGGCAAGCAAAGCTGTTGTTTTACCGCTACCAGGGCACGCGAGAATATCCTTTGTTTCTAAACATCTTATTACTGCCTGCCGCTCCTCATCAAAGTGTTCTCTGGGAGGCAAAAGAATACTTTCTGCCCAAGAAATATCGTCATTGGTAATGATTATCCGCATTTGTCATTCCGTAACATATTTAATGGCATTCACGAGATATTTCAATTTCTCGTCAACCTCAATCCGTTCTTTTATTCCTTCACATTCTTTGAGTAACGCCGCAAAGCATTGAGCAACGATTGCTTTAGAAATCTCTTTTTTTTGCATATAATCTTCATAAATCGCTTTTGCAATTTCTTTATCTGTTTTATTTTCTGAAGTCCAAGCTGCAAAATCAGTCTCGACCTTTTGGTTTACTTCAATTATTTTTTCATCTGTCAGGCCATAAGTATCACTATTTTGGATTTTCTCTGCACGTAATACAGCAGTATAAAACTCTTTCTTAAGCCCGCTTAAAGTAATATCGTATTCCAGAGTCCAATCTGGTGAAATAAAGGTCTTTATTTCTTGTCCATTGTATTTTGTTTCTTTCTCTGTTCTTTTAACTGTAATCTCTTGCGCAGAAAGTCCTGAATCAGGTTTATTGTCGTTGTCTGTTACCACAGCTACCTTAACCCCTATTCCTTCGCCCAATTTTCTTTTAAAAATTCTTGAATATCGTAAAAACGCTGTGCTTTGAACATTAACAATCGATATGCCCTGTTTAGTTAGTGGTTTTTCCAAAATATTTGCCATAACCGGAATCAAAATCTCTTCTGCATAGCCCTCAACTAAAATTACCCCCTGCGCAAAAAACAAATTAGCCTTTGTAACGTCTAGAAAACGTTCTAAAAAGAGGTAATCCCCTTTTTCCAATTCAGTAAACTTGCTTCCCATCGGAAAAGCTTTGTCACCCTTACAAATAATAAGATTATCAAGTTTAACTTTTGAAGCTAAATTCGGGCTATGGGTTGTCATTATTAATTGAACACCGGATTTTTCGGCTATTTCATTTTGCAGATACTCGATTAATCTCAATTGCGCCTGTGGATGTAAATGAGCTTCGACTTCTTCTATCAATGACAGTTTTAAGCCATAATAGTCAGTCCGTTTTAAGAGCAGTAATTCTGTAGCAATGTATAACCGGTTATAAGAACCCAATCCCGAATTTTCTTCAGTCAAATCAAGAATTAACTTTTCTAAAATACCCGATAAACTTTGACCTGAAATTGTGAATTTAGCGATTTTGTTAATCTCTTTTTCTGTAAAGAACTCTTTTAAATATTGGTTTATATCTGATAGCAATATTTTTCCGGATTGGTTTGAAATATCAATATTGTTTTCATCTTTTCCTTTGAAATAACCTTCTATTTTCTTATTCGCATTTTCAGCAATTATTGTAATTGGATGATCCGCCTCTGAAATTAAAGAAAAAGCTTCATGACTTTTTAGAATTTGAGCTAATCGGGATCTTTTCCCAGGAATCAGTTCGCTTTCCGCATCCCTCAGAGGTTTAAGATAAGTTACTTTTAGTAAATCCCTTGCGGTTCCGTCAAGTTGAGTTCCTTCGGCATCGGGGCCAGCTTTTATGTCATAAGTAATTTTCCTATCCTTGCGTTCAGCATTCAGAGTTACCTTTAGAAAATATCGGTCTTTGCCATCACAATCTTTTTCGATACCAAGCCATTCAAGAAAATTAGCTGCTTCATTATTTTCAGCATCAAAGCCGCGAAAGATGCATTCGATCTTAAAAGATTTTGCTCTATTGGCGTCAGTCGGTTCTGTTCCCGGTAGTAAATAAAAGTCTTCTTCATCAAACCTTTGGTAATCATAACTTTGCGTTTGTAGTAGGTATTTTATTGCATCAATTATTGCCGTTTTGCCTGAATCGTTTTCGCCAACAAGTAAATTTAAACCCTTGTTAAACATGAGGTTCAAGCCAGTATCACCATACTTGCGAAAATTCCATATTTTAAGCTCCGACAGGTACATGATTTTTCTCCATTATTGTTTATTGCTTTCAACAATATTTATTTCTTCATTGGTATGGTTTCTTTTAAAAATATATTAACGAGTTGAACTATACTAGTTCTGCGTGATTTATCCATATCCAAAAAAGCAAGAATATCTTCACGAGTAGGTATTTTATCACACGGAAAATCACTCGAATATCTATCTGTGATAGTATTAAGAAAATACAGAAAGAACAATATTATCTGCCGAACCATATTTTGAACTTTAATAATATGAGTCGCCAATATTTGCTTTTTGAATGGCCTTCCGTGCACAAGGTTACATCTGAATTCATATAACTCTTCGAATTCTTTCCGAATGGATTTGTTTTCACTTTCATCCTTCCCTAGAATAGTAGCAACTCTTTTAGCTAATTTCGCGGTCAAACCTGACCCCTTTTCACCCAAAAGTGATTCTAATGTAGTAACATACCATAATAATCGTTCTATGCCTTCAGATAAAAAGGCTTTTGTAGAAAAACCTAAAGCAATGTCAATAAAATGCCAATTGGATTGGTTTATTTCAATATTGCTCAAACTTTTTATTATGTCATGAATACAAGATTCAAAATCTGTAGTTTGTTTTTCATCTAAATCCGTAGTTATCATTGGGTACGATCCGATTTCTTCATCTGTCAAAGAATCAATCCGTGATTCTTTCGCTAATCTAGAAAAATCTGGCCTATTATTCTCAGGATATTCCAGAAGATTATCGTTTATTCGCAGAACAAATGGAATACTAAAACCAACAGGGTAATCTTCTTGTGGATATTTCTCTAAATAACCATCTTTTAACCAATCCGGTTCCCAGTTAAAAATAGATAACTGTTTCAGAACAGACTCTACTACCTTGGGATAGGGTGTGTATTTGATTTTCAAAGGATTTTGCTCCCAATAGATATAACCGATTTTCTTCGTTGGAACTAATTCTTCTACAGATATGAACCAATAGTCTTTTATTTCTTCCACATTAATAGTAGCCCAATGATTGAAGATTTTATTGATCTTATTTTGAAATATTAAATCAAGTTCTTCTCTCGAATATTTTCGTATCTGAAATACTCCAAAGTCAATGCATTCTTTGCTAAAACTAACAAATTCTATTGGAGCAAGATACCTGATTTTTGTTTGTTGTCTCTGAAAAGATTCTATATATTTAGCTAAAAGCAATTCTTTATTAGGAAAATTTTGTTTATAAATGTCAATATAACACATGGATCTTCGAAAGAAATTATTTACAGCTAATTCCCATGATGACTTATCTTTCCCATGATAACCATCTGATGAAAGTTCAGAATGAGTTTTTTCAACTAATTGACAAAACTCATTTGACTTTTCCAACTGATCAATCAAAGACATAAGTTCCTCTGAATGACTATTTTCAATCCTGAGTTGCACAACATTTATGTAGCTAATAAATATTTCCTTTAATTTGTCTACCATATTTTAAGTTCTGAGAGGTACGTGATTTTTTTCATTATATTTTATTGCCTTCAATAATATCTATTTCTTCGTCGGTTAGGTCGTAGAGTTTATAAACCATTTGGTCGATTTGTTTCTCGTATTCTTTGACTTGATCCTGTTCTGCAAGATTTTCTAAATAATCGCTGGATTTGGTAATTGCCAATATTTTATCAACGATTTCAATAAAGGGCTTTTGAGTAGCTTCCTCAAGTTTTGGTGTTGGTATTTTACCGACATATTGCTCATCGTAACGAGTACTTCGAATTGCATTACTGTAGACAAATTTATAAAGTAACCATGCAAATAGCTTCGAATTATTAAGCGCGAGCAATAATTTAATATCAATAATGGGATTTTTTACAAAAGTGCAGGAAATAGTTTCAAAAACTACCCGATTATCCAAATCTAAAGTTGCTTGAATATAGAAATGAGGATATGGATTCTTAACATGAGCTATTGCAAGCTGATTTAGTATTTTTGGTTTTAGTAAGTAAGCATATTCACCTTCATCAAATTTATTGAGATCAATAAAATCTATAGATTTTTCCAAAAAATAGGGAGAGAGTTGAGCCCCTCTATAAACAGGCGTTTTACCGGAATATTTCTCTACTTTACTTTGCCAATTTAATCCTCTGTCAATAGATACATACTCACCAAATGTGTTGTGGAATTTAGATAATACTTTTTTTATAAGTACAAACTCTTTTGGATATTGACCCGTTAAGAGAACTTTGTATTTGCAGAATATAGTTTTTTCAATATTTTCATATTCTACTATTTTAGACCCATCGTACACTCCAATGACATAAGTGGGCTTATTAGTGTTTTTATATCTTATAAATATCACTTGTTCAAGCTTTACTTGTTCAAACGCTTTTCCAGTATCAATAAATTTATGCAAACCAGATAAGATGAACTTTGCACATTGATTCCATCCTAACGAATAACATAGCGATTTCGGTACAATAAAAGAATTAACACCATTTTTATTAATAAGTATATTGGATAAATAAATAAAATAAATCGCAGAATTTTTTGTTAAGGATTTCCATTCATTAAATTTGGCATCTAATACGTTCTTCTCATATTCACTAAACTCGACTCCATATGGTGGATTCCCAATCACCACATCAAACCCGCCATTTTCAAAAACATCTGCAAAATGCAGTTTCCAAAGAAAATACGGCCGGGTGTTAGACTTTTTGAACCGTTCCAACTTCTTAAGTTCCGCGGTTTTGTTATGCTCTTTAAGCGTTACCTCAATTAACTCCCATTCCATTGTTTCAATCTGTTTCTTAAGCTTATCTTTTATTTCTTTCTCGTTGGTTTCAAAAAACTCTTTATGCAACCGTTTCAACTCATCGCCTATTGGTTTTGCGCTTACTCGCTTATCGAGCGCTAACTCGTCTTGCCCGTAACTTTCCAGTTCAACAACTAGTTTTTCTTTATCCGAATTCAAGTCCTCAGTATTCTTTTCCAGCAACTTCAATTCCGCGGGTTTATCTACACACTTTTTCTTCATCCAGTCCGGATTATTTTCGTAATACTTTAAGCGCTGGCTGTAGTTTCCTTTCAAGCGCAAGTCAAGCGCACTAATTTTATCGATAATTTCCTGTTTTGACGTCCGGGAAAGCAGTCGTTCATCAAAAAGCTGGATGCCTTCATATTCTTCCAACAAACTGTTACCCTGCATAATTTTGAAGTCCAGGTTGGGCAAGGGTTGAATCCCAAAATTATCTTTTGCCCTCTCAATTCGTTCATCCACCAAAAGTGCGATAAAGAACCGTAGTTTAGCAATTTCTACTGCAATCTGCTGGATATCCACGCCGTAAATACATTTTTGTATTAAAAACAGTTTACGCCCGTAATCCGTGTTTTTGCCTTCAAAATATTCTTCAATACGGTTTTTAGTATCCTGTTTGATACGCAAATCGGGAATCGTGTCCGCCGCTGCGAGCTGCGCGTGTTTCCACAACTCGTTGCCCGGATCAACTTTGTTAAGGATAAACACCAGTTTGTTCAAAGCGCCCATCGGGAACGCGCCGGACCCTACTGCCGGATCCACGATTCTAACACTTTCAATCAGTTCCACCAGTTTTTTTGACTCCGGAGCGTTAAAAGGGTTTTCGCCGTTATCGATTGAGAACAACCGGCTTATTTTGTTATCCAAACCGTCAATACTTACGAGATGCGTTTTGAAATACGCTTTAAGCGATTCAGCAACCATATAATCCACGATTTCCCGCGGGGTGTAGTAACTACCGGTAGCTTTACGCGCGGTGGTAGAAGTTTCGGGGTTAAAACTTGCCAATAGGTTTTCAAATACTCTGCCCAAAAGCTCGGGGTCCAGCGCGATATCCGCGTCATCCGGCGAGTTTTCGTCTATTGTAAAGTTGAATGAAGAAAGAGTGTCTAACAACCCCCGGACTTTGCGGTTTTTACCTTTTGGCCCGTATGCGTTAGTAAGATCAACTTCTTCTTCCGGGCTGAAAAACAGAAAGTTCGGCACCGTGGGTTGATGTTGCTTAGTACGGGTGAACCCGTCAATATAAATCCTGTCTTCTTTATTATCTAAACACTCAAACAGCCCGCCGTTTAGAAACGGGATTTCGTCGAAATAATCCTTGAGCTTATCCGGTTCTTTAAAACATTCCTGGTAACGGAACAAACTGTGGTTGCCAAAATCTTTGTTATACCCTTGGTTACCCCTGTTTTCATCGGTAAACTTACGTTTATCCTTTGGCGTGTTCAGTGTTGCAAAAAACAGGTTCTGCAGTATTGCGTGGTAATACGTGGACTCATCCGGCGACAGATTCTTCAACCGCTGCCCTACGATTTCCTTATCAAACAACACTTTTGGAACAAGCCCGCGTTCGCGCATGAACCAAATAAATATTATTCTGGTTATCAAACGGATAACAGCGATATTCCGCCCGTTATCTTCTGTTTCCGCATCTTTGGGAAACTGGCAATGTTCCACCGCCCAAAAATACCAGTTGGCAATATCTTCATAAAACTCTTCAGTAACTTTTTCAACCGAGAACGCATCTTTAATATCTTTCAAGCTGGAAAAATCGCCGTCGCCGATCCGTTGTTTGAACGTTTTATTTGTTAGGCCGTTCCCAACAAAATAAGTGAACCGGCGGAACGCGCTCCAGTCTCGTTTTGTACCCAGATAGTTGGCGTAAATCAATGAAAACCGGAAACTGCCCTGAATATCGTAGAACACAAAGATCCCGGCATCCGATTGGGTTTCCTTAAGGATTTTCTTTCCCAGTTCATACTGCGCTTTCTTGCCGGAACGTTCGGAAAGCTCCTGTTTTGCTTCAAATTTTGCTTCAAACGCGCAAACGAGCAGCACGCCGTCATCTAAAGACAGCTCGCCAAGTTTCATACCACCAGAAAAATTGCCAGTATCATAATGACCAAAACTTTCTTCACTGGGGCGAAACTTGCTGTTTTTCTCAGAAAACAATCGTTTCAACCTTTGAAGGTCAAACTTATCTATGATATTTTGCAGAATTTCCCTTGTTTCCATGCCTATTTTTTCTTCTTTTTGAACTATTAGGAATTTCCGAATAGTTAAGCTCCCTTTAAATTCACTTTCTTTATAAATGTGTTTAATATGTTCTTTGAGTTAGCCACTTCGTCTTGTCAGACAGTTGTCGACAATTTGTCGACAACTCAATTCCGTCATCTAAATAACGCGATTTTTGTCGATTCCATAATTTTCCTCCCCCGCTAAACAATTATACGTTGTAAAATTGACGGTTATTCTATTCCTCGTCTTCAAGATAATCATTCAAATACTCAACCAATCTATGAACAGTTGTACAAGGATTATCTGATTCGGAATTGTGAGGTTGATAGCTATTAAATAACCTTTCAGCATTTTTAATTGCCGTCTCTTGTTTGTCTTTTAATATTTTATACATTGTCTTATCATTTTTTTTGTATTCTGAACCAAGCAATTTGGTCAACTTGTTCATATATTCATCTCTACTCCATGCGTTTTGAAAATATTCAAAATGTAAAATGTACCATATTTCAAATGCGTCGTTTGAATATGCTGCTTTTATCTGATTTGTTCTTGCTAAAACAATTGCGCTGTTAAATTTATGTCTGTCTTGGGGATCAATCGGATACGCATCTCTGTCAAAAACACACCAAACCTCTGCGTATTTATCATTTCTTGACTCAGCTGCATTTTTCAATTCAATTGCATATTTCACCAATGAATCCTTGCTTCTTCCTGCACCGTTAACTTCAACTTTAATCAATTCTTTGTTTATTCCAAACGCTTCAAAATAATACCTTTCTGTTTTCGCGCCTTCACAGACAATCAATACTTTTCTTATTGAACGCTGGGCGAGTACTCTGCTATATGAATTATTCACCACTTTTTTCCTCAAAGGACAAATCTATGTCATCAATAAAAGGAACGGCGCCGTATTTCCCTAATAAATAATCTTTACTATAAGTTGCATCATTTCTTATTTTTTTGTCATTTACCTTGTAATCTGCCAAAGAAAACAAGGTTGATTCGCCAAAACTATTTTTTTCAGTGAACCATATTTGATCCCTGCGAAAACATTCGTTATCCATACAAGTCAAATTATGAGTCGTAAAAATAAGCTGCGCGCCCTTTGTATTTGAAGCTGAGTTAAACAGTTTAATGATGTGCTTAAACAATAAAGGATGCAAGGAATTCTCAAGTTCATCCATAATCATAATCTCGCCGTTTCTGATAGCATCAATTATAGGTACAGAAAGAGCAAACATCTTTTTTGTGCCTTCTGATTCAGAGTAATTCAATGGCATTTCAAGTTTCTCGACAACTTCGTTTTTTATATTAAATACCTTACGAACAAAATATATCAGTTTTGTTTTTACTTCTTTTTCAACCTTTTCCGCTATGTTTTTTTCTGTTGGTTCTATCGGAGTATTGATCAATTTTACTCTAAAATCCTCAATTCCATTATCGGCAATGGATATAAATTTAACAACATCTTCTCTAAGATTCGGTTCCTTCTCCACCCTATCAATAGTGCGGTTTTGAAATGATTGATAATTACCAGAAATATTTATGCGCAACTTTGAAAACCATTTTACTATTTTTGAAGATATCTCCCCATTAAATTGAGAAACTACAGACAAAAAGGAACAATTTTCTCTTGTCTTATTCTCCAAGCCTTTTCCTTCGGGGAAATTAGATGTATCAAAGGTTAATCCATCTCTTGAAAACAGTTTTTCTTCTCTTGTTTTTGGCCTATAATAAAGCCATTCTTTATTTACTTTTTTGTCATCGACTTCAAAACCATATCTATATATAATTTTATCTATAATAAAGACAACTTCGAAAAAAGACGGATGAGAAATTGTTTTCTCGTTTAAAATAAAGTTATTTATTCCTATTTCTTCATTTACCCGAAAAGATATGGAGTACATAACAAAAAATTTTATAAAATTCAACGCTCTGATCAAATTACTTTTTCCACTCGCATTAGCGCCATAAACCACTACGCTTTTTAACAGTTCAATATCTTCATCTACTTTAATTACATTCTCTGGCAACTCATGTAAAGCAGATTTCACCATACTTAGTGTAACCTTTTCTTTAAATGAACGGAAATTACCAACCGTAAACTGAATAAGCATTTCTCGTTAACTCCTTAATTGTGAGATATATTCTCATTTTATACAATTATATGTTTTATTAAGAGATTTGTCAAGCATTAAATTGAGGTCTTTTCTCATTATTAAACATTCTGTGAGAGGTGGCAGCAATTTGGCTCAATCCTAATAGATATTTTTACGATTTTCAACCGCTATGATAATTTCTTTGGACAACTCTTTCTGCCGTCCTTTTTCTTTTTGTAAGTAACTCTCACCCCCCAATTCTTTCATAATCGCACCAATTTCTTTGACAGTTTCTTTGATTCCCTTATCATCACTGCTTTCCAAATTGGAAATCCGGCGTAAGGTGTAGTCCGAAAGCGTGCCGTAGTCGATAATATCTTCAAGCAATGTCCGTAGGAAGTTTTTATACGGCATTATTTCTTCACGCTGAACAGTATGTATTAAAGATTTTAGGTTAATAACCGCTTTTTGTTCCAAGCTCTGCTCGCTAACTGGGCTTCCGCGATATTCTTTGAAATTCTTAACATTCTCGTATGCCTCCCACGCGCGGCCGGAAAATATCAATGGTTTTTCTTCTTTACCACAAATAATGTTGGCAAACACATCTTCAAATGTGGTTGAAGCGGTTTGATCTTTCCCGTCTGCGCCGTATCTAACGCTATAGGCATACAACCGGCCTTTTTTAAGGAAAACCAGGAGTTCGTTTTCGCCATACTTTTTTGCGGTTTTAATCCGGGGCGGATATTTTTTTAGCGCCTCAATAAGTTCCGGGCTCTCTTTTTTAATCTTTACATAAATAGCCAATGCCTGGGTGTAAAAACTTTCTACTTCCAGCTTATCCGGGTTTTGCTGAACCTTTTCATACAGCCCGGCGGGCGTAGGCTCTTCGTCGATATCAAAAATCTTGGCATCTTCGCCTAAAGTATTGTGTATGAGAAACATTTTGTTTGACGCAATTTCCCGGGATTTAACCAACTCCGCGCCTTTTTCGGTGGGGAAGAAGTTTACGATATAAAGCTCGTCAAAAACCTTCTTGCTGATACGGTTGATACGGCCCACGCGCTGGATAACCCGTACCGGATTCCACGGGATATCATAATTGACCACCATTCCTGCGCGATTGAGGTTAAACCCTTCAGATATTTTGTCGGTGGATAAGAGGACATCAAACTCATTTTCCTGGCTTTTGTAAGACGCGTCAAAGTTTTTGTTGATAGAAAGTATTTTTTTCGTAGACAAATCGCCGGCTATAACGAGTAAGCGCTCACCAAAATGTTCTTTTAGGATTGGCTCCAGGTATTTAACAGTGTCGAGATATTCAGAAAAAACAACTATTTTTCTTTTGGGGCATCCTTTATTAGGTTTTTCCTTTAAAACTGCCTCTAAGTTATTAAGCAAACAATCTGTTTTAGGGTCATTTTTAACAAGATCTAATTCTTCTAATTCTTTCAGGATTTTGTCAAAAAGCTGTAGGTCCGCTTCAATATGCGCGGTGAACTCGTTCTTGTATTTAAAAGTGTTTAGCGTATATATTTTGTGGTTTTTTGGATACTCACCGTTTTTAATCTTTTCCGAATATTCATTAAGGTGTTTTTCAATCTCTTCGGGTGTTTTATTGTAAATATCTTCCATCAAATCCCGGTCCAGGATATATTTCCCGGTTTTATTGATAAACTCCCGCGCGGTTTCAGTAATTTTCTTAAAGTTTTTAATACTTTGCATGAAGGAACCAAACGAGCTTTCAAAACGTTTGACCATTAAACGGCGCATAAAGTCATATAAGTTGCGCTGTTGCACTAATTGAAAATTTTCTTTTTCTGACAGCTTCTCATTCTTAACTTTTTCTTTCGCTACTTCATACTCAAACGGCCGATAGATTGCGCCTTTAAACTGTCCGCCTTCCTCCGGATCGCCAAAATATGCGCTAATGATTTTGTCGTAAAAGCCAGATTGCGCTTTGGTCAACTCAAAAAACCATTCTTTTGGGTCAGCGACTTTTGACAGGTTCTTTACCTCGTCCTTGTAATACGGATTATTCTGCAAGTCCAAGCGGTTACGCCGTATTGTTACCGGCTCAATCACATCTTTTATTTGTTTCGCCAAATATTTTGCTTTTTGGTTAACCTTATCAAGATTTATTGTTTTCTCTTCGAAAAACCCTTCATAATACGCTACGGCTTTTTTTCTTTTAGCTTCTTCTTTAGAATTCCAATACTTTTTTATGTAGCCCAGCCGGTCAAAGATACCTTTAAATGCCTGAAACCGCACTACCAGGTTGTTTTCCAAAGTAATTGCAGACTTTTTTGGCGTGATAAAAAGCTTGAGTAAAGAAAGAATGTCGCCCGGCCTATTGTTGAACGGGGTAGCTGTCAGTAAGACCACGATTTTATTGCGGCAAATGTTTTTTAGGTATTCATAATCCTTCGTGTCTTGATTCCTAAACCTATGCGCTTCGTCAATAATAACGATTTCAATATCTTTTGTCTTTTGAACGAATTCAGCAATATTTTCTAAATCTCCCAGCGAGCGCACTTCCCAATCTTTCATACCAAACTCTTCTGTATATTTATTCCAGCCAGAATTTTTGTTATTATCACCGACCAACCCCGGCGGGCAAATTACAACACCCCGTTTATTTAGTTCCTTAGCAACTGCGCAGGCAATAATTGTTTTTCCTAACCCCACAACATCGGCGATAATCACGCCATTATTCTTTTCTATAATCGCCAGGGCTTGCTTAACAGCGTCTAATTGATAATGGTACGGAGTGTATCCATTATCCTCTAACGTTTTAATAAGGGATTCCCTAATTTCTTTTTGCTCAAAAGAATCGAGGTAAGCCTGAAGTACCAGTACAAACGCTTCAAAAGGAGATATTTCTTTTACAAGAGTTTCTTTTTCTATGACCTCTAACAACTTCTTTTTTGTAACAGCGCTTTCTGTAATTTTAATTGCTTCTTCCCAAAGCGAATCAAAGTAGTTTTCAGTATCTTCAAACCCATAATCGCTGATCTCTACATTAAATTCTTCCTGGGTTGTCAACCCGGGTTTAGTCAAATTACTGCTTCCGGTAATAAATAAGTTTTTTCTGCCAACCTGGCCTTCTTGAAGCTTGAAAATATAAACCTTAGCGTGGTTGGGATTATATGTTTTTCTGATGATAAGTTTATCTTCACGAATAAGTTTAATAAAATATTTTACCTGTTCATAAAACTCTTTTTTATCAAAATTCTCAGTGTTAATAGATTTTTTTATGGATTCAAAATAGTTATAACAGCGTTCTTCATCAGAAAGTTGTTTTTCCGGGTCGCCATATTCTATTAGCCCATAATTTTGCTTGTCTACATTAAGGCCTACGAGAACTTTGATTTTTACGTTTTGATTATCTTTTAACCCTTGGTATAACTCCCGGATCCCGGAGAAATAGAAAAATCCAACCAAAAATTTTAGTTCATCACTTTTTTGAATTAACTCAATCAAGCGTTTGCCTAAATTATCGGTATTGCTGTTAGTAATAAAATTCTTTGTGTTCATGTTTCCTCAAGACAATACATTTTTATGAAGCTATATTTTACAATATTTTACTACTATCTCCTATGAAAAAGTATATCCTCCAACATTTTGTAGTAGTGAAAACCTGGTTTTTAGAGTAAAATAGCTGTGTAAGTACAAGAAAAACGAATTACTTAATTGTTGAGAGAGAGGTTGGTTGAATGTCAAAACTCAAGAAACCGGTAGAACTTAAACCGGACCAGTTACGCTGGCACTGCAAAAAAAGTATTATGGAATGCAAAGCCGCAATAAACAATAAGGATGTTCACGAAGAAATCATCGGGCAGGACCGCGCAGTGAAAGCTTTACGCCTGGGGATGGACCTCAATAGTGCGGGGTATAACATCTTTGTCACAGGCATAACGGGTACCGGAAGAAAAACAACGGTTAAACGGTTGATTGAAGAAAGTGAGCGTTACAAAACCATCCCGACTGACAAAATATTTGTTAATAACTTTGACAACCCTGACGCGCCGTTATTGATAAGCCTCACCGCCGGGAAAGGTAAAGAGTTCCGGGAAGCAATGGATGAGTTTATTAAGTACCTGCAAAAAAATATACCTGAACTCCTGGATTCGGATAATTACCAGAATGAACGAAAAAAAATCCTTGACCAATACAAAGCAAAAGAAAAAGAGATAATAAAAAGTTTTGAGAAACACGCGGCAGAACGCAAGTTCGCGCTTGTACAGGTACAGATGGGCCCGTTCACGCGTCCTGACCTTGTACCTGTGCATAACAATAAACCCGTATCATTTGAACAACTATCTAAACTTATTGACGAAAAAAAAATTACGAAAGAAGAATTTGAGAAGTACGAGACAGAATACGCTGACCTTACCAATAAACTTGAGGACCTCATAAAGAAATCGCATGCAATGGAAACTACGCTTCGCGCGGAACTTAAAGATATGGATCACAGGATAATATTACCGGAAGTAGAACTCCGCATCAGAATGTTGAAAGAACGTTTCCCTGAACCTAAACTCCATAAGTACCTTGATAAGGTTAAGAAAGATATTTTGGACGAACTACCAAAATTCCGTACGCATGCTACAGAAAAACAGGATAAGGAAAAACAGGAGCTCTCACTCCCCAACCTTTTAATGTCACAGGCAGATCCTGTATTGGAATACCGCGTGAATCTGGTAGTAGACAATTCCGGGCAAACCCATGCACCGGTAATATTTGAGAATTCACCGACCTACCGCAACCTCTTTGGCGCGATTGAACGCGTACTTGACGTTCTCGGGCATTGGAGGACAGATTTTACTAAGATAAAATCAGGCGCTATCCTGAAAGCTGAGGGCGGGTTTTTGGTAGTTGACGCATGGGATATGCTTACGGAACCGGGGGTATGGCCTGCGTTAAAACGTGTACTTCGTAACTGTAAGCTTGAAGTCCATAGCCATGATCCGTTGTACGTAGTATCAGTCTCAGGGTTAAAACCTGAACCAATAGAAGTAGACGTAAAAATTGTTCTGGTTGGTGATTCTGAGATATATAATCTACTCAACAACTATGACCCGGACTTCCACAAGATATTCAAGGTCCGCGCAGAATTTGATTCCGAGATGAACATTGACTCGCATAACCTTCTGCGGTACCAGCGGTTTATTGACCAGTTCAGGAAACATGAGAAGATGTTGGGGTTTGATAATGACGCAGTCTCTGAAGTTATTGAGCACGGGGTTAGGCTTGCGGGTAAGAATACAAAAATATCTACACGGTTCAACGACATTGCGGACCTCCTCAGGGAATCTAACTACTGGGCAAAAAAGGATGGTACAACTAAAGTTACTCCCGCACATGTACGTAAAGCTGTAACGGAACGCAATGAACGTAACCGCCTGCCGGAAGAAAAAGTGCAAGAAATGATTATTGAAAACACTTTAATGATCGACACCTCAGGGTATAAGGTTGGCCAGGTTAACGGTTTGGCAGTATACGATATGGGCGAGTATATGTTCGGCAAGCCTGCACGTATAACCGCCCGGGTTTTCCTTGGTACAGGCGGGGTGGTGAATATTGAACGTGAAGCCGACCTCAGCGGGCGTATACACGATAAAGGCGTGCTAATACTTACAGGATACCTGCGTGCAAAATATGCAAAAACAAAACCTATGGCGATTAATGCAACCTTATGTTTTGAACAATCATACTCCGGTGTTGATGGTGATAGCGCGTCATCTACTGAAATATACGCATTACTTTCAGCAATAAGCGAACTCCCGTTACGCCAGGAGATCGCGGTTACGGGTTCGGTCAACCAAAACGGTGAAGTCCAGGCAATTGGCGGGGTGAACCAGAAGATTGAAGGATTTTTTGATGTATGTTCCGCCCGTGGCCTTACCGGTACACAAGGCGTTATCATCCCGGAAGCAAATATAAAACATTTAATGCTACGCCATGACATCGTTGAATCCGTAACAAAAGGGAAGTTTCATATTTATCCAATAAACACAATAGATGAAGGTATTGCGATACTCACAACCCTTCCCGCAGGTAAGGCATTACCTTCTGGCGGGTACGAAAAAAGTAGTGTCAACTGGCATGTAGACAAAAAACTGGACGAATATATTGAAATCGCAAAAAAGTACCGCAGCGGTGACGGGGAAAAGGAAAAGTCAGAAGAGAAATAAAGGTATGGCTGATAAAATTAAAGTAGAATTCTACAAAAGTTCAGGGCCCGGAGGGCAGCGGAAAAACAAAAAACGTACAGCCGTAAGGGTAGTCGATACTGCAACGGGGATAACAGCGATCGCAACGGAATCACGGAAACAAGCGGATAACCGCGTAGTAGCACTGGAACGTTTGAACTCCCGTATTGCCGCAGCTAAGCATGTACCGCGTATCCGCAAAAAAACGCGGAAACCAGGGGCAGTAAAAAAAAGGATTATTGAATCCAAACGCCGGCACGGCGAAAAAAAGAGGTTGAGGATGCCAGTGCACGGTGATAACGCTGAATGAGACACTACAACACCTCATCAATTCACTTCCCGCGTTTAACCGGTGCGGTGCTTGGGTTAACCATAGCAAACATAGCAGTATTTGTTGTTCAACAATTAGCCGGTGATACTGTAATAACCCTTTTTGGCTTGATCCCGCGGTTAGTGATAACCAAACTATGGGTTTGGCAGGTATTATCCTACGCGTTTTTACACGCAAATATTTTTCATATACTCATAAACCTTTTTACGTTATGGATGTTCGGCACAGCAGTTGAACAGTATTGGGGCACCCGCAAATTTCTGGGGTACTACCTTTTATGCGCAACTGGTGCCGGTGTGCTTACCATAATAACATCGCCATTATCCGTGATACCCAGTATCGGCGCATCCGGCGCGGTGTACGGCCTCCTCGCGGCATACGCGTTTTTATTCCCGGATAATTTAATATACTTCTACTTCTTTTTCCCGGTGAAAGCAAAATATTTTGTGTGGATCATCGGGGCACTAACTTTTTTTTCGAGTATCAAACCTAATACTGACGGTATCGCGTATTACGCGCACCTCGGCGGTTTATTAACCGGTTACCTCTACCTCAAACTATCCACAGGGCAATGGCCGGGGTACCGTGTTTATGCCCGCCCGTTTGAGGGACGCGTATTCGATGTGCCGGTATGGAATACCATAAAAACTATTATTACCCGTGCATACTATTCTGTGGTTACCACCCTTGACCGCGTGATACCCCGCAGGAAGGTCGCGTATCCGTTTAGAAGTAATAAAAGTTCGGAACAACAAATTAACGCAATACTTGATAAGATAATACGTCATGGCGCGGGTAGTTTAACAAAAGAAGAACGCGAGATTATGAAGCGGTACACTAAGGATAAGCCCAAAGGTACGGCGTAAATAGGAAAGGATACATATTATGGATTTTATGAAACAAATGAAAGACATTGCGGCAATGAAGTCGCAGTTAGAGAAAGCGCAGAAAGAGCTTGGTTCTAAAATTGTCACCGTAAGCGACTCTGGTGTGCGGGTCGAGATGAACGGCAAGCTGGATGTATTATCCGTAAAAATAGAAAATATCGACCTCCTGAAAGACGCTGGTAAGCTAGAGGCTGCAATTACACAGGCACTAAAAAAAACTAAGAATCAGGTAGAGAAAGTCGTGACATTTGAAATTACAAAAAATATGGGCGGCCCGAAACTGCCTATAAGTTAGGGGAAAAAATACAAAAATAGCGGGGGAGGGAGTCGAACCCACGACATGCAGATTATGATTCTGCTGCTCTGACCAACTGAGCTACCCCGCCATAATAGTGAATGGTAATACACTATACTTCAAAATGAATACAAAAGTCAATAATCAGGCAGTACTGGAACTCCTTGCTCCGGCAGGGAGTAAGGAAGCGTTTATTGCGGCATTAAACGCCGGTGCGGATGCCGTATACATTGGCGTTGGTAAGTTTAACGCACGGCAGTACGCTCAGAGGTTTTCAGCGGATGACGTTGCTGTGATGATCCACCATGCGCATAGCCTTAACCGTAAAGTATACCTCGCGTTTAATACGTTAATCAAAACACTGGAACTCCCTGCTGCACTAAAAACCCTTGCTATCCTTGCGGAGTACCGCCCTGACGGCCTTATCATCCAGGATTACGGGTTAATAAAAATTGTGAAGGACTATTTCCCGGGAATACCATTACATGCAAGTACGCAGATGGCGGTACATAATAAGTACGGGGTTGAATTCCTCGCGGGACAAGGATTTAAACGCGTAATCCTTGCCCGTGAACTCGCATTAACTGACCTCAAACGATTAAGGACACCGGGGATTGAACTTGAAATCTTCTGCCATGGCGCGTTATGTTTTAGTATGTCAGGACAATGCATGTTTTCAAGTATTATCGGCGGGCATAGCGGCAACCGCGGGCGGTGTACGCAACCCTGCCGCAGAAGATGGTTAAACCCATCCTCCCGTGAAGAAGGATACTATTTCTCACCGCATGATTTACAGTTAGCGGAACACGTCTTGGCATTAAAAGACGCAGGGGTTAAGGCATTGAAGATCGAAGGGCGTATGCGCAGCAGTGAGTACGTTTACCGCGTAGTAAAAGCCTACCGTATGATAATCGATGCGGGGGATGCTTCTGACAGTACCATTATAGCTGAGGCGTTGAAATTACTATCAGAGGATTGGTCCCGGGAGAAAACAGTATATAATTTTGTAACACCTGCCGTGCCGGTGATTGATCCGTTAACCCCTTCGACCTTAGGCAAGTTTGTGGGTACCGTAACGGCATCCGGTACGGGGACAGTAAAGATAACCGCTGTTGCCGGGAATAGTATTGTTAAAAACGATAGGTTACGCATAAATATCCCGGGTGAGGATGTTACCAGTAATATCAAACCAAAAACACTAACCCCTGAGCCAGGCGGGACATATGAGATAGTATTATCTGATAACACCAGATACCCTGTGGGAGCGAGGATCTACAAAGTCGGTGATGCCGGGTGGGACGCTAAAGGTATTGAACACCAGCTGAAAGTTATGCATAAAACATACGCAGCGGCGTGTAATGTAACGGATGACGACAGAAATATGAAGACACTTGCCGCACGGAGGATTGTCGGGAAAATCGTAGCTACTTACCAGAAACAAAGAAGCGCGGTTGTTTATCCCGGCGGGAAAACGTTGCGGTTATGGTTAAAAGTATCCTCCCCGGAGTGGTGTGATATTATCATTGCAGAAAATATTGTGTGTGAACGCCTGAACCTTAGTCTTACTCAGGAGAATATGTACACCCTAAAAAATTATGTATTAAGCTTAAACGAGCAGTTTATACAAAAAATTGTATTTGAACTTCCCCCCTACATACCCGAGCGCAGTATACGTGAGTACCAAATAATTGTTCACGATTTAATCTCCGCGGGTATGCGTTCATGGGTGGTAAACAATCCCGGGCATCTAGGGTTTTTTAAGGGTATAACGGAATTAAACCTGACTTCCGGTCCGTTTATGTACTGCCTGAATCCTGTCACTGCGCAGTGGTTAAACTCAGCCGGTATCAGCGCGTATACAACTTCCTGGGAGGATGAGTACGCTAATATTCAAGCATTAACTAAATATGTTACCCCTGGAAATTTAGTTGTTTATCTTTACGGATACCCGGTGATTGCGCGGACACGTATGAAGTATGGCGGTATTGAAAACATAAAGGTAACTGATAAACTTAACCGTGACAAGTTCCGTACTGTAACCGAGGGAGATACAGTAATACTTCTTCCGCAGGTGCCGGTATCGCTGTTTCATTTACGTGATAGTTTTAAGTTATTGGGTATTAGTAACTATGGAATAGACCTTTCATACACCGTTCCTTCTAAAGAATACTTGCATCAGTTACTTGATGTATACAAAAGAAACGCGCGGGTAAGCGGCAGCGGCGGGAGCGAGTTTAATTATACCCGCGGGTTAAGATAACACTTTTTTTATGCGTAACTCAAGGTTTCTCCCCGCAGGGCAAATGTAACTACAGATCCCGCAGGAGATACAGTTTTCCGGGTTATATTTAGCGGTTAATACAGGTTTACCGTTATCAACAAGTTCCGCGATCCTGCGTACTTCCAACCCTGCGGGACAGTGTTGTGTACAAGAATTGCACCGGGAACACAACGGCGATTCTTTATACCTCGGCATTGATGCGATAGAGATAAAATTCGTTGTTTTTTCTATAACATCCCCATCCTCAACAAGCCGTGCCTGCATTGCACCGCCGCCGGTGAAAGAAATTACTGTCCCAGGATAAAGGTTGTTTACAATATTCCTGATTTTCTCCCCGAGGGTTACCTTAGCTGCATAACTTTCCTGTGTTTTAAGGTTAAGGATTGTTATAAACTTAGTCCCCGCTGTTTTGTTGAGGTATACGGCCTCATAAACCGCGAATACTGTTTGCAAGTTCAAAACCAAAAACCCTTTCTCCGCAGGAATGTCGGTAGTATTAAGTTGTGTATTAAAGACGCAGCGGATAACATTTTTTTCTGCGCCAACAGGGAAGTACTCCGGCAACTTCGTAATTCTTACCCCTGCAGGGAAGTTAAGGTCACTATTATCTTTTACCGCTAAAACTGTTTCAGTAAAAGGAACACATTTGAGTACTGCTTGTATGCCTTTATTAATTTCCACAGAGTACTTATGCAATAACCATTTGTCATGCACTAACCCGGGATCGCATTCCGCAGCGTTAATAACAAAAAATTTTGTTTTTACGTTTGAATGTATAACCGCACCAATTTTTTGGCTTACAGAAAAAGCAGCACCGCCGCAGCCATAGACATAATTTTCTTTTATGCGCTGCAGAATATCACATATCTGTAGGTTATCGAGACTTTCCTCACGGTAGTTTTGCGTATCCGGTTTTGTTAAGTCCGCAAATTTTGTTGTATTGATATTGTATGGCAGTAAACTTTTTATCCTCAACTTTTTGTATCCCCGCCCTGGTTTTCTCTCAGGGATACAATCATCGAGTATACGGGATAACGCGTTGAAGGTTAGTATAGAAACTGAAAATACAAATAATGAGTTGCTTAGCAATAAGGGCACGATTCCAGCTGTGAAACCTGTGAGTAATCCCACAGTTTTTTTGTGTGTTACAGTCACGGGGTCGGTTATCACAAGGCATCCAAAAAACAAAATACCGTATGAAATCAAAGTGTTAACACTGAAATTATTGCTAAACACCAAAAATGCGGACATCCCGCTTATCAACCCAACCGCAGCGTATGGGCGTGATAATATAAACGGTAATGATAACACGCTTGCAGCTAAGATCCAGTAGGACCAGTTAAACATCGGGAAGTTAAGCTTATAAAAAAAACTTATTATTGCCAAACCCGCAAGTGCAGGGTTTACCGCATTTTTACCGGTACCACCCCACACGTGCTTACCTAACACAAGCGCCGCGGTAATCCCGGTGATTCGCCATCCCAGCGGCACCCCAGGGGTTAATACCTGCAGAATTGCGGTGGTAACCCCTGCGGATACTGCGCAGGTTATCTGTTTATAACGTATAAAATTCAGTATAACATCAATCCCGAGCGCAGTAATAAGGACTACAATAAAATTCAAGAGTTCTTGCGGCGATTTTATCCA
>Ga0265292_1000130_pt1 | contig 151351 bp, 128 predicted proteins | sample Munlanlewell296A_FD_189080 | JGI IMG/M metagenome (GOLD analysis project Ga0265292, IMG submission 189080) | Leachate microbial communities from a municipal landfill in Southern Ontario, Canada - Leachate well 296A | ecosystem: Engineered > Solid waste > Landfill > Unclassified | place... | reverse complement strand
TTGCCTGGGGGTTTTCCGCCTGGCGGTCGAGGCTCGAGTTCGGGAGAGGTTCTCCCTTCCAGGCGATACGGATGCCGAGGAAGGCTACGGGGTGGTCGACGATGTCCTGCCGTTGGAGACCATGACTCGCGACGCGCTGCTTCTGGCGATCGCCGTGAACCCCTTGTGCCGTAACGATTGCCGGGGGTTGTGCTCCGAGTGTGGGGCCGATCTCAACGCGGGGGAGTGTGCCCATGCGGCGGGCGCCGGCTCCCCGGCAGGGTCAACGTCGGGGTCGGCGAACTGAGAGGTTCGGGTGGGAAGTCCCGCCCCGATCGCGTTTTGCGCTACCTTATGCTCTACATGTTCGTGAAAGAGGAGTGAAGATGCCGGTTCCCAAGCGACACAAGTCCAGAGCCAAGGCTCACAGCCACAAGGCCAACTGGCGCGCCCGCGCGGCGACCTACTCGTTGTGCCCGCAGTGCCACCAGGCGAAGCTGCCCCACCGGATCTGTCCGACCTGTGGCAGCTACGCCGGGCGTGAGGTCCTCAAGGTCGAGTAGGGCGATTGCCCCCCTGCCTTGATCCCATGAGCGATCCGATAACCGATATCGAGAGGGCCCTGGGGGTCGAGATTCGGGATCGCGGCCTGCTCGTGCTGGCCACGACCCATCGTTCCTATGCCTACGAACAGGGCGGCCTGCCGACCAACGAGCGGCTGGAGTTCCTCGGGGATGCCGTGCTGGGTCTGGTCATCACGGATCTGATCTACCGGGAGTTCCCGGACCTCCCCGAAGGCCAGCTTGCCAAGCTGCGAGCGGCGGCCGTCAACATGCACACCCTTGCCGACATCAGCCGTGGGCTGGGCGTAGGCGATGCGGTGCTCCTGGGCAAGGGTGAGGAGCAGTCCGGGGGGCGGGACAAGGACTCGATCCTTGCCGACACTCTCGAGGCCCTGCTCGGGGCGATCTATTTGGACCGGGGTCTGGACTACAGCTCGGTCATCATCCGGCGCCTTCTCGTAGCCCGCATCCAAGCGGCCGCCGGTGGGCAGGCGCTGGACTACAAGACCAGCCTCCAGGAACTCGGAGCGGAGCGTGGCATATCGCCCGATTATGCTATCGAAGAGGAGGGTCCCGACCACGCCAAGCGCTTCACGGCCATCTTGACCTTTGGCGACCAGGCGGTGGGCCGGGGGGCCGGCCGCTCCAAGAAGGAGGCCGAACAGGCAGCCGCCAAGCAGGCCTGGGATCAGCTTGTGACCGAGGCGCTGGCGTCCGGGTAGGCTGCGCACCTGGAAGGATCTGGGGCCAAATGGGGCCCATTTGGCTTCTTGGGGTGCGCCGACCCCTTCACTCCGCCTATGATGGCGCCCGCGGGTCGCCGACCAGACGCCGGTCGGTCACCCAGCGAGCACGAGGGGGGCCAATTGCCTGAACTTCCCGAAGTCGAGGTCCTGAGACGTGACCTCGAGAAAGAGGTTGTGGGCAAGCGCATCAAGTCCGTCGAGGTGAACCTGCCTCGCATCGTGCGCCGCCACAAGGAGGTTGCCGAGTTCACCGGCCGCTTGGTGGGGACCAAGATCCGGCGCGTCGGCAGGCGGGGCAAGTACCTGCTTCTGCACCTGGACTCAAATGAGGTCCTGGTGGTCCACCTCGGCATGACCGGGCGCCTGCTGCTGATCAAGGGGCGTAGGCCTCCCGGCACCGCGGTCCACGTCGTCATCGACTTCACCCAGGGTGGCAAGCTTCGCTTCGAGGACCTGCGGACCCTCGGGGAGATGTTCGTCTCCGACGCCGACGGTCTGGATTCGGTGGCCGAGCTTCGCCACATCGCCATCGACCCGATCGACGACGCGTTCACCTGGCAGGCCCTCAGTGCCAAAATGGTCAGCAAGAAGGGCAAGCTCAAGCCTCTTCTGATGGACCAGACCTTCATCTCCGGAATCGGCAACGTCTACTCCGACGAGATTCTCTGGCACGCCGGGCTGCGTTGGGACCGTGGGTCCGACACCCTCGCCAGCCAGGAGGTCCGCCGGCTGTATCGGGCCATCCAGGAGGTTCTTCAAGAGGGCATGCAGTGCCGGGGAGTTTCGCTGGCCGACCAGGCCTATGTGGACCTCTACGGGGAGCCGGGGGAGTTCCAGACGCGGCTGAAGGTCTATGGCCGGATCGGCCTGAGTTGCCGGCGCTGCCGCAGCGCGATCACGCGGGAGAAGGTTTCCGGGCGCAACACCTACTTCTGCCCCCGCTGTCAGTCCTGACGGAGTGCCCGCCCCGTAGGCGATGCCGGTCGCGGCATCCCGCGATATCCTGGGCCTGCCATGGCTGAGCAGCGGCTTCACGCGTTCGTGTCCGGACGGGTGCAGGGCGTCTTCTTCCGCTACGAGAGCCAGCGCGTGGCGCAGGATCTCGGGCTGATGGGATACGCGCGAAACCTTCCCGACGGCCGGGTGGAAGTGCTGGCGGAGGGGGAGCGCATGGCACTGGAAGGACTGCTCGAGTTCCTGCGCGAGGGACCTCGGATGGCCCGGGTCGACGCCGTCGATCACTCGTTCGCCCCGGCCGCCGGTGATCTCGACAGCTTCCACATTCGCTGAAGGGGGTGATCCTTTCGAGCGAGGCGGGGGTCGGGCGCCGTGGTAAACTGCCCCGGCCGCTTCCCCCGGCCACACTGATTCTTGCCTCGCTACTACTCGGAGGAAGCCTGGTTTGTTCCTCAAGTCCCTAACGATCCGGGGCTTCAAGTCCTTTGCCGACAAGACGGTGCTGGCTTTCAAGCCGGGCACCAACGTCATCGTGGGACCCAACGGCTCGGGCAAGTCCAACGTCGTGGACGCCATCGCCTGGGTCCTGGGCGAGCAGGGCCCCCGAGCCCTTCGCGGCGGCAAGATGGAAGACGTCATCTTCGCCGGCTCGCCGCGGCGGCCGTCCTCCGGTCGTGCCGAGGTCGAGTTGGTCATCGACAACAGCTCCGGCCTGTTGCCAATCGAATACACCGAGGTGCGCATCTCTCGGCTGCTGTTCCGCTCGGGGGAGAGCGAGTACGCCATCAACGGGACTGCGTGCCGGCTGCTCGACATCCAGGAGCTGCTCTCGGACACCGGCGTGGGCCGGGAGCTGCACACCATCGTCGGCCAGGGACAACTGGAGGAGATCCTTCAGGCCCGGCCCGAGCAGCGACGGCTGATGGTGGAGGAGGCGGCCGGGATCATCAAGTTCCGCCGTCGCAAGGAGCGCGCCCTTCGCAAGCTGGCCACCGTCGAGCAGCACCTCGTGCGCCTGTCCGACGTGGTGGGAGAGCTGCGCCGCCAGCTTCGCCCGCTGGAGCAGCAAGCCGAGACGGCGCGTCGAGCGGCGGATCTGGAGGCGAAGCTTCGCTGGATCCGGTTGGCCTTGTTGCGCCGGGAGCATGCGGAGCTTCGCTCGCGCGTTGAGTCGCGGCGGGCGGCCGAGCAGGAACTGGAGGCCCGGCATCGCGAGCTGGAGGAGCGGCTGGCCAGGCTTTCGCAGCGAGAAGCGGCTCTCGACCAGGATCTGAAGCGGGACTCCTCCGAGGCGTCCAACGCCTCCGAGGTCTACTTCCGCCTGGCCGGGTTGCGTGAGCGTTTCCGAGGTATGGCCGAGCTGGCTTCGCAACTGTCCCGGCATCTGGAGCAGCCGCCGGTCGGCCAGGGCACTCTGCGACCGGAGGGCGAGGACCTCGAGGCCGAAGCGGTCGGGCTGCGTGAGCTGATCGTCGAGGTGGCCGCCGAGCGCGCCATGGCCCATCAAACCCTGGAAGCCGCGATGGCCGAGCGCCACCGCGTGCGCCTGGAGCTTGTCGTGGTCGAGGAGGCGGTGGCGGGAAGCGAGCGAGCTCTGGCCGAGCGGCGCGAGCGCGTGCTGGCCCTGCGCGGTGAGGTGACCGCTATCCGGGGCACGCTGGAGCGTGCGGCCGCGGAGTGGGAGAGACTTGCCGCCACCCGGCGAGAGATCGCGACGCGGCGGGCGAAGCTGCAGATCGAGGACGAGGAGATCTCCTCCGCGGCCGTTCGGCAAGAGGAGGCCGAGGCCGGGCTCTCCGCGGCGTTGGACCGTGCGCAGGAAGCCCTGGCCACACGGCAGGCCGCTGTGGACGGATTGCTGGCCCGCCGCTCCGAGTTCGAGCGCGAGGTCGCCTTCTGGCAGGCCCGCCGCGAGGCCTTGCTGCTGGCGGCGGACGAGGGGTTGGTCGGCAAGGGCGCCGAGGCCTTGCTGGCGGAGAAGGACGGCCTTGCCGGCGCGGTTGAGATTCTCGGTCGCGTCATCGATGTGGCCGAAGGCTACGGCCCGGCCGTGGCCGCGGCACTGGGCGCGGACGCCGGGGCAGTGATCGTGCCCAACATTCTGGATGCCGCACGCGCTTTGGAGCTGCTCAAGTCCAAGCAGGCGGGCCGAGCCACTTTCCTCTCGAGATCGGGTGAGATCCCGCCCAGGGGGCAAACCCCTGAGGGTTCTCGACCCTTGCTGGATTTCGTCAAGGCCCCTTCCGAGATAGCGACCGTGGTGGCGAGAGAGCTGGCGCGTACCTACGTGGTCGACGACCTCGAGACCGCAGCGGCTTTGGCCGCAGCCCATCCCGGGGACACGTTCGTGACCATGGCCGGCGAGTTGGCTCGCACGGGACGCCTGGAAGGAGGGGTGCCGGTTGCGGCCTCGGGGCTGCATGCCCGGGTCATCGCCGAGGAGGCGGCCGGGCGCTGTTCGGCTCTCGAGGACGACCTCAAGAAAGCGGTGAAGGCGCTGGCCGGCGCACAGCAGGGCCTGGAGGAAGTGCGTTCCCGGGTCGAGGCCGCGTCGGCCGCGCTGAACGAGTTCGACGCCGTTCAGGAGGCCACGGCCGAGCAGCTCGGCAGGCTTCGTCAGGACCTGCGCTCACTGGCTCGAGAGGACGAGCTGCTGGCGGCCGAGCAGACCAAGCTCACCGCGGCCCGGCAGAGCGACGAAGCCCACCTCGAAGCGCTCCAGGCCCGCCTGGAAGTAGCTGAGGGCGAAGCTGTGGCGCCGGCCGGCGCTTCGATGACGGAGATCCCCGCCGAGCTCACGGCCGCCGCGGGCGCCTCGGAGGCGCGGGAGGTGGAGGCTCGGGTCACGCTCGGCGCGCTGGTCGAGCGGGAACGCAACCTCGCACAGCGGCTGGCGCGAAGCGAGCAAGCCGTTGCGGCTCTGGCTGCCGGGCGGGAGCGGGAGGCCGTGCTGGCCGCCGATCGGGCCGATGCCGCCCGTCGTGCCAGGGGTCTGGGTGAGCTGGTGGTCCGGGTCCTGGCCCGTCTGGAAGCAAGCCTTGCGGGAGCCGCCGCGGAGCGAGATGCGCGCGAGAACTCCCGCCGAGCTCACGAGTCGGGGATCTCCACGCTACGCGCGGAGCGCAAGGGATTGGAGACGGAGATCGAGTCGGTGCGCGCCGGCTCGATGGCGGGGGAACGTGTGCACGCCGAGGATGAGGTGCGCCTCGATCATCTGACCTCACGGCTGGTCGAGGAGTTCGAGCAGAGCAACGAGGACCTGGCCGCGGAGATCGACGCGGAGGCGCTGGCGGGGGAACTGGGTTTGCCGGAGGGCACCTCGGCCGAGCAGGCTCGCGAGGAGGCCGTGCGTGAGGTCTCCACCATCGAGCGCCGCCTCGGCCTGCTGGGGAGGGTGAACCCGCTGGCCCTGGAGGAGTTCGAGGCGCTGGCGGAGCGGCACACTTTCCTCTCGGGGCAGCTCGAAGACCTGCGGGAGAGCCGCAGGGATCTGCACAAGGTCATCAAGGCCGTCGACGACAAGATGCGCGAGGTCTTCGAAGGGGCGTTTGCCGACGTGGCGGCGGAGTTCGCGCGCACGTTCGCGATCCTGTTCCCCGAGGGTGAGGGGGGGTTGTACCTGACCGACCCCGAGAACCCGCTGGAGGCCGGGGTCGAGATCGAGGCGCGCCCGCCCGGCAAGAAGGTCAAGCGGTTGTCATTGCTCTCGGGTGGAGAGCGCAGCCTCGTGGCGCTGGCGTTCCTGTTCGCGCTCTACCGGGCGCGTCCCAGCCCCTTCTACTTGCTGGACGAGGTCGAGGCGGCGCTGGACGACATCAACCTTCATCGCTTCCTCGATCTGCTCGGCGACACCCGCGACTCGGCCCAACTCCTGGTGGTCACGCATCAGAAGCGCACCATGGAGGTGGCCGATTACCTCTACGGCGTGTCCATCGGGCGCGACGGGGTGTCCAAGGTGCTCTCCTACCGGGTGAGCGATATGGAGGACGTCCAATCCGAGATCCTCGCGCAGGGAGCCGAGTGAGTGCCCGCCCCCGCGGGTGCGGCGTGCACCAAGCGAGGAGTGCGGTGCCCCCGAAGTACCCCCGCATTCGGGCGCACCGAACTAGCCTGATATTCATGGTGGCCCTGGGTTGTGGGCCGGGGTCCGTTGGCAAGGGGTCGCCCAAGTGAAGTCGTTTGTGCTCGTTGCGCTCGTGGTTGCCTGCGCCCCGCTTCTCGCCGTCCTCGTGCGCCGGCTGGTGCGCGGGCGCCGGGCCGTAGGCCCCGCTCCGGCCCCCACCCCGGCGGAAGGGCCCGGCAAGGCCACACCCGGCGCCGGGGTCTCTCCTGAACCCCAATCGGTGCTTGAGGTTCGGGCTTTTCCTGCGGAAGCGACCGCGGAAGATGTGCCGGTCGAGGCGAAGGGAGAAGTCGAGGAGTCATTGGCCGGGCCGGCGGCCGGGCCATCGCCCGCGCGGCTGCGTGATCGGCTGGCCAGGTCGCGCGAAAGCCTCGGCTCCCGGATTGCCGCGCTGCTTCGTCGCGGTCCGGTCGAAAGCTCCTGGGAAGAGCTCGAGGAGATCCTGATACAGGCCGACGTTGGCGTGGAAACCACCGTGCGAATGGTCGAGGACATGCGCGAGAAGGCCGGGCGCCGCCCGGGTGAGGACTTGCTCGGCATGCTCAAGCAGGAAGTGCGCGACATCCTGGGCGACGCCGATCGCGGACTGTGCCTGCGGCGCGAAGACGGACCGGCCATCGTGCTGGTGACCGGTGTCAACGGCACCGGCAAGACCACCACGATCGGCAAGCTGGCCCTGAATCTCACGCGCCGGGGAAAGCACGTGGTGCTGGCCGCGGCCGATACCTTCCGTGCGGCCGCATCCGACCAACTGATGCTCTGGGCCGAGTGCTCGGGCGCTCACGTGGTGGCCGGGCTGCCGGGCGCCGACCCAGCCGCGGTGGCCTTCGACGGGTTGCAGGCCGCTCGTGCCCGCGGGGCCGACGTGCTGATCGTGGACACGGCCGGCCGGCTGCACACCAAGTCCAACCTCATGGAGGAGCTTCGCAAGATCAAGAGGGTCTTGGAGCGCGACCGTGGTCCGATCGAGGAGACCCTGCTGGTGATGGACGCGACGACGGGGCAGAACGGCCTTGTCCAGGCTCGCCAGTTCGGGGAAGCCGTTAGTCTCAGCGGCCTGGTGCTGGCCAAACTGGACGGGACCGCTCGCGGCGGTATCGTGCTGGCCGTGCAGAGCGAGCTTGGTGTGCCGGTCAAACTGGTCGGCATCGGCGAAGGGCCCGAGGACCTGGCGCCGTTTGACCCGGATGCCTTCGTGGAGGCCCTCTTCGGGGACCTCGAACCTTAGTGCTCGCCCCTGCCGTCTTCCGGCCGTTGCGCCACCTTCGACGGCTTCACACCGAGCGGCGACCGGGGTGGCGGCGTCGGGTACACTGAGGACTCGCGTCGGGTCAGTCCAGGAGGAACCGTTGCACGGTGTTCCGAGCGTCGCCGACTGGACCAACCTGGTTCATCGGCTGTTCCCCCCGGAGACCGCCGCGTCCTGGGACCGGGTGGGTCTTCAAGTGGGTGACCCGTCCGCGCCGGTCTCGACTGTCACGGTGTGTCTTGACGCCACGATCGCGACACTGGAGGAAGCGAGAGCGGCCGGGGCGGGACTGGTGGTTTCACATCACCCGCTGATCTTCCGGCCCCTACAGGCTGTTCGCACCGATGAGCCGGTGGGAGGCTTGGTGGCCAAGGCGCTCGCCTCTCGTGTCGCGCTGCTGGCCTGCCACACCAACTTCGACGCCGACCCGCGGAGCACGTCCTATCCCGTGGCGAAACTGCTCGGCTTGCGCGAGTGCCGCCCGCTGGAAGCCGCGGCAGAACCGGCCGAGGTCAAGCTGGTCACCTTCTGTCCGCTCGAGGCGACGGAGAGAGTGCTGGAGGCTCTGGCCGGCGCGGGGGCGGGGGTCATCGGTGACTACACGCGGTGCAGTTTTCGAGTTCGAGGGACCGGGACGTTTGTGCCGGGGGCCGGGGCGAGGCCCGCCATCGGTGAAAGAGAAGTCTTGAACGCTGTTGAGGAGGACCGACTCGAGGTCGTTGTTCCCGCTGCCGCGGCTCCCAGGGCCCTGGCGGCCTTGCGAGCGGTCCACCCCTACGAGGAGGTGGCGGTAGACGTGTATCCCCTTTCACCCCATGGGGTGCGGGGTTTCGGGACTGTGGGGGACCTTCCCGCGCCGCTGGCGTTGGGCGAGCTGGCCGGGTTGGTGCGGGAGGGGCTGCCGTCACCGCTGCTTCGCTTCGCGGGCGACGAGGCCCGCACGGTGCGCCGCGTCGCGGTCTGCGGGGGAGGAGGAGGCGAGTATGTCGCCGCCGCTTCAGCGGCCGGGGCCCAATGCCTGATATCCGGGGATCTCTCTCACCATGCGGCGACCGAGGCGATGGCTCGAGGACTGGCTTTGATCGACGCGGGACACGCGGCCACGGAAGCGGCCGCCCTGCCCGCCCTGGCCGAGAGGCTTCGCGCTTCGGCTTCCGCCGAGGGCTGGCAGGCAGACGTTCTGGTGTCGAGTTTGCCGGCCGATCCCTTCCGGGGAGGTGGATCGGATGGACGCTGATCCGGCCGACCTGCTTGCCCTTCTTGAACTTCAGAAGGTCGAATCCGCCATCGACCGCTTGGTGCATCGACGCGACAGTCTGTCGGAGCAGGTCAAGCTGGACGATAGTCGCGAGGTTCTCGACACGGTGGACCGAGCCTGCGCGGAGAAGGACGCCGAGATGATCGAGGTCTCTCGCGGCCGCACCCGGCTGGAAACCGAGCTGGATCACTTCAGCCAGAAGATCGCCCATGAGGAAAAGCGGCTGTTCGGCGGGAATATCACCGCCGCCAAGGAACTGTCCAGCATCCAGGCCGAGGTCGAGGCGCTCAAGCGCCGGCGCACCCGCCTGGAAGATGACCTGCTGGAGGTGATGGAGGCCCAGGAGGCGCTGGAGCATGAAGTGGCGGCCCTGCGCGCGCGCCAGGACCGTCTGCGGGAGGGGGTCGGAGAGCTGGAAGTGGCTCGCGACAGGGCTCTCGCGGAGATCGGCGCCCAGCTCGAGATGGAGGAGAAGGCTCGTGGGGAGCAGGTGCCGAAGATACCGCAAGACCTGACGGACCTTTACAAGGAGCTTCGCAGGCACAAAGGGGGAGTGGGGGCGGCGGCCTATGTCGACGGGACTTGTCAGGGCTGCCACCTCGCGTTGCCGCCGTTGGAGCGGGAGCGGATAAAGACGGCGAAAGGTCTGGTGCGATGCGAACAGTGCGGGCGCATCTTGGTGGTGGTGTCGTCTTGAAGTCGGGCGAGCTGATCGTCGCTTGCGACGGGGGCGCTAGGGGCAACCCCGGCCCCGCCGGCATCGGCGTGGTCGTCACGACCTCCGAGGGCGAAGTCCTGGGGGAGGTGGGCAAGGGGATCGGTTGGGCGACCAACAACGTGGCCGAGTACCAGGCCGCCATCGAGGGACTGGGACTGGCCAGGGGCCTCGGAGCCCGCAAGGTCGAACTGCGATCCGACAGCTTGTTGCTGGTTCGCCAGCTTGCCGGGCAGTGGAGGGTCAAGGAACCGTCGCTGCGCCGGCTGCACGAGCAGGCACGCAAGCTGATCGGGGAGTTCGACGTCGTGCACTTCCGCCACGTGGCGCGTGAGCAAAACGGCCGGGCCGACCTGTTGGCCAACCGGGGCATGGACGAGCAAGGAGAGGTAGTGCGTCCGCCGCCCGCGTCGCAAGGCGGGCTCTTCTCCAGATAGGGGCAGGTCAACATCCGAGACCGCCGCGCCTGAAGCGGCGTGGCCGTGTCGTGAGGGTGGGCTTCCGAAGCTCCTCGGCCCTCCGGCACTCGCTCCGCCTATACTGGGTCCGGAAGAGCCGGCCGGGCGGCCGCGTCGGGGGTTAGCTCCCGCCGAGGAACGTCCGGACTCCGCAGGGCAGGGTGCTGGGTAATACCCAGTCGGGGTGACTCGCAGGACAGTGCCACAGAGAGCAGACCGCCCGCTGCCGCTTTCGCGGTGAGGGCAAGGGTGAAACGGTGCGGCAAGAGCGCACCAGCGCGCCAGGTGACTGGCCGGCTAGGCAAACCCCGCCCGGAGCAAGGCCGATAGGGGACGCAAGCCGAGACCGCAAGGTTCCGGCCGGAGGGTGGCCCGTCCGAGTCCTCTGGTGGGCTGCAGGAGGGTGCCGGCAACGGCACCCCTAGATGGATGGCCGCCTCCCCCGGTCCCGCAAGGGATCGGGGAGACAGAATCCGGCGTACAGGCCGACTCGTCCAACCGGGGCCCCCGAGAGGGGGCCCCGGTGTATGTGGGGGGCGGTCCCCACCTCTTGTCCGCGGCGGTTGTGGCAGGGTGCGGCCCGACCGTTCCCCGTCTGTGATTGTGGGACCCGGACCCTCGCCTACTCCCGGGGCTGAACCGCCTCGTCCTGGCCGAGAAGATAGGAAAGCTGGCCGGCGTTGACGACCGCGTTGTCGCGGTAGCAGTTGTTCATCAAGACGTGAACCTCACCGGCGTGCGCGGCCAGCGTCCGGATGCGAGGCACCCACTCAGCCAGTTCCTCCTGGCGGTAGAGGTAGCGGAACCGCTCGGATGCCTTGGGGGCCTTGGTTGTCCAGGCTTTCGGGTCGCGGCCGTGGAAGCGGACCAACGCCGTTCGCTCGCTGGTCGCAAGCGCCATCGGCGGAAGGCTGGAGCGAAATCCTTGAGGCATGTCCACACAGGTGAAAGGGATACCGGCTTCACGCAGCAGGGCCGTGGTGCGAGGCAGGGTGTCGGGTTCGGCCCATGCCGCATTCCGGAACTCGACGGCTATCGGGTAAGGGCAACGTTCACGGGCCTTGAGGATTTCGTCGCGGTTGGCGTGCGAAGGCATGAACCACTCTGGATACTGAAACAGCACCACGCCCAGCTTGCCCGCGCTCTCCAGGGGAAGCAGCGCGTCGGAGAATCGCGTCCAGATCTCGCCGAGGAGTTCGGAGGGAAGCTGGCGCGGGTAGACACGTCCGCGCGACAGGAGTTCGCCGGGCACCTGCGCGCGTAGGTCGGCCGGCAGCGCCTTGGGATCCGTGGCATGCCCGGTCATCGGGCCGAAGGCCTTGACGTCGAAGACGAATTCCTTCGGGGTGCGCTCCACCCACTTGCCTGCGAGATCCGCCCGGGGCAACGCATAGTAGGTCGCGTCCACTTCCACGATCGGGAAGTGGTCGGCGTAGTAGCGCAACCGCGACTCAGAAGTCTTTACCTGCGGCGGATACCAGCCCGAGGCGAGCATCGTCGGGTCCGTCCACGAGCAGGTGCCCACGAGAACCCTGCCCACCGCTGCCCCCGTCGACTGGAGGTGAACTTCACGCTAGCCTACTACCGCTCGCAGTCGTGCGCGCGACCGGAGGAGAGGGAACGGAGATGGAGGCTTCGGGCAGGAGCGTCATCGCTGTTCTCGGGGGAACGGGGCCCCAGGGAAGGGGACTGGCGCTGCGTTTCGCCTCAGCCGGCCACGAGATGCTCGTCGGCTCGCGGCAACGGGACAGAGGAGAGAAGATCGCCGCGGAGTTGGTCGCCGGGAACGCGGGGTTGGCGATCACCGGGACGGACAACCTCACGGCCGCGAGGCGCGGCGAGATCGTGTTCATCGCGGTTCCCTATGAGGGCCAGGCCGATCTACTGCCCGGTCTGACCGATGCTATCGGCGACAAGATTGTCATCAACGTCGTCAACCCTTTGGCCTTCGACGACATCGGTCCGAGGGCGTTGGCGGTGGCCGAAGGCTCGGCAGTCGAGCAAGCTGCCCGTCTTCTTCCTCGCGCGCGAATGGTGTCGGCATTTCACGACGTGTCGGCGAAGCTACTGGGCAAGCTGTCCCATCCGTTAGACACCGATGTGCTGATCTGCGGCGATGACGAAAAGGCCAAGCGCGTCGTCATCGCGCTGGCGAACGAGCTTTCCGGTATGCGTGGGGTGGACGCGGGTCCCTTGCGCAACTCCGGCCATCTGGAGGCGTTGACGGCGGTCCTTCTCGGCATCAACCAGACTTACAGGATCCAGTCCGGGATTCGGATCACGGGATTGCCTCCCGCGTAGTGCGCCTGGCGCAAGCTAGTAGTGTGGTGCGTCCGAATTCGCCGTACACACAGAGGGCGCGGGTGCGCCCGAAGGGCAAGGCGCGAGGAGGGCGCATACCTGTAGGTATGCAACCGACGAGCAACGCCGCAATTCGGGATGCAGACGCGACCGAATGTAGGGGAACTTCGGACGCACCACACTAGAGGTTGGACGGGACCCCGTACTTGCGGCGGAACTCGCTGTCCGAGAGGTTGTCGAGGTCCGCGTCCACCGAGACGGCGAACTCCTCGGCCTGGCCGGGGTCGGTGAACGTGTGGGACCAGACCAGGGTGCCGGCGAGCAGGCTCTCGAGTTGGAAGTCGAGCAGGGTCGCACCCTGGTAGCCTGAACGCGTGCCGCGGCGCAGACGGTAGCGCGAGCGAGCGAAAAGCGGGGATGCGCTGTCTTCAGACTGCTGGGGCATACGACCTCCGGCGAGAGTGGTGCCCGGTTGCCCGCGGAGGGGCGTGCGGTGGCAGAGAGTGTACACGCCGGGTCGGAGGTTGATCCAAGCGGGCCGGCTGGGTTGGAGGGGGCGGCGTTGAAGATCTACACCAGGAGTGGAGACGACGGCACGACCGGGTTGCTCTTCGGCGCTCGCGTGGCCAAGGACGATCCTCGCACTGAGGCCTACGGGGACATCGACGAAGCGGTGTCGGCCCTTGGGCTTGCTCGCTCCCTCGCCGGGAGTGAGGAGCTGGCCGGTGAAGTGCTGACGGTGCAGCGCGAGCTGTTCTCCGTGGCTTCTCAACTGGCCACTCCCGCCGAGGAGTGGGGCAAGCTCGTCGCCGGGTCGAGCCGCGTCGCCCCGGAATCCGTCAAGCGGATCGAGGAGGCAATCGACGCCTGCACGGCTCGCTTCGAGATGCCGCGGGGGTTTGTCGTCCCCGGGGAAACGCAAGCAGCGGCCGCGTTGGATGTCGCCAGGGCCGTGGTGCGCCGGGCGGAACGGCGAGTGGTGGCGCTCGAGAGAGCGGGCATGTTGCCCGACCGAACGCCCCTGCACTACCTCAATCGCCTGTCCGATTTCCTGTTCGTGTTGGCCAGGTTCGAGGAAGGCGAGTCACGACCGCTGAGGGACCAGGCGTAATCCCCTCCACACCCGGAGCCGAGTCCTCAAGCACCTTGCGACAGACCGGCCAGGTAGGCGCGCACCTTGCGGTGGTTGACCAGCAGCACCAGGGTCAGGGGCACCGCGGCAAAGGCGCCCGAGAATAAGAAAACTTGCGCCGTCAGCACACACGTCGCCACCAGCGCGGGGTAGGCCGCGCGCCCGCCCCGGCCCAGCACTCGGATCGAATACAGGATAGGCCCGATGCTGACCAGCCCGCCGACGAGCGCGCCTACGAGAAGGAAGGCGCCCGCCCCTTGGTTCTCGGAGAGGTTGAGCAGCCCGATCACCGAGCCGAGCACCGCCCCCGCCAGCGCGAGGTTCAGCCACGCGCGAAGGGCGCGAAGAGGCGCGGGTTGATCGGTACGGCGAGGGCGAGGCTGACCTTCCAGGCGCGCCAGCCCGCGGGCGAGCGCTTCGCGCCCGGCACTTCTAGCACTAGGCATAGGTGTGCTCCGGCCCGGGGTAGGTCCCCTCGCCCACATCCCTCGCGAAGTCCTTCGCGGCCGTTGCGATCACCTCGTCGAGGTTCGCGTAACGCTTGACGAAGCGGGGCAACTGTCCCGATGAGATGCCCAGGAAATCGTGGAATACCAGTACCTGCGCATCGCAGGAGGGGCCCGCCCCGATGCCGATGGTGGGAATCGAGGCCGATGCGGTCACCTTCGCCGCCAGGTCCGGCGGGATGGCCTCCAGCACGATCGAGAAGGCGCCGGCTTCCTGAAGAGCTTGCGCCGCCTCGAGGATGATCTGCGCCGCATGCTTGCCTCGGCCCTGCACCTTGTACCCGCCGAAGGCGTTGACCGACTGGGGAGTCAGCCCGAGATGGCCCATCACCGGGATGCCGTAGGAGACCATCCGCGCGATGAGATCCACTACCTGCAGGCCTCCTTCGAGCTTGACGGCGTTGGCACCGGCCTTGAGAAGCGCGGCGGCGTTGGCCACCGCCAGGTCGCTGCCGGCCTGGTAGGAGCCGAACGGCATGTCTCCCACAACGAGCGCTCTGCGCGTGCCGCGGGCTACCGCTCGGGTGTGGTGCAGGCATTCCTCCATGCTGACCGGCAATGTCGTGTCGTAGCCGAGCATGACCATGCCCAGCGAATCGCCCACCAACAGCACCGGGATGCCGGCCTCGTCGAGGATGCGGGCTGAGTAGTAGTCGTAGGCGGTGAGCATGGCGAAACGCTCGCCTCTGGCCTTGTGCGCGGAGAGATCCTGGATCGTGACTGGCATGGCTCCTCCCAGGTCCTGGCGGCCCGCGGTCCGGGTCAGCCGGCGAATGCAATTCTCGCACGCTGGAGTGTGGTGCGGCCGAATGGGGGGGGCCGTCGGACGCGCCACACTGGGGACCGGCTATGAATGATCGTTGCCGGCGTGCTGGCGGTAGCGATTGGTGATGGGGAGGCGTCGGTCTCGGCCGAAGGCGCGCGGAGTGATCTTGATGCCCGGCGGGGCCTGGCGGCGCTTGTACTCGGCCCGGTCAACCAGCGATATCACGCGCAGGACGGTCGCCTGGTCAAAGCCGGCAGCCACGATCTGGGACGGGGACTCGTCGCGCTCCACATAGGCCTCGAGGATAGGATCGAGCACCTCGTACGGCGGTAGCGAGTCCGAGTCCTTCTGGTCGGGGCGAAGCTCGGCCGAGGGAGGCTTGACCAGGACGCGCTCGGGGATCGCCGGCGCGCGGCGGTTGCGATGGCGAGAGAGCTCATAGACCAGGGTCTTGGGCACGTCCTTGAGCACGGCCAGGCCTCCGGCCATGTCCCCGTACAGCGTCGAGTATCCCGTGGCCATCTCGCTCTTGTTGCCGGTGGTCAGCACCAGGTGGCCGTGCTTGTTGGAAAGGCCCATGAGGATCGTCCCGCGAACGCGGGCCTGCAGGTTCTCCTCGGCCGGCCCCGGCGCGGTTCCCTCGAAGCCCGGGGCGAGCGAAGCCAGGAATGCCTCGAACACCTCGCTGATGGGAACCACCATCAAATCGATGCCCAGCGCTTCGGTGAGCGCGACGGCGTCTTCAAGGCTCTCCGGGGATGAGTAGGGTGAGGGCATGGCCACTCCGTGAACCGCGTTGGGCCCCAAAGCATCCACGGCTATGACCGCGGTCAGGCTCGAGTCGATCCCGCCCGAGAGCCCCAGCACCACCGAGTGAAAACCGTTCTTGGTCGCGTAGTCTCGGGTGCCCAGCACCAGCGCCTCGTAGACCTCCTCGACCGGGTCGGGGATCGGAGCGACCCGGAAGCCGATGTGGGAGAGACGGGCGATGGGGGAGGCTCCGGGGTCATCCGGGCGGGCGGGATCACGCGGTGCGGGAACAAGATCGCGAGGCCCGGCGACGCGCGCCACCGGCAGTCCCGGCTCCAGCGCCGGACGGTCTCCGGCAAGCTCCAGGTCTCCCACGAAGAAGTCCTCAACGAACGGGGGGCTGCGATGGCGCAACTCGCCCCCGGCATCGTGCAGAAGGCTCTGTCCGTCGAGGACCAGTTCGTCCTGACCGCCCACGATGTTGACGTAGAGAATGGCGCACCCGGTCTCCCGAGAGCGGCGCGCCACCAGATCCCGGCGCACGACCGCGTTGTGGCGGTCGTAGGGAGAGGCATTGATGTTCACGACCAGGTCGGCTCCGGCCCGACCCGCAGCCACCGCCGGGCCGTCCTCGACCCACAGGTCCTCGCAGATCGTGACGGCGACGAGAGCGCCGCCGACTTCAACCAGCGTCAGGTGGTCGCCCGGGGCGAAGTGGCGCTGCTCGTCGAAGACCCCGTAGTTGGGCAGGCAGATCTTCTCGTGCACGGCGATCAGCTTCCCGTCGTGCACGACGGCGGCCGCGTTGCGCGGCTTGCCTCCATCCGCACCCGGCTCGACGAACCCGACCACCGCCACCAGGCTCTCGTCCACCAGTGGCAGCAAGGACTTCAGCGCGGCGCGGGAGTCGGCGGCGAACGAGGGACGCAACACGAGATCCTCCGGCGGGTAGCCGGTGACCGCCAATTCGGGGCCGGCAAGCAGGTGCGCGCCCGCGGCGCCGGCACGAGCGATTGCCGCGGCGATGAGGCGGATGTTTCCTTCCAGGTCTCCAACCACGGGGTTGATCTGGGCCCCGGCGACCCTCAGTTTGACCACTTGTGCCGCCCTCCGGTCCGATGGTCCCGCCCTCCGGTCCGATCATTCGTGGCCGCCCGGCACACTCTGTCCGGCGACGGCACATCGACGATGCTCGCCGCCATGTGTGCCCTACGCCGCTCGACCTTGCCCGGCACGTTGCCCCGCCTTCGCTCGAGCCGGACGAGCCCCTGGGCGCTCGCCGACTGTTGGCGAAAGCCTACCAACGGCGGGCGGTTGGCGCTTGCTCGCGGGTTAGAATGGCGCAACGGGATGGGGAGGGCGACATGGACAAGCAGCAGGAATACGTTCTGCGTACGGTCGAAGAGCGCGACGTGCGCTTCATCCGGTTGTGGTTCACGGACGTGCTGGGCTTCCTCAAGTCCTTCGCGATTCCGCCGGCCGAGCTGGAGCAAGCATTCGCCGAGGGCATCGGGTTCGACGGCTCGGCCATCGAGGGCTTCGCTCGGCTGCAGGAATCCGACATGGTCGCCCGGCCGGACGCGTCAACCTTCGCTTTGTTGCCGGGTCACCAAAATGATCACGGGCTGGGGGCCCGGATGTTCTGCGACGTCTACACCCCGAGCGGGGTTCCTTTCGACGGGGACCCGCGCTGGGTGCTGAGGCGCAACCTGGAACGGGCCGCGGAGCGCGGCTTCACCTTCTACGTTCACCCCGAGATCGAGTTCTTCCTGTTCAAGTCGGCGACCACGCCCGAACCGTTGGACAGCGGCTCCTACTTCGACCTGACGCCGCTTGACGTTTCCAGCGACTTTCGCCGGCACGTGATCAGCGTCCTGGAGCAGACGGGCATCTCGGTGGAGTACTCCCACCACGAGGTCGCCCCGTCGCAGCACGAGATCGACCTGCGCTATGCCGACGCCCTGACGATGGCCGACAACGTGATGACCTACCGGCTGATCGTCAAGGAGGTCGCCATGGAGCGCGGCATCTACGCGACCTTCATGCCCAAGCCGGTCGCCGGCCAGTTCGGAAGCGGCATGCACACCCACCTGTCACTGTTCGAGGGAGACCGCAACGCCTTCTTCGATTCGAACGACCCCTACCACCTGTCGAAGGTGGGTCGCGGTTTCGTCGCCGGCCTGCTCGTCCACGCGGCCGAGATCACGGCCGTGGTGAACCAGTGGGTGAACTCCTACAAACGCCTGGTTCCCGGATATGAAGCCCCGGTGGACATTTGCTGGGGGCGTCACAGCCGATCGGCGCTGGTCAGGGTGCCGGGGTACAAGCCGCGCAAGGCTTCGGGTACCCGCATCGAGTTCCGCTCTCCCGACCCGGCGTGCAACCCCTACCTGGCCTTCGCCTTGATGCTGGCCGCGGGCCTGAAGGGCGTGGAGCAGGGCTACGATCTCCCGCCTGAGGCGGAGGGCGACATCTCCGCGATGACCGAGGTCGAGCGCCAGGCGGCCGGAATCACCCGCTTGCCGGCAAACCTCGCTCAGGCCCTGGACGTCATGGAGTCCTCGGAACTGGTGGCGGAGGCATTGGGGGAGCAGGTCTTCGAGTACTTCCTGCGCAACAAGCGGGAGGAATGGGACGCCTACCGGGCGCAGGTCACTCCGTTCGAGCTCACCCGTTACCTCCCGCTGCTGTAGGTGGCCAAACGGTCGGCGGGGTCGCCGTGGGTGACGGGGGTGGGGCAATGATCCGGCGGCGGATTCCGGGGGTCTGGTGAGCGCTCATCCCACTTCCCGGCCGGAGGCCGGGCCGGAGAGCGTCTTGGCGCGCCTGGGCTTTGCCGATCCGAAGGCCGCAGCCCGGGATCTGGAGCAGATGGGGTTGTGGCCGGCACCGGATCGTGCCGGGCAAGGGGCCCGCCGGCTGGTGCGCGACATCGCGGACTGTGCCCATCCCGAGGCCGCCTTGCGGGCACTACGCCGCTTGGGGGAGCAACCTGGAGGGGCGGCAGTGATCGAGTTGCTGCGCCGCCGGCCGGGTTTCCGATCGCGGATGCTCGCCGTTCTCGGGGCAAGCATTTCCCTGGGGGAGTCACTCGCCGCGAGTCCGGACGAGGCCGAGTTGCTGGCCGACGGCGCGGCGTTCGCACGCCCTCGCCGGCCCGAGGCGCTGCGGCGTGATGCGCTGGAGGCGGTCTGCGCCGCGGGGTGGGCGCAAGGCCTGGCCGCGATCCGCAACTTCAAGCGTCGTCAGACCCTGCGTGTCGCGGTGCGCGACCTTGCGGGAGCGGCGGATCTGGTGGAGACGGTTCGCGAACTCTCCGCCCTGGCCGAGGCCTGCCTCGAGGCCGGTCTCGCCCTGGCCACCGCGCGAACCCTCGAGGAATCCGGTTTTTCCTCGCCCCCGTGCCGCTTTGGCGTGATCGGTATGGGAAAGCTCGGAGGAAGCGAGCTCAACTACCACTCCGACATCGACGTGATGTTCGTCTTCGAGCCGGTAGCGGGTTTGGACTCCGACGCCCTCGGCTTTGCCACCAAGGTTTCCGAGCGCCTGCTGGAGGCGTTGTCGGCCGTTACACCGGAAGGGGCCGCCTTCCGAGTGGATGCCAACCTTCGTCCCGAGGGAAAGCACGGGCCACTGGCGCGCTCGCTGGATTCCTACCGCGCCTACTGGGAGCGCTGGGCGCAGACCTGGGAGTTCCAGTCCCTCATCAAGGCTCGTCCCGTGGCCGGGGATGTGACCCTGGGCCAGGAGTTCATGCGCGCGGCCACCCCCTTCGTCTACCCCGAGCGCCTTGCCCCCGAGGCGGTGGCCGAGGTCAGGCGCATGAAGGCCCGGGTGGAAAGCTCGCAGCCGGCGCGTGCTGGGGGTGAGCGCCAGGTCAAGCTCGGCCGCGGGGGGATCCGGGATGTGGAGTTCTCCGTCCAACTTCTGCAGATGGTGCACGGGCGTCACGACGAGAGCTTGAGGTCGGGAACCACCCTGGAGGCGTTGCGTGCCCTGGCTGTGGGGGGCTACGTGGGCGAGGAGGACGCCTCGGAACTGAGTGAGGCCTATGTGTTTTTGCGCACTGTCGAACACCGTCTCCAACTCGCACAGTCGCGTCGCACGCACACCATTCCTGAAGACGCTCTGCGCAGGACATGGCTTGCACGGACGATGGGATTCCGGGACACCCCTGAGGCCACGGCGCTCGATGCCTTCGAGTCCCGATGGCGCCGGGTGGCTGGGACCGTGCGGGCCCTGCACGAGAAGCTCTTCTACCGCCCGTTGCTCGAGGCCTTCGGGGCGGTGCCGGCCGGCTTGGACTCGAAGGCCGCCGCCGAGCGGCTGGAGGTGTTGGGCTACCGGCATCCGGACGTGGCGCTGCGCCACCTGGAAGCGATGACGTCCGGTGTGTCCCGGCGCGCGCGAGTGCTCAGGACGATGCTGCCGGTGATGCTGGACTGGCTGGCGGAAGCCCCCGATCCCGATGGAGGGCTGGCCGCCCTGCGCACCCTGGCGGAGGCGATGGGGGATCGGCCGAGCTTCCTGGGGGCCTTGCGCGACAACCCTCCGGTGGCGGAGCTGGCCTGCCGCATCCTGGGATCGAGCCAACTGCTGGCCGACTTCCTGGTCCGCTCCCCGGAGACCTTCGCTGCCCTGTCCGACCTGCGGGCGCTCCGCGAGCCCAAGACCCGGGAGGATCTGGTCGGGGAAGCCATGGCCTTGCTGGACTGGCAGGCGGGTCTCGATGCCCAATCGGAGGCGCTGCGTCGCTTCAAGCGAAGGGAGTTCCTGCGCACGGCCATCCGCGATCTGGCAGGGCTGGCCGACATCGTGGAGGTGGGAGGCGAACTCTCCGCCCTGGCCGAGGCCTGCCTCGAGGCCGGTCTCGCCCTGGCCACCGCGCGAACCCTCGAGGAATCCGGTCTTTCCTCGCCCCCGTGCCGCTTTGGCGTGATCGGCATGGGAAAGCTCGGAGGAAGCGAGCTCAACTACCACTCGGACATCGACGTGATGTTTGTCTTCGAACCGGTTGCGGGTTTGGACTCCGACGCCCTCGGCTTTGCCACCAAGGTTTCCGAGCGCCTGCTGGAGGCGTTGTCGGCCGTTACACGGGAAGGGGCCGCCTTCCGAGTGGATGCCAACCTCCGTCCCGAGGGAAAGCACGGGCCACTGGCGCGCTCGCTGGATTCCTACCGCGCCTACTGGGAGCGCTGGGCGCAGACCTGGGAGTTCCAGGCCCTCATCAAGGCTCGTCCGGTGGCCGGGGATGTGGCCCTGGGCCAGGAGTTCATGCGCGCGGCCACCCCCTTCGTCTACCCCGAGCGCCTTGCCCCCGAGGCGGTGGCCGAGGTCAGGCGCATGAAGGCCCGGGTTGAGAAGGAGCGACTGCCTGCCGGCCAGGACCCTCGTTTCAACGTCAAGCTCGGGATAGGTGGGCTGGCCGACGTCGAATGGACCGTCCAGTTGCTGCAGATGCGAAACGGCGGAGGGCTTGGGGCGCTCAGGGTTGCGGGCACGCTGGATGGAGTCGAGGCTCTGCGCCGGGAAGGCCTGCTGCCCGGTCGGGACGCGGACTGGCTGGTCGAGGCGGCGCGCTTCCTGAACCGGGTGCGAAACCTCGCCTTCCTCGCGTCGGGGCGCGCTGAAGACTCGCTGCCCCGAAACGTTGACGAGATGGAGAGACTGGCTCGCATCATGGGTTACTCCGCGCCGGGGCGGCAGGCGTTCCTCGAGGATTACCGCCGCATCACCAGGCGCTGCCGCCAGGTCACCACCCGGCACTTCTACGGCACGGCCTGAGCCGTCTTACCCACTGACACCGTTGGGTCCAGCGCGCTTGGTGCTCGCCCCCGCAGATACGCCCCCATTCGAGCGCCCCTCCATCCCTGATGGCTGCGTTGCTCGTCGCTTGCGTACTGTCCAGCACGCGGCGCTTCTCGCGGCCTTGCCCTCGGGGCGCGGTGGCGCTCTCGGTGGTGGCCGTACCTACGGGGGCGAGCACTTAGGTGAGAGAATTCGACCGCCGATATGTACGGCGATGGATGGTGGGGTGAGAGGTCGGGTTTCCGGGCGCTTGCCGGCTCTTGCGGTCCCGGGGAGGGATCACACACGGCGAAGGCAAACCCGAGCAGTGACCGCTCACCCGGCGGGAACTCGAGGAGCGGGTGTGAGCGATCTGTCCGTGCGGGCGAGGCTGTACATCGGCGGCCTGCTGGCAACGGCCGTTGTGGTCGGCGTGATTGCAGTGTTGGCCGCTCTTGCCTCGGTGGGGGACTACGGTGTGCGCACTTGGGGCACCTTCGCGGCATTGCTGGCTCTCGCGATTGCCGCTCAGCAGTTCGTGGTTCGGGCTCCCGTGCACCAGACGTATTCGCTGACGCTGGCGTTCATTCTTGCCGCCGTGTTGTTGCTGCCCGCGCCGCTCGTGGCGGGAGTGGCCACCCTGCCATTCGGGGTCGCCCTTGTTTGGGGAAACCGTCCTTCGGGCACTCGCGAACGGCGCCCGCTGTATGTGCCGATGTTCAACATGGCCGGGCATTGTCTCTCGGCGCTGACCGCCCAGGCGCTGTTCGTCGTGGTGATCGGGACGGGCGGCCTGGACCCGCGTAGCGCCCGGGGTATGTGGGGGATCCTGGTCGCCGTCGTCGCGCTCGTGGCGGTCAACCACGCGTTGGTAGCGGTGGCTCTCAGCGTGGTGCGCGGCGTCCGGTTTCGCTCATCCGGTGTGCTCACGCTGGAGAGCCTGTCCACCGATCTGGGCCTCGCCGCGTTGGGTGCGGCTACCGCGGTGCTGGCGAAGGTCAATCTCGCGATCAGCGTGCTGTCCCTTGCGCCGATGCTCCTGCTATACCGGGCGCTGCACGTGCCGGCGCTGCGCGTCGAGGCTCGAACCGATCCCAAGACGGGCCTGGCCAACGCCGGGGCGTTCAGGGAGGCCCTGGAGGACGAGTGCCACCGGGCGGTCCGGTTCCGCCGGCCGGTCGCCATACTGATGGCCGACCTGGATTGGCTTCGGGACGTGAACAACACCTATGGGCACCTGGCCGGGGACGATGTGCTGAAGGGGGTCGCCGATGTCATCCGCTCCAGCGTTCGTCAGTACGACGTGGCAGCGCGTTTCGGCGGCGAGGAGTTCGCAATGATGCTGCCCGAGGCCGATCTGGCCGTGGCCGTCGAGGTGGCCGAGCGCATCTGCGGCAAGGTGCGTTCCACCACTTTCGAGGTCGCGACCTCATCAACGCCCATTGGGGTTACGGTGAGCATCGGAGTCGCGGCTTTCCCCGAGGATGGACGAGAGCCCGACGAGCTCATCCACCGGGCCGACATGGCTCTGTATCACGCAAAGCTTTCCGGCCGGGATCGGGTTTGCGCGGCCGCGAACCTGCCCGGACGCCCGATTCGCCGCGAGCCCTCCGTCTCTCTTCGTGGGAGTATTTGAGGGGCGAAAGGGGCGCGAGGTGCATCTGGCCGCCGGCCACGTTGTTGAGGTTTCGGCAGAGCTTCTCTGGGCGGGCTTGGTGCTGGTCACCCTCATTGCGGCTGTGGCAGTCCTGCTGGCCGTTGGGTGGCGGAATCGCCGGCATGTGGAGCGGCTGCGCAGCGAGCGTGACGTCGCGGTCCAAGTTGCCTTGCGAACCGAGGAGCAAGCGCTTCGTGAGGCCGAGGCCCTCTCCGACGTGCTGGAACAACGAGTGCGTCAACGCACCGAGGCGCTGGAGGCCCTGCATCGGGTCGCCCTGGAGATATCCGTGCTCACCGATCGTCAGACCTCGCTGGAACTGGTGGCCGATCAGGCGCGCCTGCTGGTCGACGCCGATGGTAGCGTCATCTTGCTGCGGGACTCCGAAGGTCTGCGGCTCGCCGCGGCGGCGGGATCGGTCGCCACGCTGGTGGCCGAGGGGGTTACGCCCGGAGTGCCGATCGCCGAACGCGCCATCCGGGAGGAGCGTTCGGTTCAGGGACCGGGGGAGCCGGTGCCGGGCATGCGCTGCATCGAGTGCGCGACCCCGCTGCGAGGGCCGCGAGGATCCGTGCTCGGCGCGTTGTGCGTGGGGCGCATGTCCGACGAGGCTTTCGATCCTGAGAGCGTGGATACCCTCGAGCGTTTCGGGGTGCACGCTGCCATCGCCGTGGAAAACGCCCAGCTCTACGACCAGGTCAGGTCCCTGTCGACGGTGCGCGAGCGCGAGCGGCTTGCTCGGGAACTACACGACGGTCTGGCTCAGGTCATCGCATTCATGAGTGCCAAGGGGGAGGCCGCTTCGGCGCACCTTGAAGCCGGCAGAACCGGGGAGGCTCGCCGCCAGCTCGAGGAGATGCGCGGCATGGTCGAGCAGGCGCGCCTGGACATCCGAGAGGCGATCCTTGGGCTGCGTGCCGCGGCCGTCATCACGGACGAGGGGCTGGTCGCCACACTGGAGAGCTACGTCCGCCGCTTGGGCCGCACAGCGGACCTGTCTGTGCGCGTGAGAGACGCCGGATGGAGGGCACTCGCTCCGGAGGCGGAACTGCATCTCCTACGAATCGTGCAGGAGGCACTGACCAACGTGCGTAAGCATTCGGGCAGGCACGAGGCGGAGGTCTTGCTGGACATGCGCGACGGTGTCGCGGTCCTCGAGGTGCGCGACAGTGGCCGTGGTTTCGATTCCGCGGCCGTCCACGAAGGTATGGGCCTGGGCAGCATGCGCGAACGGGCCCGCGAGGCGGGGGGCGAACTCGAGCTGAGAACCGCGCCGGGTGAGGGCACGCTCATTCGCGTTTGCGTCCCGGTCTCGCCGGCGGAGGGGGTGGGCGGTGCGGCTGCTGCTGGTTGACGACCACGCGCTGGTGCGCAACGGGATCGCGAGCTTGCTCGAAACGCGCGAGGGATACGAGGTGGCCGGGGAATGCTCAGGTGGCGTGGAAGCGCTGGAAGCCTTGGGGCGTCTCGATCCCGACGTGATCCTTATGGACGTGCACATGCCGGGCATGGACGGCATCGAGGCCACACGCAAGATCCTTGCCGAACACCCGGAGAGCAAGGTCGTCATGCTTACCGTCGCTGAGGACGAGGAGCACCTGCTGGAAGCGTTGAAGGCAGGGGCTCGAGGCTACGTTGCGAAGAGCGCCAAGGCGGGGGAGTTCTTCGAGGTTCTCGAAGCCGTGAGCGGGGGTGAGGTGGCGGTCTCGCGCCTGCTCGCCTCGCGACTTCTCGAGGAGTTCGCGCGCGAGGAACCCGGCGCTCGTACGTCACGGGTGCTGACCAAGTCCGAGGCCCGGGTGCTGGAACTGGTGGGGCAAGGCAAGACCAACTCCGAGACCGCGGCCACGCTGTTCATCTCGGAGAACACCGTCAAGTTCCATCTGCGCAACATCCTGTCCAAGCTCCAGGCGCACACGCGCGCGCAAGCCGTGGCCAAGGCCATGCAGGAAGGCCTGATCGAAGGCCCACCGCCCGCCTGACGCGGAGCACGGCGCCTCTATCCCGTCCGGGCCCGCCGGATCTCCGACCTACCCGAACGGGTAGGTCGCAAGACCACCCCTCTGCCGGGAAGCAAACCGCCCGGACGCTCGTTGGCGTCATCGACAGGAACGTCCACCATGAGAACTGGACCGGCGGAAGGCGAACTGGGCCGGCGATGTATAGGGGGTGACGAGTTGGCCGATGAGGACGAGAAGGCCGAGAAGTTGGCGATCGTGTTGTTCTCGGGGACTCTCGACCGGTTGTACTCGGCGACCCTGCTGGCTTCCGGTGCGGCAGCCATGGGCAAGCAAGTCGACCTGTTCCTGACCTTCTGGGGCCTGGCCGCGTTTCGGAAGGACCAGGACAAGATGGGTCTTCCCGTGAGTTCCGACTACGGGCAGGAAGGGGCCAGGCTCGCCGGGCAGATCGCGGACAAGCAAGTCCCACCATGGTTCGAGACCCTCGCCGCGGCACGGGAGATCGGCGACATCCGCATCCACGCCTGCCCGATGAGCATGGATGTGATGGACATCTCCAAGGACGACCTGGAAGACGTCGTGGACGACGTGATCGGTGTGGCTTCGTTCGTCGAATTGGCCGGCCAGGGTCAAGTTCTCTTCATCTAGACGTGTGTTCTTCGATCGCAAAGGGGGACGCCCAAGGCGTTCCAGCCATCCCGGAGGTGGAGTCCATGTCCGAGATCGACACCAAGATCGCGGCGAACAGGGAGATCGACGCTCGCGGCAGCTTCTGTCCCGGCCCGTTGCTTGAGCTCATTCGAGGGATCAGAGAATCTGACATCGGCGAGACGCTCGCGATCCTTTCCGGTGACGCGGGCTCGCGCAAGGACATCCCCGCCTGGGTCGCCAAGGCGGGCCACGAAATGCTGGGCATCGAAGACCACGACGGCTACGCCCGGTTCGTGGTTCGCAAGGTCAGGTGATCGCGATGCCGGCCAACGTGGTGATCCTGGGTGGCGGGGTGGGGGGAACGCTCACGGCGAACCTGCTTGCCAAGCGCCTCAAGCCGGGCGAAGCGCGAATACAGGTCGTGGATCCCACGGGGATCCACGTCTACCAGCCGGGCTTTCAGTACGTTGCGGTCGGCCAGGCCAGGGCCCAGTCGCTGTCCCGTGACGAGCGCAGCCTTCTGAACCGCCGGGTGGAACTGATCGTCGACCAGGCCACGTACATCGATGCTCAGGCCAAAGAGGTCTCCCTCGGCCACGGCGGGTCACTGCCCTACGACTACCTGGTCGTTGCCACGGGTGCGCGCCTCGTTCCCGAGCAGGTCCCCGGCCTCATCGAGGGCGCCCACGAGTTCTACTCGCTGGAAGGCTCGCTGCGACTGCGCGAGGCTCTGCGGGGTTTCAAGGGCGGGCGGCTGGTCATCGGCGTTGCGGGGATGCCCTACAAGTGCCCGCCGGCGCCGGTGGAGTTCGCGCTGCTGGCCGACTCCTTCCTCCGAAAGCGTGGGGTTCGCGAGAAGACCCAGATCGATTTCCTCTCGCCGCTGAACAGGGCGTTCACCATCGAGTCGGCCTCCAAGATGGTCGCGCGCATATACGCCAAGCAGGGCATCAACCTGCACACCTTCGTCAACGTCGAGGCGGTGGATCCCTCGCGCGGGGAGGTCTCCTCGTTGGAGGGGGAAAGCTTCCCCTACGACCTGCTGGTGCTGGTGCCACCTCACCGGGGCGCGGAGTTCATCGAGAAGTCGGGGCTCGTGGATCGCGGAGGATGGGTTCCCACCGATCGCCATTCGCTGGCGGTGCGGGGGACCGACGGCGTATTCGCGATCGGCGACACCACCGACCTGCCGATCTCCAAGAGTGGTTCCACCGCCCACTACCAGTCGCCCGTGGTTGTCGAGCGCATCGCGGCGGGAGTGCAGGGCGTGGATCTCGCAAGGAACAAGGGCCACTACGACGGCAAGGTGGCCTGCTTCATGGAGACCGGTCAGGGCAAGGGCACGATCCTGTATTTCAACTACGAGAGGCCGCCCAAGTCGCCGGGGCCCTACCGGCGCTGGCACTGGGCGAAGTGGGCCTTCAATCGCGCCTATTGGTACACGGTTCCTCAGGGCAGGGTCTGAGCTCTGGTCGATCCCTCGCACCGGCGCCGGGATGGAAGGGAGGAGTGGAGGATGGCCGAGACGAGCACACACGTGGCGAAGGTTCTGGACGCCAGGAGGCTTTCTTGTCCGCTTCCGGTCTTGAAGCTGGCAAAGACGATGAAGGAGATGGAGGTGGGTGCCGTGCTGGAGATGCACGCTACCGACCCGGGCTCCCGGCCGGACGTGGAGGCCTGGTGTCGCAGCACCGGCAACGAGTTGGTGGCCCAGTCGGAGAACGAGGGCGTGTTCGTTTTTCAGATCCGCCGCTCGAAGTAGCGGGGACACTCCGGCTGGGGGAGTGGGCGGACGAGACGATGAGAGGAGGCGATGACCATGGGTGAGAGCGAGACTCCCGGCAAGCTGGCCTTGGTGGCTTGGAGCGATGACCTCGACAAGGCTTGGCCGGTTCTGATTCTGGCTACGACCGGAGTCGCTGCGGGGATGGATGTGTCCATCTTCTTCACCTTCTGGGGACTGCGGCTGCTGCAGCGCAACGACAAGCGAATGACGGGAAAGAACTGGATGCAGAAGATGCTGAGCATCTTCAATCGCGGCGGCGCCGACAACCTGAAGTTGCACAAGCTGAACTTCGCCGGCATGGGGCCCTGGATGATGCACAAGCTGGCCAAGGAACACGGAGTCGCCAGCCCCCAGGAGCTGCTGGAACTGGCCCGTGAGGCCGGCGTGCGTCTCGTCCCTTGCCAGATGACCATGGACCTCATGGGCATTTCGCGCGAGGACATGATCGATGGTATCGAGCAGCCGGCCGGGGCGATGAGTGCCATCCTGGAGATGCAGGAGGCCAAGGCCACCCTGTTCATCTGAGCCGTCTCTGATCCAAGCGAACAAGGTCGAAGGAGGCCGCACCTTCCGCGCGGCCTCCTTCCCGTTTCCGGGCTTGTGTAGCATAAGCCGGTGATGAGCGGGCGGCACGAATCTGGGAGGCAAGTCGTGGCGAGGGAATCCGGTTTCACGCCGGCGCGCACGACCGCGTCCTCGCCATTGGATTTGCCGGCCGGCGGCGGGCCGGCATGAGAGCGCCGACCGCTTCGGACGGGCGTTCGCGATCGGTCGCCTTCTGGGGATCCGGTGGCCAGACCCGAGGTGGGCAGACTGCCTGGAAGCGGGAGTTGGCCTTGCGGCTGCTGCCCGAGGGGGCCCTCGTTCTGGACGTCGGCTGCGGCGAGGGGGAGTCCTCACCTCCCGGCGTTGTGGGCATGGATGCTTCTCTCCCGGCCCTGGAGCAGGCGAGCAGGCGGGGCGTCACACCGGTTCTGGCGGATGCGGAGGCGGCGTGGCCGTTTGTCGGGTCGAGGTTCGACGCGGTGCTGGTGTTCGACGTGCTCGAGCACGTTCCCGACCCCGAGTTCCTGCTGGCGGAGGCCCGGAGAGTGCTGAAGCCGGGCGGGCTGTTGGTTGCCGCCATACCCAACGCGGCTCACCTCGCCAACCGAGTGAGTCTGCTGCTCGGCAAGACCTCCGATTTCACCGACGCGGGGCACCGACGCGGGGCGCCGGTGTCGGACCATCTGCACCGTTTCTCCCGGACCTCTGCTGCGAGACTATTGCTGGACAATGGTTTCGAGCCGGTTGCTTGGCACGGCTACTTCCCGAGCGAGTTCACCGAGGGGCCGTGGAAGGCGCTGTCGATCCTGGCGCGCCTGGCGCGCCGGGCCGGCCTGGCGCGCCTGACTCCCGGGCTGCTGGCCTACGAGTTCCTTTTTGCCTGCCGGATGACGGCGGGGGAGGGATGGGCCGAAGTGGAGCCGACTGCCGGACTGGGCGGACGCGACCGGCAGTCCGGAGGGACCCACGGACGCGACCGACAGTCCCGGGTGGACTCCGGACGGCGACTCGACTCGTTCGTCGCTCCCGCTGCTTCGCGGATGGCGCAGGGGCCCGTGACCTCCTGGGACGAGGACGACTCCAGGTATCGAGGCTATCGGGCCGGGCACGGCGGCTACCGGTTGGACCACCGAGTCAGGCAAGCTCTGAGGCTGACCCCCGCAGTTGCCGGAGGGTGCTTGTTGGATCTGGGGGCCGGGGACGCCTTCGTCACGTCGGTTCTGACCGACAGCTCGGGTGCGGCTCTCGGTGTGGCGGCGGACCTGGGCTTCGCCGAACCCCTGGTTCATTCGGTGGTGTCACTCGTCAGCAAGGCCAGAGTGGATCTTTCCAGACCCTTGCCGTTCCGCGACGCTTGCGCCGATCTGGTGGTCAGCTTGGAGACGATCGAGCACATGTCCGACCCAGACGCCTTCCTCACAGAGATCCGCCGGGTGCTGGCGCCTGGTGGGAGCCTGATCCTGTCCACACCGCGCCTTGACTCGCTCCTGGTGGTGGCCTCGCTGCTGCTCGGCTTCCAGCCTCCGGGAGTGGAAGCCTCGGCGCGCCGGCGATATGGGAGTCCTCTGGGTGAGGGCCGTCCCTCCGGGCACCTCCATCTGTTCACGCGCAGGGCCCTTGGGGAAGCCTTGACGGCGAATGGTTTTCGGATAGAGGCCTACCGGGAGGGCAGGTTCAGCTCCAGTTGGAGACAGGCTCGCATCACGGGCAGGCGAAGGCGGGCAAGGGATCTTCTCCTGGAGGTGTTCTTCTTCTTCTACGATCTGCTTCCTTTCCGAAAGGACGTGATGGTGGTAAGAGCCGTCCCCCGTGACCGGGTGAGCACGTGAGCCAGTATCAGAGGGACTACTACGACTCTCACTACTCCACGCGTGGCGCCCTGCTTCGTGCGCAACTGACCCACCCCCTCTTCTCATCGTTCTACTCGAGGCTTGCCCGGCGCGTGCTCGACCACGGCGCCGTCCAACTGGGGGAGGCAGTGGCGGCGGGGATGAGACCGCTTCGGGTTCTGGAGCTGGGATGCGGAGAGGGGTTGCTGGCAGCCGCGCTCGCGCGGGTGGCCTCCGAGGCCGGCGCGGAGATCGCCTACACCGGATCGGATATCAGCGCCTCCGCACTGGATCTCGCTCGCCGGGCAGCTCCGGGCGAGTTCGTGGTGGGCGACGCCTCGGACGTGGCGGCCGGCCTGCAGCTGGGCGGCTTCGACCTGGTGGTGGTCAAGAACCTCCTGCATCATCTCTCGAACCCCGCGGAGTTCCTGCGCCGGGCGAGTGCGTTGCTGGCTCCCGGGGGAAGACTGGTCGCAGCCGAGGCTTCCCGAGGCAGCCCACAGGCCTGGTTCTTCAGCGTTCTGGCTCCCCGGCGCGAGCGCTACTTCTTCGTCTACGGCAAGGCCAGGACGCGGCGGTTCTTCGGCGAGGCCGGCTACCGTCTCATCAGGGTCGAGCCGTTCAGCTTCCTTCCCTATGAGCTCTTCTTCGCCATTCGGCCGGGTGTGTTCAGACGACTGGTCAATCCCGGCAAGAGGCAGACGGTTTGCGGGGTGGATGCGCTGGACGATCGGCTCACTCGGCTGCTGCCGGCTCTGTGCTCCTACCGCATCTGGGTGGGATCGCCCACGGGCGGCCGCGCAAGATAGCGTGGATCTGGAGAGGGCGCCGCGTGGTAGGGGGGTCGGTGGGGGGGCAACAGGACGGCCACCATTCTCAGCCCAGCAGACATCACCCCCGCTTTGCCTGTGCCGCGGTGATCGTCAACAACTGCGGCGTGAAACTGGTTTGGCAGTGCGCCTGGCCCGCTACGTCAACATCCACCACGACCGTGTGGCCGGGGGCAGCGTCACCGATCCGGAACGAGATGTCCGCCGACCCTTGATCGTCTGTGGTGCCCTGGAAGACGACATCGCCGGACTCGTAGTGGACAGTCACCGTGACTCGGGCCCACGAGGCCGTTCTCGTGACGTGTACTGTCTCCTCCGAGTCCTGCCTCGGAGTGGGGTTGGAGACCGTGGCGATGCACGACAAGGGCGGGGCCGGCCGGTGAGCGGTTAGGGGCGAGCGTGGGGTGGTAGGCGAAACCGCCGGAGTCAGATCAGGGCTCTTGGCTCGAGTTGGGTGAGTCGTGGAGTCGCTGCAGGCGACCGAGAGAACCCCGAGCGCCAGGATCACAACCGCCAGTGCTTTGGCTTGAGAAAGAGCCCGGGCCCAACATGTCGCTAGTTGCTCAAGCTGAAACTGGAGACGCATCCTGTCCCTTCCGCCCGCCTATGTCGCCATCCGACAGCACACCCCGCCGTCCGAGTATGTCCTAGTATGGCGCGATCGCGGCATTGACGCTAAAGGTCTGGAATTGCACAATGAGTGGTCAGGGACGACGCCAGGTGGCCGTTCCGGCTGCGGGGCGAGGGAGAAGGGGTGACCCCCTGTGGACCTATCGCGTTGGAGTTCGTTCCATTCGACGGTGGTATGCACCGGCTCCCCTCGGGGGGGGCGGTCAGCGTGAGCCAGCCGCCACCCGAGAAGGAGCAGCGGCTCGCACTGGCACCATCTATCATTGATGTCGAGCTCACGCAGGCCTCCCAGTACGCGCGCAGTCTGATCGAGGCGTCACTCGACCCTCTGGTCACGATCTCGCCCGAAGGAAAGATCACCGACGTCAACGAAGCCACGACCAAGGTGACCGGCGTGGCGCGCGAGGTGCTCATCGGGACCGACTTCTCCAGCTACTTCACCGAGCCCGACAAGGCGCGCGACGGATACCAGCGGGTCTTCTCCGAAGGATCGGTCATCGACTACCCGCTCACCATCCGCCACCGCGACGGAACTTTCACCCATGTCCTCTACAACTACAACGCCTCGTTCTACCGGGACACCACTGGCAACGTGCTCGGGGTGTTCGCCGCAGCCCGCGACATCACCGAACTCAACAGAAGGGAGCGCCAGCTTAGGGTCTACGCGAACGAGCTGGCAGCGGCAAACAGCGAGCTCGAGGCCTTCTCGTATGCAATGTCTCACGATCTTCGAGCCCCCTTGCGAGCCATCGAGGGATTCGCGGGAATCCTGGTCGAGGACCACGCCCAGCAGTTGAACGCTGAAGCAAGGCGCCTGCTGGATGTCATCACAGCCAATACGCGTCGTATGGCCACCCTCATAGATGGCTTGCTCCTTCTGTCTCGTGTGAGCCGCACAGGGCTCGCGAAGGCGGAGGTGAACCTCGACGAGCTCGCCAGAGAAGTGGTCGACGAATTGCGGGGTGCCGAGCCGAACCCTCACATCGAGGTCAGGATTGACTCCCTGGGAATTGTCCAGGCGGATGCCGCACTCCTGCGGCAGGTTCTGGTCAACCTGGTCTCGAATGCCCTCAAGTTCACCCGCTCGCGAGAGAAGGCTCAGGTTGAGATCGGGCGAACCGAGAGCTCGTCCGAGACGGTCCTCTTCGTCAAGGACAACGGCGTGGGGTTCGACACGTCTTACGTTGACAAGCTGTTCCGCCCGTTCCAGCGACTGCATTCGGCAGCGGAGTTCGAGGGCGCCGGCATCGGGCTTGCCGTTGTCGAGCGCATTGTGCGTAAGCACGGGGGTCGAGTGTGGGCCCAGGGGGAAGCAGGGAAGGGAGCCTGCTTCTGCTTCGCTTTGAGCCGAGAGGAGGCAGACGGTGGTTGCTGAGGCGGACGCCGCAATCCTGATGATCGAGGACAACCCCGACCATGCGGAACTCGCCCTGCGAGCCCTGAAAGTGCACAAGCTGGCCAACAGGGTACTGGTGCTCGGCGACGGAGCGCAGGCACTCGACTACCCATTCTCAAATGGGGAGTACGCGAGCCGGCTGGCCGGCAATCCCAAGGTCGTGTTGCTGGACCTCAACCTCCCGAAGGTGCACGGTCTGGAGGTCCTGAGGCGCATGAAGGCCGACGAAAGAATGAAGATGATCCCCGTTGTGGTGCTCACGTCGTCGAAAGAAGAATCGGATCGGATCGATAGTTACCGTCTGGGAGTGAACAGCTACATCGTCAAACCCTTGGATTTCGCCCAGTTCGTCAAGTCCGTGGGCGACATCGGCCTCTACTGGCTACTTCTGAACGAACCACCCGAGTGAGGACGCCATGCGCCCGGAATGCCGCATCCTGCTCTTGGAAGACGTCGACACCGACGCCGAACTAGCGGAGCGTGAACTTCGCAAGGGCCAGCTCACCCCCTCCGTGCGCCGGGTTCAGACGCGAGATGAGTACATTCGGGAACTGGCGGTGTTCTCCCCCGATCTAGTCCTGGCCGACAACTCCCTGCCGGACATCAATGGGATGACTGCGCTCGCGCTTGCCAAGGAACGGTGCCCGGACGTTCCCTTCATACTCGTCACCGGAACCATGGGCGATGAGGCCGCGGTGCAGGCGATCAAGAACGGAGCGACCGACTACGTCCTCAAGGAGAACTTGCCCCGTCTGGTGCCCGCCGTTCGCCGGGCGCTGCAAGAGGCCGCCGACCATCTCGAGCGCAGGGCAATGGAAGAGGCTCTCCGTGAGAACGAGGAGCGATTCCGCGCACTTGTTCACAACTCGACGGACGTCATAGCCATCCTCGACGCGGAGGCGCGGCCTCTGTATGCGAACCCAGCAGGCGAGCGGCTGTTCGGGTTATGCGCCACCGAGGGGACGAGCCGGAACCTTATCAATCTCGTCCACCCCGACGATCTCGACCTGGCCACGGCCGCACTCGTCAAGACCCTAACAACGCCCGACATCTGCGTCCCCAGTTCCTTCCGCCTCGCCACCGTCGACGGACGCTGGTCTTCCCTCGAAGCTACCTTCAGCAACTGCCTCGACCATCCCGCTATCCGCGGGATCGTCGTCAATGCCCGATGCGTCACCGAGCGCAAGCAGGCCGAGGAAGCCCTACGCAACGTCAACCACGTGCTGCGGACCCTCAGCGCCTGCAACGAGATACTCGTGCATGTGACCGATGAGCCGAGTCTGTTGGCCAAGATGTGCGAGGCGATAGTCGAGGTGGGCGGCTACCGCCTGGCCCGCGTAGGGGTGGTGGACCTTACCAGCCCCACGGGTGTGCGCACGGTCGCCTTTCACGGCGATCCGGAAGGGTATTTGGACCCGGCGTTGTCGGCCTCCAGCGAGGACGCCTATCCGCCGTACATCGAGACAGTCCGCATCGGCCACCTCCAGGTAACGCAGGACATCAGGGCCCTGTCCGAGTCCCTGCCCTGGCGGCAGCCCGCGGTCGCCCGGGGCTGCCGTTCGGTTGTCGCCCTGCCGCTCTGGGTCGACCAGCAGTTGTTCGGGGCCCTGGAAATCTACGCCGACCGGGTCGGCGCTTTCGACGACGAGTCCATCCGAGTGCTCGAGGAACTCGCCAGCGATCTGACCTTCGGGCTCGGCGTCCTGCGGACCCGCGCCGAGCGCCTGGGCTACCTCGAGCAGCTCGAGGCCAGCCTGGCAGCCACCATTCGCGCGGTTGTCTCCACCACCGAGATGCGCGACCCCTACACTGCCGGCCACCAACGGAGAGTTGCGGACCTCTCGGTCGCGATCGCCACCGAGATGGGCCTCGATCCCGGCACCGTCAAGGGTGTCGAAGTGGCGGCGACCATCCACGACATCGGCAAGATCGCGGTGCCGGCCGAGATCCTCAGCAAGCCCTCCAGGCTGACCCCCGCCGAGTTCGAACTCGTCAAGGGCCACCCGCAGGCGGGTTGCGACATCCTCGCCGACGTCAACTTCCCCTGGCCGATCCAGGAGATGATCCTCCATCACCACGAACGTCTCGATGGGTCGGGCTATCCGGACGGCCTGCAAGGCGACCAGATTACCCTCGGCGCCCGCATCCTCGCCGTGGCAGACCTGGTCGAGGCCATGGCCTCCCACCGTCCGTACCGGCCCGGACTGGGCACAGCTGCGGCCACGGCTCAGCTGAACCTGGACCGGGGCACACTGTTCGACCCGGATGTCGTGGACGCCTGCCTCACTCTGTTCCGAGAGAAACGATTCCAGTTCGCTCCGTCAAGCTAGCCTGGAGCCGAAGCCCAACGGACTCCACAGAAAGCGGCAACGCGGGGGTTGTTTAGGCAACCTAGGCGGCGGACGGCGCAAGCTACTCGCGGGTTGGAATTGTCGGTGTCGGTTTGATTGCGACCCCTCAGCGCCGGAGGGCCAGGCACTCGTCGCGACAAGGGGAAATACACAAGACGGGGCAAATAGTGTCGGAGAGCCGAGATACGAGAACCGCACGGGCCAATCGGCCGGGGCGAAGCAGGCCTCCAACGCTGGCAGCCAGCGGAGCGACCACAACCACACTTCCGCACGACCGCCGAACCCAGGCAACCTCAACTGGCGGCTGGCACCTTGGGCGGCGGCTACAAGGTTTCAATTCCTTCGACGGCACCGTTGTAGGCCCCGTCCGCGCCTTGTGTTGGCTGTCGATGTCGTTGGCCAGCTACCTCGCCACGTCGCTTCCGACCGAGTCAACGATGCAGCCCTCGACAACTGCCCCGGCCCCCCCGCGCGCTCGGCTGCCGACCAGGCCCCGATGGCTCGGTTCCAACCGCGCCACCGCTTGACCTGGCAAGATGAGAATGACGCCCAGTGTCACCAGGGCCATGACGAGCAGGGAACGAGCAATGAGTCCCCCGTGCTCGGGCAAGTGGAATCGTCTCACTTGTGTTCTCCGTTCTCCTCGATCTGCCCGGACGGCCTGCTTCACAGGAAGTGTCTGACCGAGGACACACCTGGGGGCGCTCGTGTGCGCCAGGGGCCCGAGGAGCGTTCGTCCGGCGAACGATGTGTGGCAGCCGGCGCAAAAGAAGACCCAGCGCACGGGTCCGCCGGTTCCCTCGGTCCGACGCCGCCAGGCTGGGCACCGTCTTGGAAGCCGCTTGCCCCCTTGCGCCCATCACCACCCCCCAGGCGCACATGCGGGTGCTGGTGGTATTTGCCAGTGAGGCAACTATTCTCTCTCTCTCTCTCTCTCTCTCGGAGTCAAGGCCCGCGCGTTGATTCGCGCGTTGATTCATCCGGAACGTCCGCGAGGCGGAAGTCAGACGAGCGCGAGCCGGTCATCGCCCTCAGGCGCTCCTTGGTCTTCGCGCGTCGGCGGCCGGATGGGTCCGAGCTGACGGAATCAGCGGGCGACGCAGACGCACTCGAGGTGGGCGGCCCAACGCAGTAGCGGCTTGAGATGGCGTTCCTCGGCGGCGGCCAGGCGAAGCCACAGCCTGCCCTGCGCGACGGGCAGCATCCAGGCGGCCAGGGCAAGCACGCTGTGGCGGCGTGAGGCGACAACCTCGAAGCCGTTGTGGCGCAACAGCTCCAACAGTGTGACCGCGCGGAATCTCGAGCGCACCGGCACTCGGTCCCAGGAGGGACGCAGGCTCCGGGCCAGCCGGATGAAGGGGTTGTCCTCGACCGTCTCGGCCAGCAGCAGGTGCCCCCCCAGTCTGAGCACCCGGTGCGCCTCGGCAAGCAGCAGTTGCGGGGAGGAGACGTGATGGGCGACGTGCACGCACCAGACGAGGTCCACACTGGCGTCGGCGAGTGGAAGCCGGCAACCGTCGCCCACGGTGAGCGGGGCGTGTCGAGAGGCCTCCAGCGCCTTGGAGAGATTCGGCTCCAACCCGATCGCGCGAATGCCCATCCGATTCATCCTCTCGAGCCAGAATCCGTTTCCGCATCCGAGGTCCAGGACCAACCCCTTGCCGGCCAGACGGGCGAGGTGGTCTTCCATGAACGGGTTGGCCGGCCTGAGTGGGGCGGCGGGAATCGGCTGTCTGCTCATGTCGAAAGCCAATTCCTATCCACGGGGTGCCAGGAGGACATAGCGGTGGTGGGCCAGGAGCCGTGCGAGTCTCTCGGGCGCGAGCCGTTCCAGGAAGGCCAGCTTGCGGCACCTGGCTTCCAGGCCCGGATCCCGGCCGGTCAGGTAGGGCAGGATGCCCCAGCGCCAGAAACCCTCGTCGCCGGTACCCGCAGCGGGAAGGTGGAAGCTCCGCGGCACCGAAGCCGCCGGCCGGGCAGCCTCGCCTTCCGGTTTGTTGCGCCGCAGCAGACGGCGAATGGGAAAGGCCGTGTCGGGGAAGGGCGGCAAGTCGAAGAACCCCTCGCGCACCGCCTCGAGCCCTTCCGCTCGAGCCACCGCCTTGATTCTCTCCAGGTCCAGAGCTTCCAGGCTCAGCCGCTCGAACATATCCCGGTCCCACCAGCGGGAACGCAGCGCCATGAAGACATTGCGGTTGGGAAGGGCCACGAGCAGTCCCTTGCGCGCCCAGCGAGCCTGGATCCTGAGTGCCTCGGCCGGGTCGGCAAACCACCAGAGCGCGGCGAAGCTGAACACGAGATCATAGCTCTTCGCGGGAATGAGGTCGGGCCAGCCGCTGATGTCGGGCCAGGGAGCCAGGTAGGTGTCCGCCGCCAGGCCCAGCCTGGTCCAGAGGTCGGCGACGGCGGCGAGCCGGGTCTCGTCCACGTCCAGCAGGCCGACCCGCAACCCTTGGCGCGCAAGGAAAACACAGTCCAGGCCGGGGATGCCGGTCATTCCGAACAGGGGCGCATGAAGCACGCTGGTCGAGCCGGTGGCCTGGGCCGAGTCCCTCAAGATATCGGCAAGCGGGAAGCGTTCGTAGACAGTCCCGAGACCCTCATCGGGATCCTCGGCATAGGGCCGCCAATCGGGTCCGGGAGAGCACGCCGCCACGATTGGAGGTCCGGCTATCTTCGCGAGATCACCGGGCCGGACGCCCTCCGCTGCCGCGGGGGGGCGGATGCTCTCGATCGTCTCCCGGAACCCCGAGCCTGCCCTCGCCGATCCCGCGTGGGTGCTTGCCTTGGATTCCAGCGCCAGCCGGGTCCCCAGTTCGGCAACACCTTCCTGCCATTGGATGCGGGGAATCCATCCCAACTCAGAGCGGGCTTTCTCCCAGGTGAACTCGCGGTCGCGCACGAGAATATCGACCGAATGGCGTGTCAGCGGCGGCTCCCCGGTGAGGGTTGCCAGGTGCCACATCACCTCAGCCGCCCCGGCCAGGGCCCGCGTGGTGGGAACGGGCAGACCGAAGCGCGGCCTCGGCAGGCCGGCCCCTTGCGCCAGCACCGCGAAGACGCCTCCAATCGTCGAGGATTCCGGGCCGGCCATGACGTATGTTCCGGAGCCACGTTCTCCCGCAATGAGCAGCCCGCGCACCAGGTCGTCGACGTGGACCAGGTGGATGCGGTTGGTGCCGGCCCCGGGGAAGATGCGAAGACCGCGGCTCATGAGCCGGTAGGCGCGGGGCAGCATGCCGGCCAGGTCTCCCGGGCCGTAGACGATCGTGGGGCGGATGATGACCGTCTCGCCGCGATCCCAGCCCAGCACTGCCTGCTCGGCGGCGAGTTTGGCAATGCCGTAGTCGGTTATGGGGCAGGCAGGGGTCCGCTCATCGGCCGGCCAGGGCCCCCGCCACCCATACACCGATGTGGAACTGGCGAAGACCACGCGTGAGCCGCTGTCGGAGACATCGAGCAGATTGCGCGTGCCCCCGATGTGGGCCGCCCTCATCTCCGTGGCCGACCCTCTGTAGGTTCCGGCCAGGTGGAAGATCAACCGGCAGTCTCGAACGGAGCGCGCCAGGGCCTTCGCGTCCACGACGTCGGCGGGGAAAGCCTCGGCCCCCTCAGCTTCAACCGCCTCCAGCTTTTCCCGTGAGCGGGCCAGACCCCTCACGCTCTCGCCGCGCGCGACCAGGGCCCTGACCAGGTGCAGGCCGATGAACCCCGACGCGCCGGTGACAAGGATCATCCCGTGCCCACCCTGTCGCGGGAGGGGCCTCGGACGAAGGCGGCCGCGATTCTGGCCGCTGCCGTGGGCGAGGCGATCAGGTTGGTGTAGGCGGCATTGGCCAGGGGGCAGGCGCACCTTCGATTGCGGGCCGAGGTGCGGAAAGCCTCGGCTTCCGGCGATCTCCACACCTTGCCGAAGTCCAGGCCCACCTCGCGAAGCCGTCCCAGAGGGGTTGCCAGAACGCAGCAGGGCCACACCTCTCCGTCCGCTCCTATCTGAGCCGACAAGAAGCCCGCGTAGCAGGGGGGCATGGCGGTCGTGTCGCCGGCGAGAAGGCGAGCGACCCGGCCGTAGTATTCGGAGCGCACGGCGCGGGCGAGTCTTGCCACGATCCCTCGGGCGCGAGCGTCGACGTCCAGGACCGAGGCGGCCGCGCGCTCGAACGCCTTCGGATCGGGGGTGATCCTCAATTCCATGGTGCGAAGCTCAACCCGTTGCTCGGCGCACTCGGCAATGAAGGAGTCGGCGCCCAGCCGGGCGATGCCTTGCGCGATCGCGGGAAACTCGCCCTGGTTGGCCTGGGATATCACGGTGTGCATGCCGACGGTCAGGTTGGCCGCCCCCAGTCCGGCCAGCCCGGCGTGGGTTGCCATCAGGTGCGCATAGGCTCCCGAAGCTCCGCGTATCGCGTCGTGGCGTTCGGGGGTGTGGTGGTCGAGCGAGAGGTTGACCACGAGTTGTGTGGCGGGGGCCGAGCGGGCGATGCGCTCGACACCGGAAACGATGCGGTCGGTGAACCAGCCGTTGGTGGCGATGTTGACCAGTGCCGGCCGGCAGTGCCGGATGGCGGATGCGACCAGGTCGGGCAGGTCGGGACGCAGGAAAGGCTCACCACCGCTGAAGGTGATCCAGGTGGGTGCGTGGCCGATCGAGGAGAAGATCTGGTCCCACTCCTGGAGGCTCAGTTCCTCGACGCGGCGTTCGTATACATTGCAGGTGGCGCAGCGGAAGTTACAGCGGTAGGTGGCGCTCGCGGTCAGGTTGATGGGAAACAGGTGGGGTCGCCCCCACCTTCTCCAGAGATTCGCCGCCGCCAGCGACCCGCCCGTCCGAGCCAGCCGCCGGAGCTTTGGCGCTCTCGACCATCTTCCAGACATGCTGTTCCTTCCCGCGCACAAAATCGATCCGAGCCAGCGCCCGGGCCCGCCCTTCCATCACCACGGTCATGGCGGTCCTCGCGAGCCGGACCGGTCGCAGGCGGGCGTGGTTCTCGAACTGGTCCGCCACGAGTTCGCGCAGAAGCAGGACGGGTTTCATGCTCGGCACAGTGTAGCCATATCGGTGACGCAGCCAGAGGTGGCCGCAGTGTATGCGCCGCCGTTGGCTGACGAAGTCCCTGGGCGTCTCGGGTCCGCGGTTGAACACCACCGCGTCTGGAACATATACGCACAGCCACCCGTTGCTCTCGACCAGCGCCTGCAGGCAAGCCTCGTCGACCGAAGTCAGCGGCAACTGGCGAGCGGCCTCGGCTCTAAGCGCGACCATCTCTCCGAGCTTCGGTATGTGAAGGGCGAGTCGGTGGTGTAGCCGCCAAAGAAGGTGACAGGCGTGCCCGGTGAAAGTGGCTTCGGAGTTGACCGGCACCGGCCTGCCTCCCGACATCCCCACCTTGGGATCTTCCAGGGCCTCAAGGAGGTGGCCGATCGCACCCGGGGCCGGGAGAACGTCTCCGGAGACCAGGACCACCAGCGGCATCTTCGCCTGGGAGAGCCCGAAGTTGAAAGCGCTGGCCTTGCCCGAGCGCTCCGCCTCCACGTAGAGGGACACGCGGGAATCGCCGGCCGCCACCTCCAGGACCGCCGGCACCGTGTTGTCGCTGCAGCCGCTGGCCACGACGACCACCTCGCCCACTCGCGGTTCGTCCAGGAGCCGGGCGAGAAGTGGACGCGCATTGGGTCCGTCATTGTGGGTGACCATGACGACGGTGGCAAGGCCGACCCCGGCGGTTTTCGAGACCCGCGGACAAGGGAAGGCCCGAGCGGCGGCACCCCGCCGGGTGCGTGGCCGCATCAGGATCGCGGTCGCGCACATATGCGGCGGCGCCGCCGGCGTCTCCGTGAGACTCCGCCGGTGGAGGCCCGCGCCGGCGGGGCGCAGGCGGCGGCGAAGGACGATTGCCGCCTGCATGGCCAGAAGCAGTGACAAGCAGGTGGCGGCGAAAGTCGGCACCGAAATGCTTGCCGAGGGGCCACGAGCCGTTCGGGCAGCGTCGGCGCCCGCGACAACGCGGGCGTCTGCCGCCCCCGATATCGAGGAACTGTACTGGCGGGTGAAGCCACGGATCATCCCGGGCGTGGCGGAGTGCCACCCGATGGCGGCGGGACGAACCAGCGGTTCCTCGCCCGCCGCGGCAGCCTCGTCGGATTCGTGGGCAGTGGGTGCTTCTTGCGCGGCAGCGGTGACGGCGACTATCACGGTGCGCTCGTCCTTACCGCCGACCCCGAGCCGGTCACACGCCAGCGCGCTCAGGGTGTGACGGCCATCGGCAAATCCCGCAAGCGAGACGGGAACCCTGAAGTCGGCCACCCGCTCTCCGTCGAAAGCCACCTTGTGGGACATGCCGGAATCGACGAAGACGTACAGATTCGCCAGTCCCGCCACCGAGGTGGCCCGTCCCGCGACAACGGTCTGCCCGGAGACCCGATCGCCCTCATGCGGCTCAGTGATCGTTACGGTCGTCTCGCCGGGCAGGAGCGGGCAACCTTCGGACTGGCTGGGTCGTTCAGGAGATCCGGTCGTGGCCCATGCGGAACTCGTCATGCCGGCCGCGCAGAACGCAAGAGAAAGTGTGAAAAGAAGCGAAAGGAGACCAAGCCGATGCCCAGTCGCGCGAGGGCCTTCCACTCGGGTTCCTTCCATGATCCACAGGATATCTCTTCACCCGGCAGGAAGACCACCGTGGCGAGCACCGATCCCCGCGCCTCGCGCTTGGGAAACCACAGGCCTTCAGTGCGGGCGGCTTCCCTCGTGGCGGTGGCGGAGCAGTGAGAATCCCAGACCGAGGGTTCCGGCTCCACCCATCACCAACCCCACCCACAGTGGCGCGCGGGGAGACTTGGCACTGTCCTGGATCTTCAGCACCGATGGTGCGGAAGATCCGGCCGGCGATTGCGGAGCAGCCGGGCTTGGGCCCGGCGGGGGAAGCGGCGCCGGTTTGGGCGAGGCCGAGGCGTTGCCCCGGGCGGGAGAGGGGGGGGCCGACTGCGTATTCGACGGCTGGAGCGTGGGCCAGATGATGTCGGGGGGCGAGGACGCGGAGTTCGTCGGGGTGGGGCTGTCCTGCTGGACGGTCACCGTGAGCATTGTTTGCCCTCTGCCCTGCGGCGGCGGAGGTGGATCCCCGCAGGTCACCACTCGCAGGCCGGCATCGCCTTCCGCATGAGCGCGGCTGTCCCACTGCAGGCTGAAGGTCGTGGCTGCAGTCGAGCCGAACTCCGCCGAGTCCACGAGGATGGGGTCCACCCATAGCTCCACGCGTGACAGAGGCGCAGTGGGTGAAGACTCCACGTGGCCGGTGACCTGGACCATGCCCGAGACCGTCTCTCGGGACCGGGGCCTGGTCACGGTGACCGTGGCCGGCACCTGTTCCTCGCCGGGCGCGGGGCAAAGCTGTCCGGCCCACGCGCGTGAGGCGTCGAGTTTCGGGATGGCAAGCAGCACACCCAAGGCGAAGGCCATCGCGGCCAACGCCGTGAGGGAGGCCAGCGCCCGTTTGCGCATCACCTGCCCACTACCTCCTGGTCCTCTCGCTAGGAGGCAGCATCTTCATTCTCCGGCCCGCCCTTGGTGAGCGAGGCCATCGCGCGACGAGAGATGCTCATGGAGCAATAGCGCGGGCCGCACATCGAGCAGAAACCGGCCTTGTGGTAGCCGGGATCGGCCAAGGTGGCATCGTGATAGGACCGGGCTCGCTCCGGGTCCATCGCCAGCTCGAACTGCCGCTCCCAGTCGAAACAGTAGCGGGCGCGGGACATCTCGTCATCCCACTCCCGCGCCCCCGGCCTTCCGCGGGCGACATCAGCGGCGTGCGCCGCGATGCGATAGGCGATGATTCCCTCGCGTACGTCGTCGCAGTTGGGAAGTCCCAGGTGTTCCTTGGGTGTGACGTAGCAGAGCAAGCTCGCTCCCGCCCAGGCCGCCAGCGCCGCGCCGATGGCGGAGGTGATGTGGTCGTAGCCGGGAGCCACGTCGGTGACCACCGGGCCCAGCACGTAGAACGGCGCGCCGTGGCAGATCTCTTGCTGGCGCTCGACATTCATGGCGACCTCGTGCATGGGGATATGGCCGGGACCCTCTACCATGACCTGCACGCCCTTCTCCCAAGCGCGCTCGGTCAGATCGGCAAGGACCCCCAGCTCGGCGAACTGGGCGGCGTCGGATGCGTCGGCAAGCGAGCCGGGACGCAGTCCATCGCCGAGTGAGATCCCCACGTCGTGACGGGCGCAGATCTCCAGGACCTCGTCGTAGTGCTCGTAGAGGGGGTTCTCGCGATCATGGGCGAGCATCCACTCGGCAAGGATGGCCCCACCTCTTGAGACGATGCCGGTGGTGCGCCTTGCTGCCAGCGGCAGGTGCGCACGCAGCAGCCCGGCGTGCAGAGTCATGTAGTCCACGCCCTGGAGAGCTTGGCGCTCAATGGTTTCGCGCAATCCGTCCCATGTCAGATCCGTGGGGCGGGCCGCTTTCTCGAGGGCCTGGTAGATGGGCACCGTGCCGATCGGCACCGTGGCCTCTTCGAGCATGGCGACGCGCACCGCGTCGATGTCCCCTCCGGTGGACAGGTCCATCACGGTATCCGCGCCCAGGTTCTCGGAGAGCTTGAGCTTGAGCAGTTCCTCCTCGATGTCCGAGGCGAGAGGGGAGGTGCCGATGTTGGCGTTGATCTTGCACCTGGCCGCCAGGCCGATGGCGATGGGGTCGAGCTTGCCGGCCAGATGCCGGGGGTTGGCCGGAACGATCATGCGTCCCGCGGCGACCTCGGCTCGCAGGACCTCAGGGTCCAGGCCCTCGCGCTCGGCCGCACGCAGGGCGGCCGGCGTGATCTCGCCCCGGCGCGCAGCGGCGAGTTGGGTGTCCGCTTTGGGTTGCACTGATAGTCCTTTCCGATCGGCGGCAAACATCCTCAGGGCCAAGTACTCGCCCCCGCAAGTACGCCCCCATTCGAACGCCCCCCCATCCCCGATGGCTGCGTTGCTCGTCGCTTGCGTACCGTCAAGGTACGCGGCGCTCCTCACGGCCTTGCCCTCGGGGCGCCGTGGCGCTCTCGGTGGTGGCCGTACTTGCGGGGGCGAGTACTAAGTCAAACTCTTGTCGCCGACCTCCCTTCGCCGGCATTACCCGGATCAGGTTCTGCGGGTCACGGCCAGGAAGCCGCCTCTCAGCCCGGTCGCTCGCCGAGCTCCCCGAATGCTCCGGTACCAGTCTGGCCAGTATCGGTCCCGTCTGCAAGGCAGTGGGGCACCGGCCGGTCGCCGGCGGTGGGCCGCGGTCGAACGAACGGCCGGCTCGGTCTCGAGCAACCGCAGCGGACGCGAAAGCCGGCCATGCGAAACCCCCTCCGGGGGGCGGAGGGGGTTTCGTCCGGTGCAGGGGCGGCCGCGGCCCGGGGCCGAGCGGCTCCTACAGGTCGTAGTAGAGATTGAACTCCCACGGGTGGGGGCGCAGGCGAACCGCGTCGAGTTCCTTGGTGCGCTTGTAGTGGAGCCAGGTCTCGATGACGTCCTCGGTGAACACCCCGCCTTCGAGCAGGAAGGAGTGGTCGGCCTCCAGGCAGTTGAGGGCCTCCTCGAGGCTGCCCGGCACCTGGGGAACCAGGGCCAGCTCGTCGGGAGGTAGCTCGTAGAGGTCCTTGTCCATGGGCGCGGGCGGCTCGATACGGCCGCGAACCCCGTCCAGGCCGGCCATCAACAGGGCCGCGAAGGTCAGGTAGGGGTTGCAGCTCGGGTCGGGGCAGCGGAACTCGACGCGCTTGGCCTTGGGACTCTGAGAGTAGGCCGGGATGCGGCAGGCCGCCGAGCGGTTGCGCTGGGAGTAGAGCAGGTTGACCGGGGCTTCGTAGCCCGGCACCAGGCGCCGGTAGGAGTTGGTGCCCGGAGCGCCGATGGCGCAAAGGGTGCCGGCGTGGGCGAGCAGGCCGCCGATGAAGTGGCGAGCGAGGTCCGAGAGTCCCGCGTAGCCCTTCTCGTCGAACATCAGCGATTCGCCGCCGTTCCACAGGCTGATGTGCACGTGCATGCCGGAGCCGTTGTCCTGGAAGATCGGCTTGGGCATGAAGGTCACGGTCTTGCCGTGGGCCCGGGCGGCGTTCTTGATGATGTACTTGAAGGCCATTACGCGGTCGGCGGTCTCCAGCAGGGTGCCGTAGCGAATGTCGATCTCGGACTGGCCGGCGGTTCCGACCTCGTGGTGCTGAAGCTCGCAGGGAATGCCGCACTTGATCAACGTCAGCGCCATCTCCGAGCGCAGGTCCTGGTAGTGGTCGGTCGGCGGAACGGGGAAGTAGCCTTCCTTGTAGCGAGGCTTGTAGCCCTTGTTGCCGCCCGGCTCATCGACGCCGGAGTTCCAGGCGCCCTCGATCGCGTCGATGTAGTAGAAGCCGGAGTGCTGGTTCTGGTCGAAGCGCACCGAGTCGAAGATGTAGAACTCCGGTTCCGGGCCCCAGTAAGAAGTGTCGGCGATGCCGGTGCCCTTCAAGTAGGCCTCGGCCTTCTGCGCGATGTAGCGCGGGTCGCGCGAGTAAGACGCGCCGGTCACCGGGTCCTTGACGAAGCAGTTCATGATGAGGGTCTTGTGCTGCCGGAACGGGTCGAGCATCGCCGTGGTCGGGTCCGGGAACAGGAGCATGTCGGACTCCTGGATCTGCTGGAATCCCCGGATCGACGAGCCGTCGAAGCCGAAGCCCTCCTCGATGCCGCCCTCATCGAAGGCCACTGAGGGCACCGAGAAGTGCTGCATGAGCCCTGGAAGGTCGCAGAACCTCAGGTCGATCATCTCGACCCCCGATTCGCGGATCAGCTTCAGAACGTCCGCTGCCGTCTTCGCCATTTGGTCCTCCCTCGTGTCTGACCGGGGTTTCAGCTCTTCTGCGCCCCCGGTCGCCCAGGCGCTGTGCTGGAAGGAAGCTAGCAGCCGGCGGTTTCCCGGGCGTTTCGCGAATGTTACACGAGCGTAAACAGGCCGCACGTGGCGTGACCCAGTTCGGTTAGCCGGGAAAACCTCGCGCGGCGGCGAACTGGCGGCCGGCGTGGTAGGAGGAGCGCACCAGCGGACCCGACTCGACGTGAGCAAAGCCCATGGCCCGGCCTTCGCGCGCCAACTCGGCGAACTCCGAAGGGTGCACGTAGCGGGTGACCGGCAGGTGCGAGGGTGTGGGCTGCAGGTACTGGCTCAACGTGATCAGATCGCAGCCGGCGGCCCTCAAGTTGCGCATGGCATCCAGGACTTCCTCGCGCTCCTCGCCCAAACCGAGCATGAGTCCCGACTTCGTGGCACAGCCCTCCGGCAGGCCGGCCCTGGCATGTGAGATGACCTCGAGCGAGCGCTTGTAGCGGAAGCCCGGGCGGATCTTGCGAAACAGCCGCCTCGGAGTCTCGATGTTGTGCCCCAGCACATCGGGAGCGGCTTCGATGACCCGGCGAAGGGCTTGTTCGTCCCCACCGAAGTCGCCTACCAGCACCTCGACTCCGCAGCCTGAGACCTTGCGGCGTATGGCGCGCACGGTCTGGGCGTACAGTACCGCTCCTCCATCTTCCAGGTCGTCGCGGGAAACGCCGGTCACCACCGCGAAGCGAAGCCCCATGGCCTCGACGGCCGCAGCCACGCGCTCCGGCTCCCCGGGGTCCAAGCCTGCGGGTTTGCCGCTCCTCACCTTGCAGAAGGCGCAGCGACGCGTACAGCTTCCCCCGCCGATCAGGAATGTGGCTTCGCGCGCTTGCCAGCACTCGAAGATGTTGGGGCAGCCGGCCTCTTCGCAAACGGTGTGCAGCTTCTCACCGCGCACGAGCTTCTTGATTGTTTGGTAGTCGGGACCGAAATGAGCACGGACCTTCAGCCACTCCGGCTTTCGTACCCGGGCGGGCACAGTTGAGTCGGCGGAGTCAGGCCGGGCGGGCACGGTGGAGCCGACCGAGTCAACCGGCGAAGGCATGTGTGCCCTCCAGTTCCAGCTCCTCCGCGCAGACGTGGATCTCCTCGCGCCCAAGGGCCGCAGCCAGGTGGCGACCCACCGGAGCGGAGACCTCGCGCACCGAGACCTCTCGGCCCAGCAGCGCCGAGAGGGAAGTGGCCGTCTTGCCGCGCAGACCGCAGGCGACGATGGAGTCGAAGGCCTTCAGGTCTGTGGAGACGTTCATGGCGAAGCCGTGGGTGGTGATGCCTCTGGAGATCCTCACCCCGATCGAGGCAAGCTTCGCCTCGCCCACCCAAATGCCGGGAGCGCCGGGCGTTCGGGTGGCCTGAACGCCCAACTCCGCTGCGGTGCGGATCAGGCACTGTTCGAGCAGGCGCACGTAGCCGACCACGTCGACGGGCTGGCGCAAGGCGAGAATTGGGTAGCCTACGAGCTGGCCGGGACCGTGGTAGGTGACCTTGCCCCCGCGATCCACCCAGTGGACTTCCTCCCCCGTTTCCTTGGGCGGCAGGTCCGCGGGATCCGAGCGGCGCCCTGCGGTGTAGACCGCCGGATGCTCGAGCAGTAGCAACATGTCCGGCACGGCTCCTGCCGCCCGTCGGGCGGCAAGGGTGTGTTGCCAGGACAAAGCCTGCGCATACGGCACGGTTCCCGCGTCCACCACCCACAGGGGGGGCTTGGCCTTCTCCCTCATCTCTTCCTCGCCCACTCTACCCTGCCGTCTAAGGGACATGGAGGGAACGTCCGGCCAGGGCCAGGTGTGCCTCGCCCAGCGCCTCGGACAGGGTCGGGTGCGGATGAACCAGGAGTGCCACTTCTTCGGGAACGGCCCCCCAACCCGTGACGAGCATTGCCTCAGCGATCAGCTCGCTCACCCGAGGTCCGACCAGGTGCACACCCAGCACCGAGCCCCCTTTGGCGGCGACCACCTTGGCGAAGCCGCCCTGTCCGATGATCGCGGCCTTGGCGTTTGCCCGGAATGGGTAGACCTCGGTGATCACGTCGTGGCCGAGTTCCACGGCCCGGGCTTGGGTGATACCCACACTGGCCACCTCAGGGTAGGAGTAGGTAGCGCGGGGAATCTGGTCGTAGTCGATGGGGGGCAAGGCTTGGCCGGCCAGTCTTCCGGCGACCGCCACGCCCTCGGAGAAAGCGCAGTGGGCCAGAGCGATCGTGGGGATCAGGTCGCCTGCCGCGTAGATGCCCGGCACCGAGGTCTCCAACGTGGGGGAGACGGAAACAAATCCGCGATCGAGCGCGATGCCGGCTTCCTCGTATCCAAGCCCGGCTGTCGCCGGCGAGCGACCCACGGCGACCAGCAGGTACTCGGCTTTGATCGTTCGCTCCTCGCCCCCGACGGAGACGGTAGCCACGACCTCATTCTCGGAGGCTGTGGCGTGGCTCACCGTCGAGGAGATGAGCACCTCGATCCCGCGCTTGATGAAGGCGGAGCGAAGCTCCTTGCCGAGGTCCGGATCCTCCAGCGGGAGGACCTCGGCCAGGGCCTCGATCAGTGTCACTCTGGCGCCCAGCGAGCAGAAGAGGCTGGCGAACTCCGCTCCCACGCTTCCCGCCCCCAGCACGATGACCGACTTGGGAATCGCTTCCAGGGACAGGGCATGATCGGAAGTGATGATGCGCGCCCCATCGATTGCCACTCCCGGTATCGGCTTGGGCACCGAGCCCGTGGCCAGCAGAACGTTCTTGCCGGTCAGCACCCGGTCATCGACCGCGACCGTACCCGGCCCCACCAGGCGACCGGCGCTCGCGACGACCTCGATCTTGCGACCTCTCAGAAGCCCCTGCAGTCCCAGGAAGAGCTTGCGCACGACCCTGTCTTTCTGCGTTTGGGTGCGAGCCCAGTCGATCGTTTCGATCCCGGCTTTGATACCCCAAGCCGCGCCTTCCGCCACGGTGTCCACGATCTCCGCCGCGTGCAGCAAGGCCTTCGTCGGTATGCATCCGCGGTGAAGGCAAGTCCCGCCCACACGGTCCTTCTCCACGAGGGCGACGGATAGGCCCAGTTGGGCCGCCCGAAGGGCGGCAGCGTAGCCGGCAGGCCCTCCCCCCAGGACCACGAAGTCGTAGGTGGTCTCCATCACGCCTCCTTGAGCGGGTCCGGCCCGGCAGACACCCCGTCTCCAGGGCGAGTCCTAAGTGCTCGCCCCCGCAAATACGCCCCCATTCGAGCGCCCCCGCATCCCCGATGGCTGCGTTGCTCGTCGCTTGCGTACTGTCCAGTACGCGGCATTCCTCGCAGCCTTGCCCTCGGGGCGCGGTGACGCTCTCGGTGGTGGCCGTACTTACGGGGGCGAGCACTATAAGTCTAGCCTCCCGCAGTGCCCGGACGGACGGACGTGGCTGAGATAACCTGAGCCGGGAAGTGTCTCCGAGACGGGCGCGTTACAGAGGTGGAGAAGGTCGTAACCGCCATGGAGACGACCGCGGAAGGTGCGCGTCTCCAAGACTGGCGTGTTGGGGAGGCAGGAGTGTCGCTCATCGATCGGATTCGTCTGGCGGCGCATCGGCGACGCCCTGCGCCGCTTCCGATGCACCCGGGGCGCAGCACGGAGGTCGCCGACTTCGAGCACCTGCGTTCTTTCGCTCGCTCTCGCCAGGGAGTCGAAGGCTTCTTCGAGCCGGCGACCACCGTTGTCGAGGCCACCCTCGTGTTGGTGGCCAACGATGGGGAGTGGACTCGCCGGCGCGTGGCAAGCATCGAGGAGGCCCGCCGACTCGGCCGTGACCTCGGAATGCCCGTGTACGAGGTGGGGCTGGTCGGCTATCCGGAGCGGATGCGCCGGTTCAACCGCCGCCGGCGCGAGTCCGAAGGCAAGGGCACGAGCGGTTGACGCGCCGGCATCTCGCTGCGCGCTAGGATGGCGAAGTTGACTGCCCCGTCGAGCATGGAGGCTGTCCGTGGACACTGACACTCTTCGCTCCACCCCCGTAGCTGAGGTCCACCGCGCCCTAGGCGCCAAGATGGTTCCTTTCGCCGGATGGGAGATGCCCCTGGAGTACGAAGGGACCGTGTCCGAACACCGCACGGTGCGAACGGCCGTAGGAATCTTCGACCTCACTCATCTGGGCAAGGTTGAGGTGCGAGGTGCGGGGGCTCTGGAGAGCCTCCAGCGCGTCTTCTCCAATGACCTCTCCCAACTGGCCGTGGGCGAGGCCCAGTACAACCTCTGCTGCAACGAGCAGGGTGGCATCGTCGATGACCTGATCGCCTACCGTGAGGAAGGCGGGTTCCTCCTGGTTCCCAACGCGGCCAACGTGGAGAAGGTGTTCGAGAGGGTCGAGGCCGATCTGGTTTCCGGCGTTCGCGCGGTCGAGCGCCCCGACCTCGCCGTCATTGCCGTGCAGGGCCCCCACGCGGCGGAACTGCTGGCGCTTATCTTCCCGAAGCCTGTGGCGAGCCTTGTCTACATGAGCGCCGCGCCGGATTCCTACCGGGGCAAGCCGGTTCGCGTGGCGCGCACCGGCTATACGGGCGAGCGTGGGTTCGAGGTGCTGATCCCTGAGGTCGAGGCGGCCGATCTCTTCGAGGAACTGCTGCAGAGGGGAAAGGACCTGGGGGTCAAACCGGTGGGGCTCGGCGCGCGGGACACACTGCGCCTGGAGATGGGCTACCCGTTGCACGGCAACGATATCGACGAGACGACGAGCCCGGTCGAGGCCGGTCTGATGTGGGCGGTGGCCCTGGACAAGGGCGAGTTCACCGGCTCGGAGGCGATCGCCAAGGTAAAGCAGGACGGTCCTTCGCGGCGGCTGCGAGGGCTGCGGATGCTCGACCGAGGGATCCCCCGCCACCACTGCGTGGCGTTCTCGAGCGAGGCCGAAGTCGGCCGGGTGACCAGCGGGAATTTCTCTCCGACGCTGGGCTACGGCGTAGCGATGGCCTACTTGAGGCCCGAGATCGCCTTTGGAGACAGGGTCGAGGTGGACATTCGGGGGAAGCGAGCCGCGGCGGAGGTCGTGCGCCCGCCGTTCGTGGACTCTCGCCCGAAGTAGGCCTCGGCGAAGCCGAGGACGGCCCAAAGTCAGATCTCCAGCATTCGCGTCCCCTGGATGGGATGCCGGAGTGACCTGAGCCTCCTCTTTCCTTGACCGTAGGTGTTCCAGAAGATATGCTGTTTCACGTGATGCGGTACAAGGCGATTGCTGAAACAGATGTCCTGGCGGACGCCGTAGAAGCCTTTCGACAGCGCCTGCCCTCTGACTGGCGGATCGCTGTTCGGCCACCGGCGCGTGTGGCCGTTGCTGCGCGGCGCGAAGGAGTCTCCGGCGGGGCAGCACCCCCCCCGGTCCCCTTCTCTGAGATCGACGCTTTCCTCGACGTCCGTGGACCTGGCGGCGTACGGACCACTCTGCTGGTGGAGGTCAAGAGCAAGCTGGATCCCAAGGATGTGACTGGCGTCCTGGAGCGGGTGCGCCGATCCGGGTCGCAACCCGCCCTTATTCTTGCTCCCTATCTCGGCCCGAGGACCCGCGAGCTTCTGGCGCAGGCGCGCGCCAGCTACGCGGACTCGACGGGCAACCTTCGGCTCGACCTCGAGCATCCATTAGTGTTCATCGAAACCACAGGAGCGGCCTCCAACCCATGGCCAGAGGAGCGATCGCTACGGTCCTTGAAGGGGCCGGCGGCAGGACGGATCGTTCGTGCACTGTGCGACTTCGAACCTCCCTACGGGATCCGCGAGTTAGCGGGGCGCGCCGGGGTCTCAGCCCCGTCGGTTGCCAGAGTAGTGGACTTGCTCGATCGGGAGGCGATCATCCAGCGCGAGCTTCGGGGGCCCGTGACGGCGGTCGACTGGGCCGCCCTCCTTCGTCGGTGGGTCCAGGACTTCTCGTTCACCGGGTCGAATGTCACGAGGACCTTCCTGGAGCCGCGAGGGCTGGAAGCCATGATGGCCAAGCTTGGGAAGAGCCGCTTGAAGTACTCGGTGACAGGGTCTCTCGCTGCGGACGCTGTGTCCGTCGCTCCCGCCCGCCTGGGCGCTGTCTACGTCCGCTCGATACGCGAGGCAACCGGGCGGCTTGGCCTTCGCGCGGCGGAAACCGGAGGCAATGTGGTGCTCGCTGAGCCGTTCGACACTGTTGTGTTCGAGCGAACGCGCGAACACAACGGCATCACCTATGCTGCCTACTCACAAGTGGTGGCGGATCTGCTCACGAGCCCGGGTCGTGGGCCGGCCGAAGCCGATGAGTTGATTCGGTGGATGGAGCGCAACGAGCGTGCATGGCGCAGCTAGCCCTGAGTATGTGGCGGCCCGGAGGGTCCTGCTTGACGCTCTCGAAGCTCTCAGGGAGCAGCGAGGCGCCATCATCCTGGTCGGCGCACAAGCCATCTACCTGCACACAGGGCAGGCGGAATTCGCAGTTGCCGAGTACACCACGGACGGCGACATCGCGCTCGACCCGAAACGGCTCCACGCCAATCCCAAGCTGGAGGAGGCCATGACCGGCGCGGGATTCGTCCGAGACCTCCAGCAGCCGGGCACCTGGAGGGGCAGGGGGGACGTGGGGATCGACCTGCTGGTCCCGGAGACTCTCGGCGGCGCGGGCCGGCGCGGCGCGCGTCTTGGAGTACATGGTAGTCGGGTGGCCCGGAAGGCTCGCGGCCTTGAGGCAGCTCTTGTCGATCGTGCTCCCCGTGCGATCACCTCCCTTGAGGATCAGGATTCGCGCCGGGCCGAGGTCATGGTCGCCGGCCCCGCTGCGCTCCTCGTCGCCAAACTGCACAAGATCGCGGAACGCAGGGACTCACCTGGGCGTCTGGGGGACAAGGACGCTCTGGACGCCTTCCGGGTTCTCCGAGCCATTTCGACCGAGGAACTCGGTATTGGCCTCCACCTGCTGCTCGGGGACATCCAGTCAAGAGAGGTCACGCTGGACGCCATCGGCTACTTGTCGGAGCTCTTCGGAGCGCCTGGGGGACTGGGGTGCCGTATGGCGGCCCGGGCGCTGGAGCCGTTGGAGGATTCCGCGGGTATCACTGCGGCATGCGTGGCTCTCGCGGATGACCTTCTCGCGAAGGTCGGTGAAGTCAGTTGAACGGACGGGGCGCCTTGTATCATGCGGTGCAACGCACCACGGACGGCATATGGCGGCGCATGGGCGATCCCCGTGATCCGGGCGGCCACACCGATAGCTTCACAACATCCTTGGCTCTGTACCGCCACCCAGGGAGAGTTCACATTGACCGGATACCCGGGCTCTCCAAGGAGCCGGACTGGCTCGACCCCGACCTTGACTTCTCGAAGTACTCGACGAGCGGAGTCATCGGGGATGCCCGGTATGCCAGCGCCGAACTAGGGAGCCTTCTATGGGCGGCGTGCGTGGAGGCGATGGTGTCCTTGCTGGGCGAGGTCGTGGTTCACCCTGACCGAGTGGTCATTGAACCGGTGAACAAGTGGGCCCACGAGGAGACAAGCGGGACGAGAATCCAAGTGCAGACCCATTCGGGATCGGGGGAGTCGGGCGACTTGGACTGAGAAGCTGCCGCGGTCTCGTGGGAAATCACTGGCGAGGAGGGCACTTGCGAGCGAGCACCTGAACCCAGGTGCGGTGACTCACCCGCGTCGCCGCGGACACCACGTCAAACCCTGCGCTCTGCACGAGGCTGCACAGGTCATCTGGATCGTGGTGAACGAACCAGCGACGGACGGACGGCTCGTTGATCCTGTGGTCTTCTCGCGCGGGTACCAGTTCCCAGCCCTCGTCGTGCCCAACCGAAGTGGACAATCCGGCGACGCCCCCGGGCGACAGCGCTCCATGCCAGCCGTCCAAGGTCGCCCGGACCTGCTCACGCGGAACGTGGAGCAGGGACGCTCCCGACCAGATGCCGTCCAGGCAGTTGGAGCGGACGGGCAGCGCACGCAGATCGCCCCGCACAACCGATGTCGATCGACAGGCGAGTCGGAGCATTGCCTCTGACAAGTCGAGGCCGAAGCAGAGGAGGCCTGCCTTGCGGAAGAAGCCGGCGTCACGGCCTGGGCCACATCCCACATCCAGAACGGTCCCGCCCCGCGGCAGCGCCACGATGAACTGTTCCCGAAACAGCGCGTACTCCGGCGAGGTCTGACGCGTGCGAGTCTCGTAGTCTTCTGCGATGAGGTCGTAGACCGCGCTTGTCTCGGCCACGGCGTCTTCTGGGCCGCCCACTTCTCCGGGCAAGTCGCTCACCTCGTACTCGCGGGGCTGCAGCCTAGTTCTCGGGCGGCACTTGCGTGACCCGCACACATTGGCGAACTGCGAGCTCCCCGGTTGAGGTCACGGGGTCGACATTCACGTGTCCTCATCGCCTCCTGGGTCCGTCGGTTTCCTGGCGCGCAGTGAGTACATCAGCGGGATGCCGCGATCCTCTGCGAACCAGTAGGTGCCGTCGTCTTTGCGCTCAAGCGTCGAGAAGCGCTGGAACAAGGTGTAGGGGCGCTCATGGAGGAACTCGACCTGCAGCCCTGCGCGGACAAGTGAGGTCACGACCTCCCCGAGCGTGTGGCTCCACAGGTAGCAGTAGTTGTGGGTCGTCGCAGCCGAGAGATCGGCGTATGTGCCCGATTCCTCTTCAAGAGTCGGCTCCTTGGCGAAGTAGGAGCGCTCGGCGATGAGTCCGTGTTCGGTGTCGTAGGCGAAGGGATCGCACATCGGGTGGAACTCGGTGGATCGCCCCGGGAAACCTGGAGGCTCCGTCTTCTGAGAGGATGGAGCTATGACAAGACAACGCAGGTACCCACAGGAGGTCCGTGAGCGAGCGGTTCGGATGGTGCTCGAGCGCGGAGTAGAGAACGGCTCACAGTGGTCGGCGGGTCGTCTTCGCCACGACAAGGTCACCGTGAACGGCTGGAGGGACTCGCTCATGTACGCCGTTGTCAGGGACGAGTAGACGAACGGCGGCAGGCCGCACTTGGACTGGCTGGGCCCGGTCACGCAGCAGTTGGGTAGACGAGAAGGATGGGGGATGGAAGTCAACGTCCGCTCCTTGGCCGCAGGAGACATCTCTTCTTGTGGCACGGTGTTGGCGGGCCTGCCGGAATGGTTCGGGCTCAAAGAGGCAAACGCAGCCTACATCGAGTCGTTGCGCGAGCTTCCCGCGTTCGTTGCTGAGTCCGCTGGCAACATCCTCGGATTTCTGGCCCTTCGGCTCCACGGTCCGAAGTCGGCCGAAGTCCACGTCGTCGCCGTTGCGCCGACCATGCGCCGCTCGGGTGTCGGCCACCAACTCATCGCTAAAGCGCGAGAGTGGTGCTCCGACCGCGGAGTGCGCTGGCTTCGCGTGACGACGCGAGGTCCCTCGACTCCCGATCCCTTCTACGAGCAAACAAGGGCGTTCTTTCTGGCCGAGGGCTTCGAGCCCTTGTTCGAGTCCCTGACTCTGTGGGGGCCGGACGACGCTTGCCTCGTGCTCGTCCAGTGCCTGTCCGCAGGGTTGAAGAGCCCGGAGGAATCAAGATGACCTCCACCCTGACGGTTCGACCCTGTCGGATCGAGGAGTGTCCTGTCGTCCTCCGTATCTGGCGGGAGGCGGATGCGACCCCCAGCGTCACCGACACCCTTGACGAACTCCATCGGTTCGTAGCCGAGTTCGACGGCCAACTCCTGATCGCCGAACAGGACGGTCAGGTTGTCGGGACAATCATCGCTGGCTGGGATGGCTGGAGGGCCAGCATCTACCGCCTCGCCGTGCTGCCCGAGTACCGGAGGATGGGTGTCGCCCGCGCTCTCCTGCTTGAAGCCGAACGCAGACTCCAAGCCAAGGGCGCACGTCGCCTCTCGATACTCGTCGAGAGTCACGACACCCAGGCTGCTGCGTTCTGGGATTCGCTCGCAAGCTACGGCTACGAGCGTGATCCTCGGATAATGCGATACGTGAGAACCATTTGATCGCACGGTGATCGGGACACCGGAGAGCCGGATGAACTGAGAGGTTCACGTTTTCAAGCGCCGGCCGCAGCCGCAACGAACGCGATCACCAACGGATGGGGGCGTGCGGCTTTCGAAGGCGTCCTCATCCTGGCGCGGCTGAGACGCCCTGCAAGCCATGCGAGGGATGTCGCGGCCTGCGAGCGTTGGAACGCCCGTAACGTGGGGAGCCCCGGCGGATCGGCGCTTGCAGCCACTTCCTCCTTGCCGTACGATCGTTTGGTACGTGATCTGTACGGGAGGCCGGGATGGCGACGAAAACTGATCGGGTGGAGGCGCGGCTGTCACCACGCCAGCGCAAGCGCATCGACCAAGCGGCGGCGTTCGAGGAACAATCGCTGTCGTCGTTTATCGTTGCGGCTGCTGCTGAAAAGGCGGAGCAGGTGATCGCGGCCCGGACGACGACGACCGTCCCGTCCGACTACTTCGACCGGCTCCTGTCGGCGATCGACCACGCGGATCGAGCGCCGCGGCTCGCGAGAGCTGCGAAGCGGGCGCATCAGCGTGGTCGCATCCGGTGACCTACCGCGTCGAGGCGCTTGACGACGATCACGATCTCCAGCCGTTCGACTGTGGGAACGACCCTCTCAACGAGTGGCTCAAGCGACACGCCCGGCACGCGACCGGTCAGGGTACGCGGACATACGTACTCGTCGATGAGCGGACAGGCGGGGTGGTCGGGTACTTCGCGATCGCCCCGCACCTGGTAGAGAGGGAAGAGATGCCGAGTCGGATCGGCCGCGGCGCTCCCAGGAGGATTCCGGGGATCCTGCTCGCCAAGCTCGCGCTCGACCGTGATGCTCAGGGCTGCGGGCTCGGTGGCGACTTGCTCGTCCGCGCGCTTGAGATGATCGTCGAGGGGGCCAGGGTGGCCGGCGGCAAACTGGTCGTGGTCGATGCCGTCGACGAGGCCGCGACGCGCTTCTACGAGCACCACGATTTCGATGCCGTTCCCGGGAATCCATCACGCCTTGTGAGGAAGCTCAGCACGGTTGCGACCGCCCTGCGCTTACCATGGCCGTAGAGACGTGGGCCCCGGCGAAGCCGAGGACGCCCCGAAGTCAGATCTCCAGCATCCGCTCCAGTGCGATGCGGGCACCCTTGGCGGTGTGTTCGTCCACGGCAATCCGGTTGATGACCCGGCCTTCCACCAGACCCTCGAGAACCGCGCACAGGTGCGGAAGGTCGATACGGTACATCGTCGAGCAAAGGCAGATCTCGGACGCCAGGTACTCGACCGTGCGGTCGGGGTACTCGCTCGCCAATCGGTTGACGAGGTTGAACTCCGTGCCCACCACGAACGCGCTCCCCGGCGCGGCGGAGGCCACCTTGCGGATGATCGACTCCGTGGAGCCGACGAAATCGGCCGCTGCCACGACCTCGCGCGTGCATTCGGGGTGAACGGCGACCACGACCCCGGGCCGGCGTCGCCGGGCGTCTTCGATCTGGGCGCAGGTGAACTGCTGGTGCACCGAGCAGTGACCCTTCCAGAGCACCACCTTCGCGCGGCGCACGGCCTCGGCGTTCAGTTCTCCATCGGGCAGCGCCCAGTTCCAGACCAAGCACTCCTCGGCCGGCACACCCAGGGCGATCGCGGTGTTGCGCCCGAGATGCTGGTCGGGCATGAACAGGACCTTGTCCGTGCGATCGAAGGCCCACTTCATCGCGCGACCCGCGTTTGCGGAGGTGCACACCGCGCCCCCGGCGAGTCCCGTGAACGCCTTGATGTCGGCCGAGGAGTTGATGTAGGTCAGGGGCGTGAAGGTTCCGGGAGCCCAGTCCCCCAGCGTCTCCCAGCACTCCTCGACGAAGGGGAGCTCGGCCATGTCGGCCATCGAGCAACCGGCCTCGAGGTCGGGAAGCAGGACCTGCTGATGGGCGGCGGTGAGGATGTCGGCCGATTCGGCCATGAAGTGCACGCCGCAGAAGATGATGAACTCGGCCTCCGGGTGGGCGGCGGCTTCCTTGGCGAGCTTGTAGGAGTCGCCCCTCGCGTCGGCGAAGGCGATCACCTCGTCGCGCTGGTAGTGGTGGCCCAGGATCAGCACCCTCGAGCCCAGCCTTGCCCTGGCCGCGCGAACCCGCTCCACCATCTCCGGGTCGGAGGGGCCCGCAAGCCGGCCGGGACAGACGGTGCCGGCTTCCCGAGCGGGGACGCCGTGGCCCGAAACGGCGGATGAACTCTCGCCTTGGGCAGGCATGCGGCTACATCTCCTCGGGACGTGATGCGAGTGTCGACGGCAGATCACTCAACAGGTCAATCATAGGGCGGGCGGCGGCAATGGGTCGTCCTGGCGAACGAGCACGCTCAGGTACTCGGCGAATCCGGTCAGGGCCTCGATCGTGGGGAAGATCTCCGAGGTGGCGCAGAACTCCTCGCTGTCGGGATCGATGCGCGCGGCCTCGATTTGTTCGGGGGTCTTGTCCCGGATCCACTGCTCGTGCAAAGCCGTGCCGCGGAATAGCACGAGAGGAAAGAAGCTGGCCTCCCTCAAGTCATGAGCCCTGAGGATGCGCACGGTCTCCAGCATCGATTCCTTGGTCTCCCCGGGCAGCCCGCAGATGAAGGTGAGGATCGGCTTGATCCCCTTCTTGCGGGCCAGCAGCGCCGTGTCGATGACCCGTTGGTAGCTCTGGCGCTTGAGGACCACCCGGCTGAGTATCTCCTCGTTGAAACTCTCGGCGCCCAGGGCGACCGAAGCGAAGCCGGCTCGCTTCATGAGATCGAGGGTCTCTTCGTCCAGGGAGTCGGCCCGGGTCTGCACGTTGTAGCGGTATCCGATGTCGGCGATCTGGCCGAGCATCTCGTGCAGGCGCGCCTTGCGAAGGGCGAAGGTGGCGTCGCCGAAGTAGAAGTTCGGAGGCCCGCTCCGCTGGTAGTTGTCCATGCAGAACTGCACGACCTTGCGCACGTAGGCGGGGGAGTGGAACTTCACGCGCCGCTTCCAGACTGCGGGGTCCAGGCAGAAGGTGCACTCCTCGGGGCAGCCGCGGGTGGTGAGGAAGCTGGAGCCGATGAAGTAGTCCCCGTGCGGCTGGAGGGCCTTCAGCATCTGGTGGCGCTCGGCGATCTTGAAGCGGTCGCCGGCTGTGTACAGGTGCGGCAGACGATCCAGGTCGGCGATTCGCGGTCGCGCAGGATTGTGGGTCACCTCCGCGCCGCGGCGATAGGTGATCCCGCGGGAGTCCAGCCCCGTGGTCTCGGGCCGGCGTCCATGCGCGATCTCGTCCATCAGCTCGAGTGCCGTGTCTTCGCCTTCTCCTCGAACGACCACGTCGATCAGGCCTGAAGCCGCCAGATCGTCCGCGTGGATGGTGGCGTAGTTTCCGCCGGTGATGAAGACGGCCGAGGGGTTGAGGTCGCGAAGCTCGGCCAGGATCCGCTTAACCCCGCGAACCATGTAGTAGTAGGACATCGGCACCATGACGACGTCCGCGCCCCGGACCTTCTTCGCACACTCCTGCCACATGCGTTCGACGAGAGCGTCGAGTTCGCGTTTGGCATCGGGGTCGGTGGATTGCCGATCGGATATGTCGAACCAGGCCAGATCGTCCCACACGTCGGCCACGAGGTTGGCCACCTCGAAGGGAATGTCCGCTTCGGCCAGCACGGCCGCGACATAGAGCAGCCCGTACTCAGGAGTGATCAGGCCGCGGTCTCGATAGGGCTTCCAGCACGGTTCCCAGGTCTTGGCCGGGCGAGCCCGCAACAGCGCGAAGGCGAAGGTGTCGGATATCAGAACGGTTCGCGTCACGCGCGGCGCCCTTTCTTCCGAGGGCGGGCGCCCCAGTAGATCCCGATGACGACCACGGCGGCCAGTCCCACCCACGGCAGGTCGGCAGTTCGCGGTCGCAGGATCCTCATAGGCTTCGGGAAGCTGAGTGAGTGTCGATCTTGCGGCTCGATGGGGGCGGGAGTGGGGTCGTAGGTGCCCGCAGCCAGCATTCGCGAGACCGTCGTGATCTCGTATCCCCGGGAGCGGATCTCGGGGATGAGTCGGCGCAGAACCTCGTATGTGTGGTTGCCGCCGAAGTGGGCCAGGATGATCGATCCGTTGCCCAGGTTATGCAGGGCCAGGCTCACCTGCTTGTCGACGGAAATGCCGGATGAGCCGGAGTCGGCCACCGATGAGGACCAGAGCACGATCCGGTAGCCTTCGGACTCTGCCACCCTGATCAGTCCGCGCGGGGTCTCGCCGCCGTGGGGCCGGATGAGCATGCAGTCCTTGCCGGTTATGGCGGTGATGGCCTCGCGCCCGCGCTCGTACTCGTGGCGGATCCAGTCGTCGCTCTTGTCTTTGAGGACATGGTGGGTGTAGCCGTGGGAGCATACCTCCCATCCGGCCGCGTCGAGGCCACGCACGAACTCGGGGTTCTTGTCGGCCACGCCCCGCCCGCCGAGCACGAAGGCCGTCAGCTTGAGGTCGTAGCCGGCAGCCAGCTCCATGATCCGCGGATCGGCATTCCAGCCGTCGTCGAGGGTGATCGCCACACGCGGAAGGTTGGGGTTGCCGCGGCGTACGAGCGTGCCGGCCACGTACTTCTGCAGGGGACGCTTGGTGTCGTCCACGCCTTCCCAACGCTTCAGCCTGAGGGGCGCGGGATAGGTGGGCTTGGGCTTGGGGCGGAGCACGGTCGGGGAAGGAGACTGCGTTGCCGAAGACCCCTCCACGGTCGGGGTGGGGAAGGGTTCCTCGGTGTAGGTGCCCATTGGTTGGGGGAAGGGAATGGTCGGGAAGACACCGTCCGTGTGGCTGGGTTCCGGGGATGGGGATTCGCTGGTCGTTGGCTCCGGAGTCGGCTCCGCAGTGGGGTTCCATGTTGGGCTGGGTTCCGGGGACGGGCTCTCGGCGCCCGCCCTCAGTCCGGTTGCCGCAAACAGGACCAGAAGGATCGTGGCAAGCGTGGGCAGCAGCCTCGCAAGCCTGCGATCCATCGCTCCCAATTCACCGGCCTCTCGGTGTTCACTCATCCAGTGCGCGCCAGGTCTCGATGCCCGTACCCCGAGATCGTCGCACGAATCGCCGTCCGGGGTGGCTGGTCGATCGAAGCTCGGGCGTGTCGGAGATCCCAGGCCAAGGTGCCCGTGCTGGTGAGCCTGTAGTATGGCAAGCACAGGGTTCGCTATGGGCGGCCGGTGGCGCTTCGCGCCGGGTCGGGGAGAAGGAAAGGACATCTGATGCTCAAGCTCACAGACATGGCTTCGGCCAAGGTCCGCGAGTTGCTTGCCGAAGAGCAGCGCGACGACCTGGCCTTGCGGGTCGCTCTCCAGTCGGGGGGTTGTTCCGGGTTTCGCTACGAGCTGTTCTTAGACGACCGCGCTGTCGAGGGCGACGAGTCAGTCGACTTCAACGGAGTGAAGGTCGTCGTCGACCCCATCAGCGCCCCGTTCCTCGACGGCGCCGAGATCGACTTCGTCGAGAGCGAAGAGGGGGCGGGTTTCAAGATCGACAATCCCAACCCTCTGCCGTCCTGCCATTGCGGCGACGGGGGATCCTGCCAGTAGGCTTCGTTCGTGGCACCTCGCCCATCGGTGTGCCCTGGACGGCAGCGCTGATGCCTTTACGTTCCTCTCCGGCTCGCCGGCCTTTTCGTGGCGGGTGAGCCTGCCCGGCCCCGCACCGTTGATTCCCGGATTCTCACTCTCGCGCTTTGGCGCTGCCGGTATCTCCAAGTCGGTCACGGCCTACGCCCGACTTGGAGAAGCGAGCACTTCGTAGGACAGTATCGCGAAGCGTGAACGTCACGGGAGCTGCTTCATCGGCGAGGGAGGTAGAGGTGGCATCGCAGGCACTGGCAACACTGTCGGGCGCGGTCAAGGATGGCGATTACAAGCAGGCGGTGGCGATCGTCAATGACGAGCTGGCCGCCGGCACCGAGGGCTTGGTCATCTTGAACGAGGGGCTGGTCCCCGGCATCGAGGCCCTGGGCGCGGCCTTCAGGGACGGCCAGGCCTACCTTCCCGAGGTGCTGCTTGCCGCCCGGGCGATGAACAAGGCCGTGGAAGTGCTCACCCCTCACCTTCCCAAGGGTGAGGCCCACCGTCTTCCCACCGTCGTGGTCGGCACCGTATCCGGCGACATGCACGACATCGGCAAGAACCTCGTGCGCATGATGCTGGACTGCGCCGGCTTCAAGGTGGTGGACCTGGGTGTGGACGTGGCCCCGCAAGCCTTCGTGGACGCCGCCAAGGAGCACAACGCCTCAATCGTGGCCCTCTCGGCGCTTCTTACCACCACCATGATCAACATGCCCGAGGTCGTAACCGCCCTGAAGGACGCCGGGGTCACCGCCTCGGTCATGGTGGGAGGCGCTCCCCTTTCCCGCTCCTTCGCCGAGGAGATCGGTGCCGCCGGCTTCGCCGAGGACTGCCTGGCCGCGGTGGATGAAGCCAAGCGCCTGGCAGGGATCTAGCAACCCGAGCGACGGGTTTGCCGGGACACTCCGGACGGCACACCCCGAACGCGGAAAGCACGCGAAGCCGCCTGCGCCGAGCAACGAAGGCAAGCCAGATGGGCGAGTCAACCGCACAAAGGAATCGTTCGATTGCCTCGGGCACCGGTGATTCGGACCGGGAGTTCGAGGTCCGTTTCAGCCCGTTCGTGCGCCACGTTCGTGTGGGGGCGGGCACGAGCTTGCTCGTGGCTGCCCGGCGAGCGGGGGTGGGCATCCAGTCGGTGTGCGGGGGGACCGGAAGCTGCAGCCTGTGCGTGGTGGAGTTGGAGCCGGAGACCGGCCTGATTGCACCGGCGGAGGAGCGCGAGGACCTGGATTCTGTGGGCGCCGGACCCAATGCGCGGCTGGCATGCCGTGTCCTGGTGGACCGCGACCTGAACGTTTCGGTTCCAGTGCGCTCGTTCATGGCCAGTCAGCGGCTTCACCTGGAGGCTTTCGAGAGCGCGGTCGAGGTCGAGCCCGCGGTCACAGTCCGAGTCGTGTCGCTTCCCGAACCGGACGGCCAGGGCGAAGGCAACGGGGTTGCCGCGGTCCGCCGGGGAATCTGCATGGCGCTGGCGGACCCCAATATCGAGGTGCCGCCAGGAGTGGTGGCCGGGATCGGTGCCTTGCCGGCCGGAAATGGCGACCAGGTTAGGGTCGTGCTCAAGGGCCGCAGCGTCGTGTCGGTGGCCCGGCCGGGATCGGCTCTGCTCGGCTTGGCCGTCGACGTCGGGACCACCAAACTCGCCGGCTACCTCGTCGACCTGGAGACGGGCAAGACGCTTGCGGCCGCGGGCTTGATGAACCCGCAGATAGCCTTCGGAGAGGACGTGATGGCGCGCATCGCATACGCGATGCGCTCCCCCCAGGATGCTCGGGAGCTCCGGCGCGTTGTTGTGGATCGGATCAACCACCTGGTCCGCAAGATGTGCCGCACGGTGCGCGTCTCGTCCCGGGACATTGTGGATGTGGTGGCCGTGGGCAACACGGCCATGCACCACATCCTGCTCGGTCTGCCGGTTGAACAGCTCGGCCGGGCGCCCTACCTGGCAGTCGAGACCGACGCTTTGGACGTCAACGCGTCGGACATCGGACTGGAGGTGGAACCGGGAGTGTGGTTGCACGCCTTGCCAAACGTGGCGGGATTCGTAGGTGCCGATCACGTCGCCTTTCTCCTTGCCACGCTGGATATCCACGCGGACGGTGTGGTGCTCGGGCTGGACGTGGGTACCAATACCGAGATCACCCTACGCACTCCGGACGGGATGCTCTGCTGCTCATGCGCCTCTGGCCCGGTGTTCGAGGGCGCCCACATCCGGGACGGCATGCGCGCTTCCAAGGGAGCCATCGAACGGTTGCGGATAGAGGAATCCGGCCAGGTGGAGTACCAGACGGTCGGCGGCGGAGCGCCGGTCGGGTTGTGCGGCTCAGGGGTGCTCGATGTCGTCGCGCAGCTTCGCGCGCGGGGGATAATCTCGGCATCCGGCGCTTTCCGCGATCACGCAGGAGTCGCGCAGGGCTCTCGCGGCAAGGCGTTTCTGATCGCGCCTCGCCAGGTCACGGCACACGGGGAACAGGTGCTGTTCACGGCCGAGGACGTTGGCCAGGTACAGCTTGCCAAGGCGGCGATTCGGGCCGGCACCGAGATACTGCTCGAGGATGCCGGCCTCAAGGACTCCGACATCGGCCATGTGGTACTGGCGGGGACTTTCGGCACCTACCTCGACCCGGCGAGCGCCGTCTCCATCGGCATGTTTCCTGACCTTCCGATGTCTCGCTTCCAGCAGGTGGGTAACGCGGCCGGTGCGGGGGCGCGCGCCGCGCTGGTGTCGGTTCGTGCGCGAGAGCGGGCGGCCGAGATTGCCGAGGCCGACACCTACGTAGAGCTAATGACTCACTCGCGTTTTGCCGACATATTCACCGAATCGCTCCTTTTGGGCTGATCGTGAGGCCGGGGTCTTGTGCAATTTTTCTTGGTCTGGTTAGATCACTCTACGTGGGCGAGGTCCACTGAGCGTGGCGAATCCTCGTCGCGCCGGGGGTCGCAGGTCGGAAGCCGGTCAAAAGAGGGGTGGGCTGGCGGCGGTGGCTGGAGCGGTCGCGGCATACATCGGACTGGACGTCGGGACCCAGAGCGTAAAGGCGCGAGCTCTGGACGGCGCCGGCCGTTGCCTGCTCAAGACCTCGTCGGCCTACCCGAGACACTCCCCCCGGCCCGGCTGGTTCGAGCAGCACCCGGAGGAGATGTGGCAGGCGTCCTGCAATGTCCTTCGGGAACTGGCGGATGGGCTGGCCCAGCTCTCGCCTCCCGCGCGCCCGGCCGCGATTTCGGTGACCGGCCATATGCACTCGCTGATCCTGCTTGATTCGCATGGTCAACCCCTGGGGGCTTGCCTCGTCTGGAGTGACGCGCGGGCGGAGGAGGTGGCGCGCCAGTGTGCGGAACTGGTGCGCGAGCAGTTGGGAGAGGGATATCTGCGCAACACCATATGCAACAACTTCTTCGCCAACTGGACCGGAGCTCATCTGGCCTACGTCCGCTGGTGCTTCGATGAGGCAAACCGGGGCAGCCGGGATCCGGAAGTGCTGCGCTGGGCCGAGGCATGGAAGCGCGCCGCAGGATTCGTCACCCCTCGGGACTTCGTGTGTCTGAGCCTTACCGGCGAAGTGGTCACCGACATGTGCGGCGGGTCGGAAACCTCCCTCATGGACGTCCCCGGGAAGCGCTGGGCCAGCGAGGTGTTTGAGCTGCTGGGAATCGACCGGGTGAAGCCCCCTGAGCTGCTCGAGCCGGGCGAGCTCATCGGCCCGGTCAGCGCTCAGGCGGCCGAGGCGACGGGGCTGCCGCGCCGGTTGCCGGTCGTGGCCGGAGCGGGGGACGCGCTGACGGGAGCGCTGGCCGGCGGGGTGGTTCGCCCGGGACAGGTCATGATCAACATCGGCACCAGTGGTGTGGTGGTGGTGCCCACCGGCGAACACCGGGCCGTGGACGAACAACTTCGCACCCAGGTGCACTACTCGGCCGTTCGCGGTGAACTGGCCGCCGAGGCAGCTGTGGATGCCGGAGGACTCTCGCTTCGCTTCGTCCGCGACGTGCTGGGTGCTTCCCATCGGGATGCGGCCCAGGCCAGCGGCTTCGACCCCTACGACCTGCTGGCGGGCATCGCCTCTCGAGTCCCGCCGGGAAGCCACGGGGTGATGTTTTCGCCATATCTGGCGGGGGACCGCACGGCAGAGGCGCCCGATGCCAGAGCGGCCTGGTATGGGCCGTCCGCGTTCCTCAGGGACGAGCCCTCGGGTCGCGAGGGCGCGCTGGTGCGCGCCGTCTTCGAGGGCGTGGCGTTCGGGTTGCGGGCGGCTTTTGAGATCGTGAACTCCAACCTGGCCAGCCGGCCGGCCGGCCGGTCTGTGCGTCTCGTCGGGGGCGGAGCCCGCAGCCGGCTCTGGGCCGAGGTGCTTGCCGACGTGATGGGAATGCCGGTGGATACGGTTTCGGGCGGTGACGCCGCCGAGGGGGCAGCCATGCTCGCGTGGGGCGCCGCCAGCGGGGGAGACGTGCTCGCGGCCGCGGGGCGTGTACCCGTGAAGCAGCGCTTCGATCCGCGCCCGGCGGTCGCAGCCTTCTACGACCGGCTCTACCAGGAGGCCTTCCGCGGTCACTACGACCGCAGCCCGCGCGAGCTGGATGAGGCGATCTCGCAAGTGCTGGCCGGAAAGGAAGCACGGGAGGCATTGCGGGAGTGGGGAGGCGAGGCCGGTTCGACGCCAGGCAACTCAGTGCCGGAGGTCGAGTGGGTGCCGGACACCGGCCTGGCGCGAGAGACGGGCGCGCTGCCGGAGGTCGAGTGGGTGCCAGGGAGCTCTGTACCAGGCAACTCAGTGCCGGAGGTCGAGTGGGTGCCGGACACCGGCCTGGCGCGAGAGACGGGCTCAGTGCCGGAAGCCGAGTGGTTGCCGGACACCGGCTCGCTGCCGGAGGTCGAGTGGGTGCGGAAGACCAACTCGGCACCAGAGGCCGGATGGATTCCGACGCCGGAGGCCAACTCAGAGTCAGAGGCACCAGAGGCCGGATGGATTCCGACGCCGGAGGCCAACTCAGAATCAGAGGCACCAGAGGCCGGATGGATTCCGACGCCAGAGGCCAACTCAGAGTCAGGGGCACCAGAGGCCGGATGGATTCCGACGCCGGAGGCCAACTCAGAGTCAGGGGCACCAGAGGCCGGATGGATTCCGACGCCGGAGGCCAACTCAGAGTCAGGGGCACCAGAGGCCGGATGGATTCCGACGCCGGAGGCCAACTCAGAGCCAGAGGCGGGTTTGGTGCTGGGGAAGAGCTGGGAACTGCGGAACGGATCAGGGCGGGGTAACGGATCAGGGCGGGGTAACGGCTGAAGCAGCCTCGGCGATAGGTGCCCGCATCGAACGTCGGCTTCCTGCCATCGCTGGGAAGTTGGCGTGGTTTCTGTCTGTCTCGGCCACCTTGCCCAAAGCTCCAGCGTTGTGGCTGGTCGTGTGGCAACCCTCTCCGGGCAGTCTGAACCGTCGCCACCTCTCGCCCGCGGTTGGCGCCTCCCTGATTGGATAAGGCGCGCCGGCGGACCTCGGTCCACGCCGGCGGGAACGCATCCTCTTGAGGCGGAGGTCTCGCGCAACCCCCCACGGTCTGTGGTTAGATCAGCGTTCGGACGTGGCGGCGTCTTGGCGCGGCGAATCCTCATGGACGAGCCCTCGGGTCGGGAAGGCGCGCTGTCTCGGGCGGCGACGCCGCCGAGGGGGCGACCATGGTCGCCTTGGGCGCGGCCCCGGATCGAGCGTCGCTCGCCTACCATGTTGTGGGGACGTTGTGGGAAGGTCATGCGGGTGCAGGCCGTCCTGGATAACCTGGAGGGAGGAGATGCGGCCGTGATTCGGGGCAGATCCGGTATTGCCGTAGCGGCCGGGGTCCTAGGGTTGGCTCTGGTCGCGTCGGGCTGCTACTCATCGCAGGTGACCACGCGCAGGGTGACGGTGTCGCGTGGCGAGGCGGCGCAACCGACCGTATCAGATTCCTCGCTGGATTCCTCACCCGGCGCGGCGATCGCGACGTCGGGTGCGAGCATGGGGCCGGCCCCGTCCACGCGCACCGGCGAGGCGGGGGTGGGCTCCGCTCCCGGGGGAGCGACCGACGTGGGCCTTACCGCGAACACCATCAAGATCGGCTACGTGGGGGACTTCTCGGGTCAGGCTCGAGCTTTCTTCGGTCCCGCCTTGGACACTCTGAACGCTTACATAGCGGACATCAACTCCCGAGGCGGGATCCACGGGCGCAAGGCCCGACTCGTCTACTACTCGGCGAACTACCAGTCACCGGATCAGGTGCTCTCGGCCGTCAGGCGATTGGTCGAGCAAGACAAAGTCTTCGTGGTGGTGATGTTGGTTTCCCTGGATGTCTCCGCCGGTCCGGCAGTGGCCTATCTGAACGAGAAGGGCGTGCCGTGCCTCGGGTGTAGGTCGTCCGCTCAGACCGACCTTGCCCTGGGTCCATCGAACTTCGTGACGCAGATCGATCCGGCCAGTCACGGGGAGATCCTCGGGGGATTCGTCGCCAAACGGCTCAACAAGAAGTACATGGCCGTCGGCTACTGCGAGTCGGCCAACGACAAGAATCTCGCCATGCTCGCCGCCGCCTCGTTCGAAAGGCACGGCGGGAAGGTCGTGGACAAGCGGAGCATCGGGAACTGCACCCAGACGAGCATGGAATCGCCCGTTGCCGCCTGGTACTCGACGGTTCCCCGGCCGGACGTGCTGATGATCATCGATCCCATCGGGATGGCCGAAGGCACGGCCGCGGCCAGGCGGATGGGCTGGAACGTGCAAGTCACGGGACGCAGCGGGTGGTTCCAGTTGGTTCTCGACATCGGCGGGTCCCAGACCGAGGGACTGATAGCCACGACCGAGGGCTATGCCTGCCCCGGCTACCAGAGTCCCCAGTGGAACCGCTTCCGCCAAGTACTGAAGGCCTATTACCCCGACCGGAAGGAAGAGGAGATCACCGTCGAGGCCTGGTCCAGCCTGGGCCTTCTCGAGGAGGCCGCCCGGCGCGCGGGACCCAACCTTACGAGGCGAGGCCTGGTGCAGGCAGTGGAGGGGATGTCGGGCTTTGACGACGGGATGGGACCCAAGTTCGCCTTCGGTCCCGGGCGGCACTGGGGCCGCTCGTCGACGGGCTTCTACATGATCCACAACCAGGCCTTCGTGAAGGCTACCCCCGAGGACTTCTTCACGGTCGACGACCTCTAGCGGCTGCCGGCCGGCGGGGGCGGCCCGGAAGCCGGGTGGTGGCTATGCGTTCCCCGCCCGCCCGGGCCACACGGTCATGGTCGATATCCCTCGGTTTCCCCATGCGTAGTAGGGAATTGCCGTGAGCGTGACTTCGCGAGTTCGGCGGTGCCGCTCCGCAAGTGGCCGGTAGAGCGGGCCCCAAGGCTCGGTCGGGACCAGCCCGCGAGCCGTGACCGCGGTCAGACCGCCGAGCAGATCGGGTCGGTACTCGGCCGCCAGGGGGGTCGAGTCGTCGACAAGGGCATCGAGTACGTTGACTCCCGGATTGTCGGGCCCCTCCAGGCAGTAGATCAGAGGTCCCCGTTGGATGGCGAGACTGCCTCGGTTCTCCGCCACTCGCGGATTGCACGCGACGAAGAATGGCTCCATCTGGAGCTGTAGCGTGACGCGTTCGCCGCCCTCCCAGCGCCGGCGAATCGCCAGGTAGGAGCCGGGGATCACCGCCTGGTCCAGGGCCACTCCATCGACGCCGGCTGAGGCCTGCTTGCACCATCCCGGCACCCGGACCCTGATCGTGAGATCGATGGGGGACTCGACGCCAACCGTCAGCTCGACCCGTCCGTCCCACGGGTACCCGGTGTTCTGCTTGAGCCGCCATCCGTCACCTTGCGCCTGCGACGTGGCGAATAGGTGGACCCACGGCCCCTCGGAGTCCGCTCCATAGAAATACTCGGGCAGCGTGGCCAGCAGCCGGTTGACGTTGGTAGGACAGCAGGTCACCGGGAACCATGACTGCCGGCCGATGGGAAGCCGCTGGAAGGTCCATGGCTCCCACCGCTCGGGGTGGTACTCGCCCCGGCCGCCGGCGGCCAGCGGGTTGGCGTAGTGGTAGGCGTCGCCGTCCAGCGACACGCCCGCGAGGAAGCCGTTGTACATGGTTCGCTCGAGCTGGTCGGCGTAGGCAGCTTCGCCCGTGATGGCAAGCATCCGCCTTGCCCAGAGAATCGCGGCGATGGCCGCGCAGGTCTCGGCGTAGGAGCCCTCGTTGGGCAGCTCGTAGGCGCGCCCGACCGACTCCTCGATCCAGCGCCCGCCGACACCGCCGGTGACGTAGATCTTGGCCTCGACGAGGCTGGCCCACCAGCGATCGAGCACCTCGCGGTAGGAGGTGTCTCCGGTCTCAATGTAGACATCGGCAATACCCGAGGCCATGTAGCACACCCTCACCGCGTGACCCCAGAGCTCGTCGAACATCTCCGGGTGCGCCCGCCGGCACAGCAGGTCGGCAAGCTCCAGGTACCGGCTCGTGCCGGTCTGACGGTACAAAGCCACGAGGGCAAGCTCGATCTCCGGGTGACCGTCGGTCTCCTGGCGTCCATCGGGGCCGAACGTGTCCCAGAGGTGATCCGCCAGTCTCACAGCCGCACCCATCAGGCGCTCGTCGCCCACCGCTCGCTGGTGCGCGACCGCGGCTTCGATGAGGTGACCCGCACAGTACATCTCGTGCGAGTAGCCAAGGTCGCCGTACCGATCGTGCGCTCCGAAGGCGGTGTTGAGATACCCATCGGGCCCTTGCGCCGACACCACCGCGTCGACGACCGGGTCCAGAAGGCCGGCCAGCTCGGGATGCCACGCTGCGGCCTCCATCCACTTGTACAGGTCGGAGTCGGTGAACCAGAGGCCGCGACGAGGCTGGCCTCGGAAGTTGTCGATGACGCCGTTCTCCTCGAGTCGCTCGAGAAGCCGGGGCAGGCCGACGTCGCGGCTGATCCGGCGGCGTGGGGCCCAGAACTCATCACGCAGATCGACTGCGGTAGCGGGGATCGCGGGCACCCGCAAGTGGTCGCTGGCCATGTTCGGCTCCCGGGTTGTCGCGGCTTGGCGCTTCTCGTTCGGCTTCCTTGCGCACCGCGGCCCACGTGTGGCTTGCCTTGGCGCGCAAGGCATCTGGGCGAGACTACCACGGCCGGACTGAGGCGGCGGCCGCGGCGACCCGAAAGAGCCGTGTGCCGTCCGGGGCCGGTACTCGGGCAGTAGGGGCCAGGTCCTGCACGACGGATCCAAGGTTGAGATGCCCCCGGCCGCATCGCTGAGAGACGGCTTCCGGCCGGGGGCCCGATTCCCGGTCGTGGGGTGCTACCGTTTGCGGGAGTCTTGTTCTTCCAGGGGGTGAACCGTGAGGATTCCTGAGCAGGGGCTGAGCCGGGAAGAGGTGCTTCAACGGCTCGAGGAATACCGGGCACACGACGCCGAGACTCGTCAAGGCAGGGCGTGGGGCCTCGTCTACGACGCGGGTGTGAGGCAAGTCGAAGACCTGGCCAAGCAAGCCTACACGGACTTCCTGGCCATCAATGCCCTCGACCCCACGGCGTTTCCTAGTGTGCTGCGCATCGAGAACGACCTGGTAGCCATGGCCGCCGCTCATCTCCAATCGGGCCCAGAGGTGGTGGGCAACTTCACGAGTGGGGGAACCGAAAGCTGCATGCTCGCCGTGAAGACCGCTCGGGACTGGGCACGAGCCAATCGCCCGGAGGTAGCTCACCCGGAGGTCATCCTGGGAACCACGGCCCACCCGGCATTCCACAAGGGATGCCACTACCTGGACGTCAGGCCGGTCCTGGTGGACGTGGACCCCGTGACCTTCAAGGTCGACCCTGAGGCGGTGGCCCAAGCCGTCAGCCCGAACACGATCATGATCGTCGGATCGGCCGTGTCCTACGCGCACGGTGTCGTGGACCCCATCCGAGAGTTGAGTGAGATCGCGCGCCGCCACGGCCTCTTGCTCCATGTGGACGGCTGCATCGGAGGATTCCTGCTTCCCTACCTTCGCCGTCTCGGCGCGAGCGTGCCGGACTTCGATTTCTCGGTTCCCGGCGTGACCTCGATGTCCATGGATTGGCACAAGTACGGCTATGCGCCCAAGGGCGCTTCGGTGGTCCTCTACCGCGACAAGGCGCTGCGCAAGTTCCAGTTCTACGCATGCGCCAGCTGGCCCGGCTACCCGATCATCAACCCGACGATACAGAGCTCGCGCTCCGGGGGGCCGCTCGCCGCAGCTTGGGCAGTGGTCAACTTCCTGGGCGACGCGGGGTACATCGAGCTTGCCCGCCGCACCCTGGAGGCAACCCGCAAGCTGGTTGCCGGTATCGGCTCCATCCCGAGTCTACGGGTGCTCGGAGTTCCGGAGTCGAGCTTGATCGCCATCGCCTCCGACGACGTGAACGTCTTCTACGTGGCTGATGCGATGAGGCGAAGGCGCTGGCTGATATCCGCCCAGCCCCAGTTCGGCCCGTCACCGGCCAGTTTGCACCTGATCGTGACCGCTTCGAGCCTGGGGCAAGTGGATGGGTTCCTGAAGGATCTGGCGGGCAGCGTCGAGGAAGCGCGCGGCTCGGGATCCCGGCTGGACCCAGCCCTTCGGGAGATCCTTGCCAACCTGGACCCCGCCGCTCTCACCGACGAGATACTGGACGCTATGCTGGGCGCCGCGGGAGTCGAGTGGGGCTCGATATCGGAGAGCATGGCGGAGGTCAACACCATCATGGACTCCCTACCGCCGGCTGTGAGAGAGGCGCTCTTGATTGCCGGGGGCAACACTCTGTTCACGCCTTCGCCCTAGCACTCGCCCCGGCAAATATGGTGAGGTTCAAGTGCCTCCGCACCTCCGGGAGCGAGGGGTTCGGCGGGCCGGAGGCAATCGCGTGCTGGGGATGAGGACCAGGGCCGGAGATGTGACAACGGTCGACGGACATGGCCCGGGGCTGTTGTCGTCCGAGGCACGGCGTGCGAGGCGGATCGGGTACGGGTGCGTCATGTTGGCCGCCGGTCTGTGGGCGGCGGCCGAGACGGTCGCCAGGGCCCTTATGGATCGAGGCCTGCCGGCCTTGGAGATGTGCGAGGCTCGTGCGTGGATAGCGGCGGCCTGTCTGGCTCTGGTGCTCCGCGCTCGCGGCCTGAGGATGTGGCCGGAGCCCGAGCGAGGCCACGGCCTCCGCGCACTGGCCCCCTTCCTGCTGTTCGGGATCGCCTTGGCGTGCTCGAACCTGGCGTTGTTCGAGGCCATAGCCAGGCTGCCCGTTGCGGTCGCCGTGCTCCTGCAATACGCGGCGCCGGTGCTCGTGGTGTGCTGGAGCGCCCTGGAAAGCAGGCGCGCACCTTCGGGACGAACCCTTGCCGCGCTGTCGCTCAGCCTGACGGGGGTCCTCTTTGTCTCCGGGCTCCTGGATTCCCCGAGCAGGCGCCTGGATGCATCGGGAGTCGCTCTCGGCCTAGGAGCTGCCTTCGCCTTCGCAGCGTGCATGGTCTTGGCCGAGAAGTTGGGCGGGAAAGTTGGGGCGGGCCCAGCCGTTGCTCGGGGGTTCGTGTTCGCATCCATCTTCTGGGTCGTATTCCAGGTTCCTCGAGGGTTCCCGCGCGCCCTCATGGACGCATCCTTTCTTCCAGGCATCGCATTTGTCGGGATCGTCGGAACCGTCCTTCCCTTCTTCTTCTTCACCTATGGGGTTGGCCTGGGCGTCGGGGCTCCCCGCGCGAGCATCGTCCTGACATTGGAGCCCGTCGTCGCGGCGGTGCTCGCCTTGCTGTTCCTTGGTCAGTCCCTCGGGCCGATGCAGATCGTAGGTGGCACCGCGATAGTGGGCGGAGTGGTCGTCGTGCAGTCGGCGAGAAATCTGAGAAGTTGGCACTCTCTTGGTGCGCCGCCTCAAATGTGATGGACGTTGTGGGAAGTCTCGTGCGATCCTGGGCCAGGCCCACAAGAAGGTGTGCGCCAAACCACGCGCAGGGGGGGTCGTTGCGCGGCGATCCGGTACTCGACATCGCAAGGCGGCGCCGGCCGGCTGCGGCTGGAGAACGCCGGAGGCGCCTGCCTCTTGCGGCCGCGCTGGCCCTCGCTCTGCTTGCCCCCTCCTGTTACTCGTCGGAAGTGGCCACGCGGCGGGTGCTGGTGACGGGCCTTCCTGTCACGAAGGCAACAACCGAGCCCGCCGGTGATTCCCGGGGGCCTGGGGGGCTGGTGACTCCGGGAGCCTCGTATCTTCGAGGGGACGATGTGTCGTCCCGCGCCGGCGCGCGAACGGGAATCCCGGGGGCCACCGATGTGGGGGTCACGGCGACCACCATCAAGATCGGCCATATAGGGGACTCCACGGGCCAGGCGCGCGCCTTCTTCGGCCCTCAGATCGATTCCATCAACGCCTATGTCGCGGACCTCAACGCACGTGGAGGCATCTTCGGACGGCGGGTCCAACTCGTCTACTACTCCGCGTCATACCAGTCGCCGGACCAAGTCCTGGCGGCTTCGAGGCGCCTGGTGGAGCAGGACAAGGTGTTCGCGGTCGTGTCTCAATCGGGGCTGGACAATGCCAACGCGGCTGCGATCCCCTACTACGAGGAGAAGGGGGTTCCGTGTATCGGTTGCCATTCGGCAACCCGCATCGGCATGGATCTCGGCTCGTACATCTTCAGTGCCCGGATCGACCCGGTCTCGCACGGCACCGTGCTGGGCGCCTTCATCGCCAAGCGCTTGGGCAAGAAGCGAATGGGATTGGGGTACTGTGCCAGTGCCTGGTCGAAGCAGGTGGCCGTGTCGGTCAAGGCGTCCTTTGAGAAGTTCGGCGGGACCGTGCTGGACGAGCGGGACATCGGCAATTGCGATCAGCAGGTAATGGAGCCGATCGTCACCGCCTGGTATGGGAGCGTTCCCCGCCCCGACGTCCTGCTGGTAGCCGACCCGGTCGGGATGGCCGAGGGTGCGGCGGCGTCGAGGCGGCTGGGCTGGGACGTGCAGATCACCGGGCCGGGAGGGATGTGGCAACTGGTCCTCGACATCGGCGGAAGCCAGACAGAGGGTTTGATAGGAACGACCGAAGGTTTCGCTCCACCCGGATACCGGACCCCCCAGATGGATCATTTCCGGAAGGTGCTCAAGGCTTACTACCCCAACCGAAAGGAGGACCTGACCACCTTGCGACCCTGGCAGAAGATGAGCCTGTTCGAGGAGGCGGCTCGCCGCGCGGGGACTAATCTGACTCGTCGGGGGCTGATCCAAGCGTTGGACGGCATGCGCGGGTGGGATGACGGCCTGAGCCCACCGGTGACGTTTGCCCCCGGGCACCACTGGGGGCACTCCGCCACGGCGTTCTTCCGGATACGCGACGGGGCCTTCGAGAAGGCGACGCCAGAAGACTTCCTTGCGCCGGAGGATTTCGAGTAGTGTTTCGCGAAGTGAGCGCACGCGCGGCGGGTTGCCGGGCAGGATGCGGCGTGGCGACCATGTCGCCGTCGGCGCACTCGGCGACGGCGGCTGGAGTTCGGCTGTCCTTTGGGGTCCTTGGCAGGACGGGGGACGAGTGCTGTATCTGAACCTGGCGATCATCGGGATGACCGAGGGAGCGGTGTACGCGCTCCTCGGCTTGGGGCTGATCCTCATCTACAGAAGCACCGGGGTGCTGAACTTCTCCCAAGCGGCAATGGCCATGTGTTCCGCCTATGTCGCGTGGCAGATCACCACCTCGGCGCCGTGGCTGACCGTGTGGGGTGCCCTCGCCATCACCATCGCTTTCGGAGCTCTCATGGGCGCGGGACTGTACTACTTGATCTTCTCCCGGCTCAGGGACTCTCCGCCGGTAGCCAGGCTCATCGCGAGTGTCGGAGTCGCATTCATCCTGCCCGCGCTGGTGCGCGTCGTGTGGAGCGGGCAGAGCGAGCGGGGGCTCCACCTGCCGTTCCAGTTCGGCAGCGGCGTGGTCAAGTTCTCCTCCATCGCTCTCCAGGTGCAAAAGCTCGGCCTGATCGCTGTGACCGTGGGCTGCGGCATCGGGCTTCATCAGTGGATGAAGCGAAGCGTCACCGGCACGGCACTGCGAGCCGTGGCCCAGAACCGGATGGCGGCGCAGATGGCCGGGGTTCCGGAACGGCGAATCTCAGCGGCGGCATGGGCGATCGGCGGAGCGATGGCGGCGCTGGCGGGCGCTCTATACGTGCCGCTTGCGTACCTGGACCCCAACATGATGATTCCCTTCCTACCCAAGGCTTTCGCGGCGGCCCTTCTGGGCGGGTTGGTCAACTTGCCCATGGGTTTGGTGGGTGGTCTGGCTCTGGGCGCGGTGGAGAGCGTGTTCCGGGGGATGCATGGCAGTCTGCCCCGGCTGGCCGAAACCGTCGGCGCTCTGGGGATCGTGGCATTCCTCCTGATCCGGATAGAGCGCTTCTTCGTGTCCGAGCACGAACTGAAAGCGATCGAGCAATGACCGGGGACGGGGTTCGTCCATGAGCGCCGGCGTGGAGGCCCTGAGGGTTCCCCGTCAGGTGAGCGGGGCTCGACCCGTGGGCAAGCTGTTCGGGATCGCCGCCGCCGCTGTGGCCGTCACCGCGTTCGCCATTCCCGCCTTGACCGGCAGCTACTGGACGTACGTGTTCACCTACTTCCTGGTGTACGCGATGATCGGCCTCTCCCTGGTGCTGCTTACGGGCTACGTCGGCCAGATCAGCCTGATGGGCGCCACGCTGGTGGGGCTTGGGGCGTTCACCTCCGCGGCGGTGGAGGTGCACTGGGGCTGGCCGTTCTGGGCCGCGGCTCTGAGCGCGGGTTTGATCACCCTGCCGTTCAGCCTGCTGATTGGGTTCCCCGCGCTCCGGCTTCGCGGGCTCTACCTGGCGATCGCCACCCTGGCCTTCGCCAAGCTGATCGAAGAGCTGGTGTTCAAGGGCTGGCCCTGGCTTACGGGCGGATTCAGCGGAATGCAGGTGCACCGCCCACACATGCTCATTCCCTTCGAGTCGGACGCCCGCTACTTCTGGTTGGTGCTCGGGGTCTTCTGCGCGGTCTTGGCCTTCACCTACAACTTCAGCCGCTCGCGGGTGGGCCGGGCCATGCGGGCAACCCGCGAGAACGAGCTGGCCGCGCAGGCGATGGGCATCAACATCGTCAAGTACAAGATGCTGGCGTTCTTCCTGTCGGGGGTCGTCGCGGGGCTGGCGGGGGCGCTGCAGATCCATCTGTCGAAGGCGGGCAGTTTCGAGGCGTACCGCTTCTACCTCTCGTTCCTGATTTTCGTGATGGTGGTGATCGGCGGCGTGCGCTCGATGTGGGGCGCACTGCTGGGTGGGGTGTTTCTGATCCTTCAGACCGAACTGCTGCGCGGCGTGGAGTTTCTCACTCGGTTCACCGACATCGCCTTTGGCGTGGGTCTCATCTGGGTGGTGCTTTCCAACCCCGAAGGTCTGGCCGGGTACCTGCGGGATCAGTGGGCATGGGTGAAGGAGAAGCCCCGCTGGAGGGCGCTGGTCGCGGTGGCGTTCGTTGCCTTCGACATCGGGACAATGTGGCTGCTCGTGCACTTTGGCGGACAGAAGGGGGCCGGATAGCGGTGAGCCGGAGCACATCGGTCGCCTTGCCTGCGCAGCCGGTCGCGCCTGCTCAGGCCGCACGGTCTTCCGAGGGTGATACAAATACCACCAGCTTGTTCGAGTGCCGGGGCATAGACGTCTCTTTCGGAGGCCTGAAGGCGCTGAGCGACGTCTCTGTCCGTGTGGATGAAGGCGAGATCGTCGGGATGATCGGGCCCAATGGCGCCGGCAAGACCACCCTGTTCAACGTGATCTCGGGCTTCTTGGTTGCCAACTCGGGCAAGGTGCTTCTGGACGGGCGCGACCTGACGGGGCTTCTCCCCTACGAGCGGGCGAGGTTGGGACTCGGGCGCACCTTCCAGCAAGCGCTGCTCTATCGTGACCTTTCCGTGCTGGAGAACCTGCTCATCGCCTCCCACCGGCACACCCGCCGCGGGTTGTTCTCTAACGGCCTGCGTCTGGGAGCGGCGGCGCGGGAGGAGCGCGAGGCGCTGGAGAGAGCGCGAGCCACTATGGATGTCGTCGACCTGACGCCCTATTGGGAGAAGAAGGCGGGGGCGCTGTCCTACGGGACGCTCCGCATGCTCGAGCTGGCGTGCATGCTTGTGCAGGCGCCCCGGTTCGTACTGCTGGACGAACCGGCCAGCGGTATCGCCCAACGAGAGACCGAGGCGCTGGGTCCCCTGCTGCGGCGGATTCGCGAGCAGATGCAGACAACCATCCTGATCATCGAACATGACATCCCAATGGTGAGCGGGCTGTCGGACCGGATGTATGCCATGGATCTCGGAAAGGTCATCGCCGAGGGGGCTCCGGCACAGGTGCTCGCTCATCCGGAGGTGGTGGCGTCCTACCTGGGGCGTCCCGAGACGGTTGGCCTGGAGGAATCGCCGAAGCCGGCCAGACGACGCCCTGCCCCGCGCCGGACGGCGGGCGCACCCCGGGGGGGCGGATCGCCGACGTGATGGTCTACTCTAGGAGCGATCATCGCCGCATGGGACCGGACCAAGCACGGTGTGTCCAGGCCGACAGGCCGTGGCGGGTCACTTTGGGAATGACGAAAGAAGGAGGCGGGTGATGAGACGCCTGGCGCGAGTCGGTGCGCTCGTGACAGTCGGAGTGGTCCTGATTCTGGCTTCGGGCGTCTTGCCCGGCGGCGCAGGGGAGATGTCGTCCGCGCTGACGGGCGAGGCGGAAGCTTTCGGGCCACGCCCGGGTCCCTACTTCCAGCAGCTTGCCCTGTCCCAGACACTCGCGCACACTCTGGCCAACGCGGGCAACATCCCCTACGGGGGGCACGCCGCCGCCGCCGTCTACGACGCGGGCTACCTCGAGAACCTGGCGGCTCCCGGGGTCCCTCCTTCGATACAGAAGGTCGATACGGACCTCAATTCCGCCAGCACACCGCGCGACGCGGGACCCCAGACCGTGGCGTCTCAGGACGCGGGGGTGGCGAAGATCGACGGTGGCACGGTGGAGGCCCACTGCAAACCACAGCCCATGAGCATCGGAGAGGTCCAGATGGGCCGGACGACTATGGCGTCCGGCGTGGTGGCGATGTCGTCGGTGTGGAGCGTCTCGAAGATCGAGATCAAGGGCCAGGACCCGCAGCGGGCGGCTGAAGCGCCGCTGCCGGCATCGGCTCCCCTCGCCGCGCCGGCGTCCACGCCCACGCCCACGCCCGAAACGGGCAGCGCTGTGATGGGTGTAGGCGTGATGTTTGTCTTGGCGGGAGCGGGTTTGGCAGTGGTGCGCGACCGCCGGCGCGGTGCCGCCGCCGGGATTGTCGTCGCTCTGCTTGCCTTGTCGGTTCCCGTTGTGGGGGGGGCGCGACCGGTCCTCGCCGCGGCTGCTAATCAGCGCGAAGCCGTGGCCCTGGCGGAGAGCCTCATCGGTGGTATCGATATCGCCGGCGTGGTGAAAATCTCCTCCATCCATCAGACGGCGACGGCCAGTTCCACGGCTCACGCGGGGGCTTCGAAGGCGTCGGCTCAGACCGAGGTTTCGGGAGTTACGGTCGCCGGCATCCCGGCTACCATCGACGCAGATGGGGTGCACGCCGCGGGACAGGGGGCCGCGATCCCACTCGGGAAAACGGCCGACCAGGTGATCGGGGAGACGCTGGCGCAGGCCGGTATCAGCCTGCGGTTGATGAGCCCGACCATGGATGTCTCCAAAGATGGCAAGTACGCGGTCGCCGACGCCGGTACCGTGGCATTGACGATCCTGCGTACGGTGGGGGTTCCGGTTCCAGGCACCCCTCAACAGGACGCCGGGGTGGACATGAACTTCGGCGGCGCGCGGGTTTCGTTGTCGGGGGCCCTTCAGGAATTGAGCGGCTTCGAGCCGACCGACATCCTGCCACTTCCCGATTCCAGCCAGGGTGCGGACCTCTCCGGGGGGACCGGAGGCTTGCCCTCCGTGGGGCCGACTCCGACGGACGCGTCCGGCGGCGCCGGGAGTACGCAAGCCGGTCCCCAGTACCGCACGGTGCGCATGGTGATCCGCCACTTCGAGCCTGTCCAAACGACGATCTTCCTGCTGGCCCTGCTCGTGGGCGTGATGGGGCCGCTGCTCTTGTTCAGGCGGAATGTGGTGGCGGCCGCCGTTTTGGCTTCGCCGGGCCGGGGGTACCGGGCCTTCTTCCGGTATCTGGTGCGCGGCTAGCTCGTGGGCACCGACGGCGACCGCGGCGGGGAGAGCGCCGGGGTCCACGAACTGCGCTTCGACCCGTTCCTCGACGAATGGGTGATGATCGCTTGCGCCCGCCACGCCCGCCCCGACCGCCCTTCCGGCGACTGCCCGTTCTGCGTGGGAGGCCTGGAGGCGCCTGAGCCCTACCGGGTCAAGGCTTTCCCGAACCGTTTCCCGGCTCTGGTGCCCGGCGAAGGAGCGCAGAGGGAGGTCGGTCCCTACGGGGCCGCGCCTCCTGCGGGGGCTTGCGAGGTCGTGCTCTACAGCCCGGACCACGATGCGCGGCTCTACCAGCTGGCCCAGGACCAGGTAGAGGAGTTGGTGGACCTGTGGGCGGAGCGGACCGCCGCGCTTGGCGCGCGTTCCGAGATCGAATACGTCCTCGTGTTCGAGAACCGGGGCGAGGAAGTCGGCGTCACGATCCACCACCCCCACGGGCAGATCTACGCGTTCTCTTTCGTTCCGCCGCTGGTTGCCCGCCGGCTTGCTTCCGAGACTCGCCACTTCCGTCAGACCGGACGCTGCCTTCGCTGTGAGGCGGCGGCCTTCGAGCGTTCCGGCCCTCGGCTGGTGATCGAGAACGATTCCTGGAGCGGCTACATCCCGTTTGCCGCCCGCTGGCCCTTTGGGGTGCACCTGGTAACGCGGCGGCACGTGGGAAGCTTGCCCGAGCTGGATGCGGGAGAGCGAAGGGATCTGGCGCGGATCTTGCGCCGGCTGGTGGCCGGTTTCGATGCGCTCTTCGACCGCAGTTTCCCATTCATGATGCTCGTCTACCAGACCCCGACCGACGGGCGCGAGCACCCGGAAGCCCATCTGCATATCGAGTTCTTCCCACCCCTGCGTGGACCACGGCAGGTGAAGTACGTGGCCGGCGTGGAAACAGGAACCGGAACGCACGCCAACCCCACTTCACCGGAAGAGAAGGCTGCGGAGCTTCGCGCGGCGCTGGAAAGGGCGGTTGGCGGGCAAGCCCCCGGCCGGGAAGTAGATCTGTGACGATCGGTATCCCTCGCCGCCAGGCCCTGGCCGAGGCGCTTCGATCCGCCGGCGGCGACCCGGCCCGGGCGAGGGTCTTTCGCGCTCCCGGCCGCATCAACCTGTTGGGTGAGCACACCGACTACAACCACGGATTCGTGCTTCCCGCGGCCATCGACCTCGACGTCGCAATCGCGGCCGTGGCCGAGTCTGGAGTGTTCCTGGCGGTCTCGGCCCAGATGGAAGGGCAGGCGGTTTTCGATCCCGAGAGCCCCAGGCTGTCCGGCGATTCGTGGGGAAGCTACCTGCAGGGCGTGGCTTGGTCGCTGTCGCAGTACACGGGGCGGGTCGGGGGCATCCGGGCCGGCGTGCACTCGACGGTGCCGGTGGGCTCAGGGCTTTCGTCGTCCGCCGCACTGGAGGTGGCCACGGGACTTGCCCTGTCGCTGCTTGCCGGTCACGCGGTAGCGAAGGAAGCGCTGGCGGCGGCTTGCCTTCGCGCCGAGCGTCAATGGGTCGGAGTCAACTGCGGTCCGATGGACCAATGGGCCTCGGTGTTTGGGCAGCGGGACTCGGTGATACTGCTGGATTGCCGCACCATGGACATCGAAACCGTGCACCTGCCCGAGGGCTTGTGCTTGGCGGTGGTGGACAGTGGGACGCCCCGCACTCTGGCGGAGGGGGGATACAACCGGCGCCGGTCGGAGTGTGAGCAAGCGGCCCGTCTGCTTGGAGTGCCCGCCCTTCGGGACGTTGGCGAGGCCGACATCGGCGAACTTCCCGAACCACTGCTGCGGCGAGCCCGGCACGTGGTACGGGAGAACGCTCGTGTGATGGAGGGCGTGAATGCCTTGCGCGCCGGCGACACCGGCCTGCTGGGAGAGCTGATCGACGCCTCTCACGAGAGCCTGCGAGCCGACTTCGAAGTCAGCACACCGGAACTGGACGCCGCGGCCGCCGCCTGCCGGACATGCCCCGGGGTGCTGGGGGCCCGGATGGTGGGCGGGGGTTTTGGGGGTTCCGTGATGGCCGTGGCGTGGGCGGACGCGGTTGACGCCCTCCCCGAGCGGATGGAGAGGCTGGGCTTCTCCGGGCTTCGCGTGGTGCGGGCTTCCGAGGGTGCCGGTGAGGTGGTCGGGGGACTGGAAGGTCTCGAGGGCGGCGATCCTCCTCTTGGTTGCCGGTAGGGGGTAGGGTGTCCGTCAAAGGGCGGCTCGCTTCCCTGCTGGGCTCATGCCGCTGTGGCTCGCCTTGACGCATACCCGGCCTGGTGAGTATCTTGTGTGCGCGTTTGCGGGGCCTGCGGACGGTTTCGGTCCGGCCCCCGTCTTCGTTGGTATGTCCTCGACATCCACCGACCGGGTCCCTCGTGCAGCACTTTGGCGGGTGGCCGCAGCGCGCCACCCCACGGCAAGAAAGGGCGAGCCGGTCTGGCCGGCGAGTAGGGATAATGGTTTCCAAGGGACGAGCAATGAGGGGCTCCGTGGCGCACGCGGTGGGCACGCGCAGCGGCCCTCGCCGAACGTTCCCCGGTGGCCGCGTGTGCGGGGACTGCGGCGAGGCTCTGTCCATCTACAACCCCGGCCCCAATTGCTGGAAGCACACCGGCGGCAACCCCTGGCGGGGTCCCACCGCCAAGCCCAAGTTCTGACCTAAGGATCGGAGTCCGGGGCGCCTTGCCTCGAAATCCGCCACCCGGCCAGGCCCAGCAATCCCTCCAGCGCGGTGGTGATGACACGCGCCGCCAGCACGCCCACGAGTGCCGGGCCCGGCTCCACCAGGTTCGCCAGCACGGCCACGAGAATCGCCTCGCGAACCCCCAGGCCTGCCGGCGCGGGAAAGAAGAAGAAGCCTCCCATCCAGGCCAGGGTCGTGGCCACCAGAACCGCCGGCAGGAGCCGAGCCGGAACCGGCAGCAGGGCACCGATCACGAGCAGCATTCCGGTCCCGTAGCAGACCCAGGCCACCGAGTAGGTCGCGAGCACTCGCACGGCCTCGGCCGGTCGCGGCGGCCGGCGCGAAGGTGCGGGAATCGAGCGCTCTCGACCGTCCTGCGCCCCTTCTGCCCGGCGCACGAACAGCATCGTCGCCGCCAGGGCGCCGAGCAGCAGGACGAAAGCGGCCCAACGTGGAATGGCCGGAATGGCTGTGGGTCGGGCGCCGAGCAGGGCCACTGCCGCCACGGCCAGGCCGGCTGCGGTGGACAGCGCGACCTCGACCAGCAGCACATAGGCGGTCGTGCCGCGACGCACACCGTGGCGTCGTGCGATCTCGACCCGGCTCACCACGGCCCATATCCCCCCGGGAAGGTTCTTGCCCAGTTGAGCCGAGGTGAAGATCGCCGCCCCCAACAAAGTGCCGACTCGCGCGCCGCAGCCGCGCATCACCGCGGCTCCCCCCAGGGCAAACGCCACCTCGCCGGCCGCAAAGGCCAGGATCGACGCGAAGAGGAGCCCGGCGTCGAGATGCAGGTGGGCCAGGCGGATCTGGTCGAGTCCCGCAAGGAGTTGGTGGGTGAGGAAGACCAGGGCGAGCAGCAGGAACGTTCCTCGGACCACCCGATACCACGCCGACCGGCCCCTTCCCTCCGGGGCGGGATCCTTGCGTCCATCGCCTCCTCGGCCAAGGGCGACGTCATAGGCGCCGGCCGCCGCCGCGGCGATGGACTCGGGGCTGGAACGAAGACGTGCCTTGGCCTGCGCGGTGGCGCCGAGAGTCGTGCGCATGCCCTCATCGTCGGCCAGGCGGCCCAGCGCGTGAGCGAGATCCTCGGCGGACCCCGGTTCCACGAGGACGCCGGTGACTCCGTCCTCGACCGCGTCCACCAGTCCTCCCGTGCGCGAGGCAACCACCGGGCGGCCGGCCGTCGCGGCCTCGAGGGCGACGAGCCCATAGCCCTCGCGCCGACTGGGAACCGCCAGCGCGTCGCACCATTCGTAGGCCTCGGCGACCTTGGCCGGCGACTGCGCGCCCTGGAATTCGACGTCCTCGGCCAGGCCCAGCTCAGCCGCCAGGGCGCGCAGGTTGGCCTCTTGGGGACCCTCTCCGATGACGTGGACACTCACCGGTCGGCTTGCCGCCCTCAGCAGACTCGCCGCCCTGAGCAGCACGTCAAGGCCCTTCTCGGGAACCAACCTCGCGACCGCGAGCACGCGAAAAGCCGAGTCCGTCGAGTGGTGGCTTGCCGGCAGGGTTGTCCGGCGGAAGGATGGGGGCATGGGGGAAAGGAGCGCGTCCCGGTAGCCGGCCGCGGCGAGTTGGCCGCGCAGGGCCTCGGAGACGGCGCACACCGCGGAGGCCCGGCCGAACACCATCCGTGCCAGGGGCCGGGTCCAGCGCCGGCGCAACAGCGCGACGTCGGTTCCGTGAACGGTCACCACCAGCGGGGTCGCGGTCAGAACCGAGGCGATGGCCCCCACCACACCCGAGGGGGCCCACCAGTGAGCGTGGATCACGTCGGGGCGCCGGCGGCGGATCTGCCTCAGCGTGGAAACCAGGTACCCCAGGACGAGGCAGGCGAACAGCCCTACCTCGATCGCGCCCTGACGGGCAGTGTGGTGCAGGCCCCCTTGGTAGGCCAGACGCTCCAGACGCCCGGGCGCGTAGCGGAATCGGCGGACCTCGATCCCGTCGAGAGTCTCACGGGTGGGCAGCCCGGGCGCGTGCGGGGCCAGCGCGGATACCTCGAACCCGGCCAGCTTCAAGTCCTTGGCAAACGTCAGCAGGAACGGGGCGACGTGGTCGCCTGAGGAGCGGGGGAAACTCTGTGCCAGCAGCAGGATCCGTACCCGCGGCTCACCGGTGGGGGGATTCCCCGCGGCTGGCTCCGCCGAGGTTTCGCGGCCGGGCTCTTGAGGTTTCGCGGCGATCGGCCGACCTCCTGGGCGCAACCCGGTGTCCCGAGTCCTCTTATGGCACCACTCCGGCGCGAAGCCGAGATGGTTCTGGCGCCACGGCGCGCGTGATGCGCCGAACGCTCGGCAGCAGTTTAGCGTGCCCGGCCAGGGCCCATCCCGAGGTAGTCTTTGGACACCATCGAGGTGATCCTGCCGGCAAGGGAGGGACCGATGTACGTATTGGTGGTGGCCGAGAGGCGGTGGCGGGAGGAAACCCGCGTGGCGTTTGGGGGCCTGCGCGACGAAGACGGCGTTGAGCCGGATTTCGAGTTCGCCGACGACGGCCGTGCCGCACTCGACCTGGCGCACGGGGAAACACCGGATCTGGTGGTCATCCAGGTGGGGGTGGGTCCCTTCGGGGCCTTCGGGCTGTGCCGGGAGTTGAAGTCTGACCCGGACATCTCCTGCCCCGTGCTGCTGCTGCTCGAGCGAGAACAGGACGAATGGCTGGCTCGGCGTTTCGGCGCGGATGCGTGGGTTGCCCGGCCCTGGCACGCGTGGGAGATGGAACGCGTCGCCGTCCGGCTGACGCAGGATCGCCGGGCGGAGGAACGCGAAACCTCCGCAGCGCACGCCGACCGGTCCTGAGCACTCGCCTGTCGCGCCGTGCCGGGTAGCGGCTAGCGGGTTGCCGGTGCCCCCTGCCTGATGCGCGGCTTCTGGGCGACCGCCGGCACGGCGAGGGTATCCGGCAACACCACCGGGTCCTCCTCGGTCACGACGCCTCGATCGATCGCCTCTTGGACGACACGCTCGGAAGGAACGTGCAACTTGCGGGCGATCCGCCGGAGGGTCGCGTACACGCTGGTGCGCGAGACCCCGAGGTCGGCGGCCACGTCGCGAACAGGATGGCCCGCGGCCAGGCGAAGCACCAGATCGCGCTGACGAGGCGTCAGGTCCACCGGCGGGAGAATGGGCGTCGGCGGCGGGGCGGGCCCGGCCTCCTGGCGGTGCTCCAGCTTCGTCAAGTGCACACGCGGTTCGTGGGAGGGGGCGCGGGGATCCTCGCCGCGCTCCAAGCGCGCCAAGGCCTCGAGCTGCTCCAGCACCACTGTCCGCATCCGCTCGCGCTCCTCTATCGGCCGGGGCTCGAGGGCATCGGCCACCGCGCGAAGCAGCTCGCCGGGAACAAAGGGTTTCGTGACGTAGAAGAGCGCCCCCTCCATGGTTCCGCGAATCCGGTCTTCCTCGCCGGTGCGAGCGGTCACGACCACGACCGGCAGGTGGGCCGTGGCGTCGTCTGCCTTGAGCAGGCGCAGCACCTCCCAGCCGTCTGTGCCCGGCAGCATGATGTCCAGCAGGACGAGATCCGGGGGGTCCTTCTTGATGGTGACAAGTGCGGAGGCGCCGTCATAGGCGGCGGAGGTTTCGTAGCCCTCGAAGGCGAGATTGATCTTGATCAGCTCGACGACATCCGGTTCGTCCTCAACGATGAGGACGCGGGCTGGGGCGACTTTCAGTTGCTCCATGGCCGTTGCCCTTCTGCACCGTTGCCCCGGCAGCCTCCGTCTGTCTCCCGCGGGCGTCGAGGCCATCTTAGCGCTTGCCGGCAGGCCCTCGGGGGGTGGTTTGTGGATATGACTCGTTCGAATCAGGGCGGGTCGGCAGTCGTAACTAGTCGCGACCGAATGTGGGGGAACTTCGGACGCATCACACCAGCCCGCGGCGCTTCGGGCCGGTGGGCCCGAGCCCGGGCCCGGACGCCGTGTTGCGGCGACGGACGCGGTCGGTCACCATAGCCGAAACCCCGCAGATTGCAGCGGCCCGAGTGTCATGGACGTCTGAGCGGCCGACGTGGGGGGGGACCGGGCAGACCGCCGGCGAGGAGCGCATGGAGACTTTCAGTTGGCCTGATGTCCTGGGTCCGTTGCTGGAGGGCCGCGACCTCTCCGAGGGTCAGGCGGCGGCAGCCATGTCGAGCATCATGCGAGGAGAAGCCACCCCTGCCCAGATCGGGGCGTTCGCCTCCGCGCTGCGATGCAAGGGCGAATCGGTAGAGGAGATCGTCGGTCTGGTGCGGGCGATGCTCGAGTTCTCCTGTGAGGTGCCGGTTGCCGGTCCGCTTCTGGACACCGCCGGTACCGGAGGGGACCGCTCCGGCACCTTCAACATCTCCACAGTCGCCGCAATCGTGGTGGCCGGCGCCGGGGTTCGCGTGGCCAAGCATGGCAACCGTGCCGCCTCCAGCCACTGCGGCAGCGCCGATCTTCTGGAGGCCCTCGGGGTGGTCATCGACTTGCCGGGTCCCGAGGTGGCCCATTGCATCGAGGAAGTCGGAATCGGGTTCTGCTTTGCCCCGGTGTTTCATTCGGCCATGCGCCATGCGGCGGGTCCGCGCCGGGAAGTGGGGGTCCCGACCGTGTTCAACATCCTGGGTCCCCTGGCCAACCCCGCGGGCGCGGCACACCAGGCCCTTGGGGTCTCGGACCCGAAGATGGCAAAGAAGATGGCCGCGGCCTTGCTGCGCTTGGGCAAGGCGCATGCCCTGGTCTACTACGGCCACGACGGGCTGGATGAGATCACGACCACGACCACCTCGACGGTGATCGAGGTGCGTCCCGGCCAGGAGCGCAGTTTCGAGGTCGATCCCGCGGAGTTCGGGTTGGCCTACGCGCGGCGGGAGGACCTGCTCGGAGGCAACGCTTCCGAGAATGCCGAGATCGCCAGGCGCGTGCTGGCCGGTCAACGGGGTCCAGCCCGCGACGCGGTGCTGCTCAACGCGGCCGCAGCGCTGGTGGCCGCCGACAAGGTCGACTCGCTGGCCGAGGGTTTGCCGATCGCGTCGACCGCGCTGGACTCGGGCGAGGCCGCTCGCGTGTTGGAGCGCTGGGCGGAGGTCTCCTCGCGCCTGGCCGGCAAGAACGCGGCGACAGGAGATCGATGACCAAGGTGCTTGTCGAGGGATTTCGCCACCAATTGGGGGGGCACTGCGCGTCGACCGCTTTCCGTGACCTCTTCGAGTTCCACGGGTTGCGCATGCCGGACGGCTCGGACGTCTCCGAAGACATGGTCTTCGGGCTGGGCTCAGGAATGGGCTTTCAGTTCGGTTTGCGCCCGGGCAAGCAGCCGCCCCTCTACATCGCCGGGCGCGGTGGAGGGTTGGAGATGAACCTTGCCAGGCGCACCGGCATCGACATGCGCTGGCAGGACACCGACGATGCAGATGATGCCTGGGCTCGGGTGAAGGCTGTCGTCGACGCCGGCGAGCCGGTGCTGGTCTATGCCGACGTCTATGAGCTGGACTACCTGAAGGCCAAGGCGCACTGGACGCTTCACTCGATCCTGGTCGTGGGCTACGACGAGGAAGCGGGCGTGGCCTTCGTGGCCGACGGCGATCGGGAGGAGATCCAGTCCTGCCCGATGGACGGTTTGAGGCGAGCCCGCGCGTCCAGCGGGTTTCCGGGACCGATGCGCAACGCGTTCTTGGGACTCGAGTTCCCCAAGGCCCTGCCCGACCTTCGAGAGGCGATCCCCCTCGCGGTGCGCGCGGAAGTGGAGACCTTCGCCGAGTCGGCAGGCAAGGTCGCTCCCGACGACATGGGGGGAGCCGGCCTTTCCGGGGTCGATGCATTTGGGCGGATCTACCCGCGCTGGAACGAGATCTTCTCGCCGGAGGATCTGCAGGCCGCGATGCAGGCGATCTACCTGTACGTGGAGAAGGGTGGCACGGGTTTCGGCGGGTTCTTCCGAAGGATCTACGGCCGCTTCCTTTCTGAGGCGGCAACGATCATGGGGGACCCGCGATACGCCGCGGCGGCTGAGGACTACCGTGGTCTGGGCGATGCCTGGAGCGCGCTGGCCAACGACTTCCGCGAGGCGGCGCGATCGCCCGGCCGCGTCGGGGTGCTCCGGGAAGCAGGGTCCCGCGTGGAGGATCTGGTGGCGCGAGAGCGCGAGGGAATCGCGCTGCTGGCGGCTCTGGCCGGATAGCGCTACCGGCGGCGGAGCGGCATCCTGGGCTGAGGCCGAGATTCGAGAGCGCGCAAGCCGGGCTCGGCGGCGTATCGCGAACGGGCGAGCAGCGCGGGCCCGGTGGACAGGGGCGAGGCGAAGATCCCGTCGACCGTGTGGACTCGGGCTTCATCCGCCACGCCGTCCAGCCACGAGGCGACCAGGCGCACCTCCTCCGTCAGATGGCGAGGTACTACCCCTTCGAAGTGTTCGGGCTCCTCGGCCGAGGCCGCGATGACCTGGATGATCTCGGGATCGGCGCCCTGGGCAAGCACGGCCGATGCCACGAGCTGACCCCGGCGGATCACCACAACCTCGGCTCCTTCGGGCCGGTGACGCACCACGACCAGCCGCTCGGGAGTGGCGGTGCGCGCGAGCTTCCGCTGGCGCGCAAGCGCGGCGGCCAATTCGTCCCGGCGATCTCGGGTGGCAGCGGCCTCCTCGTAGCGCATGCTCGCGGCCCTGTGTGCCATGGCCCTCTCGAGTGGTTCGAGCAGCGGCTGCGGGTCGCCGGAAAGGGCCGCTCGCAACTTGTTCACGGCGAGAGCGTATTCCTCGGCAGGCTGGCGTCCTGTGCAGGGCGCGCCGCACCGGCCCATCTCGTGCAGGGCGCACGGGGATCCGGCGGGGGTTGCGGGCAGGCGGCCGGAGCAGCGCCGGATGGGTAGCGCTTCCCAGATGGCCTCCCGCACGCGATCGGCGGCTTGCGTGGAAGCGAAGGGCCCCAAGCAGTCCGCGGCACCGGCGCCGGGACGGCGAACCAGGGAAAGGCGCGGGAATCGCTCGTCGGTGATCTTCACATAGCAGCCGCGGCCGGAGTTGCGCGAGCGGCGGTTGTAGGGCGGACGGTGAAGCTGTATGAGGCGCACCTCCTTGACGGAGGCCTCCAGTTCCGTGGCGCACTGCTCGTAGTCGATCGTCTCCAACTCTCGAAGCAGGTCGGCGACCTTGGCGCGCCCGTCGCCGTAGAAGTAGGAGCGCACACGGGTTCGCAGGTCCTTGGCCTTGCCGACGTAGAGCACGCGCCCCTGCTCGTCGCGGAACAGGTAGACGCCCGGCATACGTGGTAGTGACCTGGTCAGCGCGATCTTGGGGTAGGAAGGGTCGGAGCGAGCCGTCGGGAAAGCGAGCAGGTCCTCGAGTGAGCAGACCCCGAAGGTCGCGGCTCGCTCCAGGAGAGCGTGAAGCACGTCCACGGTGGCCAGCGCGTCGGCCAGAGCCCGGTGGTTGGGCTGAGTCGAGGTGGCGAAGCGCGCCGCCAGCGTGGCGAGCTTGACGTTGGGCACCTCGTCTCTGCCGAGGAGCTTTCGCGCGAGGCGCGCGGTGTCCACCACGGGGTTGACAAGCTTCGGGTAGTCCAGGCGGAGCAGCGCCGCGTTCAAGAAGCCGAGATCGAAGGGCGCGTTGTGCGCCACGGCCACGGCCTCTCCGATGAACTCGAGCAGGCAAGGCAAGACTGCCGGCATGGCAGGCGCGCCGGCAACCATGCGATCGGTAATGCCGGTCAGAACGGAGGTGAATGCCGGGATGGGAACCCCGGGATTGACCAGTGTGTCGAAGGCGCCCAGCACCTCGCCGCCGCGGACCTTGACCGCGCCGACCTCGGTGATCTCGGAACTCTGGGGTGAGCCCCCGGTGGTCTCGAGGTCGAGCACCACGAAGGTGACCGCCGACAGAGCGGTGCCGAGATCCGCGAGTGTGGTCTGAGTCCAGGCAGCCTCGCGGCCGCCGGTCACGGTGTCGCTCATCGAGGGAAGAGCGGGCACGGCACCTCCGGCAGTTGGGTCGACTCGGCGATCATGCTACCAAACACGTGTTCGATATGAGCGGGAGCCGGATTCCGGAAAAGTGACTACGCCGAGATCGCGACGGGCGCGGCGACTTCTGGGGGCCGGCGGCTGGGTGTCGGATGGGGCCGGGACGGGTGCGGGACGACCGGCGTGTCCTGGGCCTACCAGCTTTGGGAAAGGATCGAGCCGGGCCGCGGGGCCCGGCTCGATCGAGATCGCCATCGCGGCAGCGAGAAAGCGGCAGCGAGAAAAGCGACCGAAAAGTCCGCGCTGCACTAACTCTTGAGTGTCTTCTTGGCGATCTTGCCGGTTGCGGTCTTCGGCAGACCCTCGGGCATGAACACGACCTGCTTGGGGACCTTGTATGACGCCAGGCGAGGCTTGCAGAACTCGACGATCTCCTCCTCGGTGGCCTGCTCGCCGGGCTTCAGGCAAAGCACGGCTTTGACCTCTTCGCCCCAGAACGGGTCGGGCAGGGGGACCACCGCGGCTTCGGCGATCTTCGGGTTCTGGTACAGGACCTCCTCGATCTCGCGGGGATAGATGTTCTCGCCGCCGCGGATGATCATGTCCTTGATCCGGTCGACGATGAAGAAGTAGCCGTCGGCGTCGACGTAGCCGGCATCCCCGGTGCGAAGCCAGCCGTCGACGACGGTCTCCGCGGTGGCTTCGGGGTTCTTGAAGTAGCAGGACATGACGTTGGGGCCCTTGACCAGGATCTCGCCGTACTCCCCCGGTGCGACGTCATTGAGATTGTCGTCGACGACCTTCATCGGCTGGCCGCGCAGGGGGAGCCCGATGGAGCCGATCTTTCGGGGCATCAAGAAGGGGTTGATCGAGGAGACGCAGGTGCCTTCGGTCAGGCCGTAGCCCTCTAGGATGCGAAGGCCGAAGGCGGACTCGAAGCGATTGGCGAGTTCCAGCGACAGCGGGGCCGCGCCGCAGATGACGTAGCGCAGCGAGGAGGTGTCGTACTTCTCGGCGCCGGGCACGGCCAGAAGAATCGCCAGCATCGTGGGAACCGAAGAGAAGGTCGTCGGGCGGTACTTCTCGACCGAGGCCCAGAAGTCGGAGGGGGAGAACCGCGGGAACATGGCGATGCATCCGCCGGCGTAGAACTGCGAGAGGCTGGTCACCTGCGCGTTGACATGGAACAGGGGAAGGATCAGGCCAAGGCGGTCGCCGGGCCGCATGGGCAGGGCCTCGGAAACCGAGGCGGTGTCCCAGACATAGGAGCCGTGAGTGAGTACTGCGCCCTTGGGTTTGCCGGTGGTTCCGGAGGTGTAGACGATGGCCGCCCGGTCATCCGGCGCGATCTCGACTGCGGGGGCATTGGGGCTCGCCTCCCGCATCAGCTCGGCAATCGTGGGGCCGGCCCCCTCGCCCATCACCACAACGTGCTTGATGGCCGGTATGCCCGCCCGCATGGCCTCCACGACCGGCATGAGAGCCGGGTGGACCATCAGCACGCGGGACTCGGCGTGATTGATGACGTAGGCGGATTCCTCGGCGGTGAACAGCGCGTTGACCGGGTTGAACACCGCGCCGGCCTTGAGGGCGCCGAACCATGCGTAGTAGTACTCGGGGCAGTTGGGGCTGAGGATCGAGACCGATTCGCCCTTCGCCACACCCAGGGAGATCAGGGCGTTGGCCACGCGGTTGGACGACTCGAGGATCTGGCCCAGCGTGATCGACTCGTCCTGCCAGAGGACCATGGGCTGGTCGGCGAGCTCATCGGCATGCCACTCGATGAGGTCTACCAGGTTGCGCGGGAACTCCCCCTTCATGGCTCCACTCCTTGTGAGTACTCTCGGCCTCCCCTGCCGGCTTGGCGGGGGAGGCCTTACCGAGCCGTGTCCTACCGGCACATGGCGGTAATTGTAGGCTCTCCCGACAAAGACGCGCCAGAGGAGGTCGAGGGCCGGATTCCCGGCGTTCGCAAGAAGTGCGACGGGCCGTTTGACGCTTGGTCGGAATCCGTATATCCCTAACGCGCAAATGCCTTCCCGACGGTGGTATCTGTCGCGGGCGGCGTGTCCGCGGGACGGCACGCGAGTACCTACTCTGCTGACCGTATAGCGCTAAGGGGAAGCACGATGGCTGAGGAAGAGACGCAGACCGGCTTGGAGACCCAGGCGCCGGCTCCGATTCCATCCATGGAGGAGAAGGCGGCGGATCTTCTGGCGCGCAAGGATGATTTCCGCAAGATGGGCGACGAACGCTACGTGGCGCGCCAGAAGGAACTCGGCAAGCTCACCGTGAGGGAACGCTTGGACCTGCTCTTCGACCCGGGAACCTTCTTGGAGTACGGGCTTCTGGCCGAGGCCATGCCGACCGCGCAGGCCACCGGCAAGCGCACTCCGGCCGACGGCTGCGTCACGGGCGTCGGCCTGGTTGATGGTCGCAAGGTTGCCGTCATCGCCTACGACTTCACGGTTCTGGCCGGCTCCATCGGCCAGACCAACGAACGCAAGGCCACGCGCATGCGTCAGGTGGCACTGACCAGCCGGATCCCGATCGTCTGGCTCCTGGACTCCGCGGGGGCGCGCGTGCAGGAGACGGCCGGGGCGATCTTCGCCGCCGCCGGCGATATGTTTCGCGAGCAGGTCATCATGAGCGGGGTCGTCCCGCAGGTGGCAGCCATGCTGGGACCCTGTTCGGCCGGGACGGCCTACATCCCGGCCCTGGCCGATTTCGTGCCGATGGTCAAGGGAACGTCCTCAATGGCGCTGGCCGGCTCTCACCTGGTCAAGGCCGCGGTGGGGGAGGACGTCACCGATGAGGAGATGGGCGGCTCGGCCGTGCACACCAAGATCTCCGGGGTCGCCGACCTGGAGGTCAAGGACGATCCCGAGTGCATCCGCGTGGTCAAGGAGTATCTGTCCTTCTTCCCCTCCAACTGCGAGGAGCAGCCTCCGCGCGTCAGCTCCTCCGATGCGCCCGACCGCCGCTGCGAGGAGCTTAGCTCGATCGTTCCCTCGAATCCCCGCAAGGCCTACGACATGCGCAAGGTGATCAAGGCGATCGTGGACGATGGGCACGTCTTCCAGATGAAGCCCGAGTACGCCAAGAACGTCATCACCGCGTTCGCGCGCATCGGTGGGCGACCGGTTGGCATCGTGGCCAACCAGCCGATGTTCCTCGGCGGGGCGTTGGACGTTAACTCGGCCGACAAAGCCGCGCGCTTCATGAACCTCTGCGACGCTTTCAACATCCCTTTGGTCTTCCTCCAGGACGTGCCGGGCTTCCTCGTCGGCTCCAAGGTCGAGAAGGAAGGAATCATCCGTCACGGGGCCAAGATGCTGTTCGCCGTCTCCGATGCCACCGTCCCAAAGGTCACTGTGGTGCTGCGCAAGGCGTACGGCGCCGGCTACTTCGTCATGTGCGGGCGCGGCTACGAACCCGACTACATCGTGGCCTGGCCGACGGCCGAATTCTCGGTCATGGGGCCGGAGGGCGCGGTCAACATCATCTTCCGCAAGGAGATCGAGGCGGCTCCGCCCGAAGAACAGGAGCGGATCCGCGAGGAGCGCATCGGTCAGATCCGCAAGAACATCGACCCATACATCGCCATGCGTTATGCGCTGATCGACGACCTGATCGACCCGGCCGACACGCGCAGGGCCATCGCGCACGGGCTGATGCTGGCGGAAGGCAAGCGCGTGGAGCGACCGCGGCGCAAGAAGGGCGTGGTGCCGGTCTAGAGCGGCCGCGACGCAAGAAATGGGTGTGGCGCCGGCCCGGAGTGCCTGCGGCGCAACGATAACCGCGCCTAGCTGGGGACCAAGTGGGACGCAGGGTCCACCGCGACGGGAATCGACTCACCGCAACGACAAAGGGGGAAGTGGATGGGACTGGCCGAGAAGGTGATCGTGACCTGCGCCATCTCCGGAGTGGTGGCCAACAAGCAGCAGTGCCCCGGAATCCCCTACACGCCGGGGGAGTATGCCGCCGAGGCCCGGCGGATCCGTGATGCCGGCGGATCCGTGATCCACATCCATGCCCGCACCCCGGAGGGCAAGCCCAGCGTCGCCCTCGAGGACTACCGGGCCATCTCGGAAGCGATCACGGGGGAGGTTCCCGACATCGTCGTGAACTTCTCGACCGGGTTCATCGGGGTGCCCATGCAGGAGCGGGTCGCCCACGTCGTCGAGCTAAGGCCCGAGTTGGGTGCGCTGAACATGGGCTCGATGAACTACGGGAAATACTCGTCCAAACGCAAGGACTTCGTGTTCAAGTTCGTGTTCTCCAACTCCTTCGACGACATCATCTACCTGCTCACGCGCATGAAGGAGGCTGGGGTCAAGCCGGAGCTCGAGTGCTTCGACGTGGGACACGTGGAGTCGTTCGCGCCTCTGGTGGATCTGGGCCTGCTCACCCATCCCATCCAGTTCTCGTTGATCCATGGGGTGCTGGGCGGGATCTCGCCCACCGCGCGCAACCTCGCCTACATGGCAAGCGTGCTTCCACCCGGCTCGACCTGGGAGGTGATCGGCATCTCGCGGGAGCAGTGGCAGCTCGTGGCCTCGGCGATCGTGCTGGGAGGCAACGTGCGCGTGGGCTTGGAGGACAATTTCTATTTGCCCGACGGGCGGATGGCTTCCTCCAACGGGGAGTTGGTGGCCAAGGCCGCCTCGTTGGTGCGTGAGCTCGGCCGGGAAGTGGCAAGCCCCAACGAGGCGCGTGCGCTTCTGTCGCTGCCCGTGCCGGCTCGAGCGGCCGGCTGACGTTCGCCCCGGGTCGGGACCGCAAGCCTCGGGGCATATGCTGAAATACCTGTCCCGCCTTGGCGTGCGGTGCTACAAAGGGTGTGGAGGTGAGAGCACTGACTCCTCGGCGACGCACGGCGATCGCTCTGCTGGCATTGGCGGCGGGAACCGCCGCCGGCGTGGCGGTGCGCCGCCGGCGAGCGGCGCTCGACGAGATCGAGGAAGAGGTCTCCGAGTTCGCATCCACCATCGCTCCTGGGGTTCCTCACCGGCGGGCCGAGGACGAACAGGGGGATGGGGTGGGTTTGGCCATAGACATCTCGCAGCTTCGGCGTGCCGGGGAGGACAACGCCCCCGCGGTGGAGTATCTCGAGTACATCCAGGTGCAGCGTGGCAACTCCGACAGCTTACTGTTCGTGCGGCGGGAGGACGTTGGGGCACTGGCCACCATCTACGGTCTGACTTCCGAAGACCTGGAGTCACGTTTTCGCAGTCTCGGCGTCATCTACTCCCACAACTAGTGCAGTGCGTCCGAAGTTCCCCTGCATTCGGACGCACTATACTGGCGTAATGCGCGTGAGCCGACTCCATCGCCTCACCCGCGCGACGCGCGTGCTCTGCTGCGCTTGGCTTACGGGCAGTTCGCCGCGTCGATGGGAGGGGTGAGGTGCCCGAGGCGCTGTCCTACCCCGAGGGGATACCCGAGGAAGTCATCTCGGTGTTGACGGCCTGCGCCGAGAGCCTGCTGCGCGAGTTGGATGTGGCGGACCTGCCAGCACCTCTGCGCCCGCTCAAGCGATTCAACCCCCGCCGCCTGGGCACGGCAACCGCGAGGGCGACACTGCGAAGGGTGGCGCTGGATGCGGGGCCATTCCGCTCTCGGATAGAAGAGCGCGTCGGCGAGCGCTACTCGGACGTGGCCGAAGCGCTGAGGCAGGGAACGGTGCTGCCCGACGGGCCTGCGGATCAACTGGCGGCGTGCTGCCTTGCGCTGGGGCCCGACTACTGGCAGGAGCCGCTTCGGGCCGCCCTGGCCAGACTCGGGAATGTTGCTCTGGCGCAAGAGGAAGCGGCCTCAGCCCGGTGTCAGGCGAAGTTACGGGACGAACTCGAGTCCGTGCGCTCGCGCATGCGCGACGATTTGGCCAAGGCCGAGGGGCGGCGCAAGCGCTTTCAGGAGGAAGCCGAGGAGCTGAGTTCCAAAGTGCGCAGCCTGCAGGCCGATCTTCGCCGGGAGTCGCGGATTAGCCGGGAGGCCGAAGGCTCGGTCCGGACTGCCGAAGCCGCGCGTGAGGCGGCCGAGGAACGCGAGGGGCGGGAGACGAGACGGCTGAAGGCCGGCCTCGACGCGGCGCGCGAGGAGGTCCTTCGGCTAAAGTCCGAGCTGGAGGCGAGCCACCGTGTTGAGCGGGACCTGCGAGAAGAACGGGCGGCGGCGCCGCCGGCGGAGGTGACGGGGGCCCTGGGGGATATCGAGAGCGCCGTGCGTGCGCTCAGGGAGCACCTGGAGCCGGGAAGGTTTCAGGAAGAGCGGATCAAGGCGGAGGACATGCCGAGGAGGAACTCCAAGTCGAGAGAAAGCGCTCCCTCCGGTTCCCAGCGCGGCCGGACCCGGCGGCGCGTGCCGCGGGGCGTGGATGAGGACGACCCCGGGTCGCTGGAGCTGATCGCGTCGATGCCGAACGCCTGGGTCTTGGTGGACGGTTACAACGTGACGAAGCATCCGGAGGGATTCGCGGGGGTGCCGCTGGAGGCCCAGCGCACCAGGCTCGTGGCGCTGCTCGAGTCGTTTCGCCGGCGCACCGGCGCGGAGGTCGAGGTGGTCTTCGATGGGCAGGGCCCTCTCGCCCCCGGCGTGGCACGGCCGGTCGTCAGGGGGATTCGCGTGGTTTTCACCGAAGCCGGCGAAAGCGCCGACGCCTACCTGATGCGGCGGGTGCGGGAGTTGGACCCGGATCTACCGGTGGCGGTGGTATCTGCCGACCGCGAGGTGCGCGATGCGGCCGAGATCGCGGGCGCCAACCTCGCACGCCCCCCCGCGTTGCTGCGATCGGAGCGTCGTTAGTACCGGCCCCCTCAGTCATGGGGGAGAGCGCCGGGCCGAATTGTCACAGGGCATCGCTAGTCTTCTCATCGAGATGGATACACGGGGCGTAGCCGAAGGCAGCCTCGGGGTCGAGGAGAGGAGGAGCGTCGATGCGCCTGGACTGTGGAAGCTGCGCCATGCGGGAAAGCGAGCACTGTGAGGACTGTGTGGTCTCCGCGCTGGTGGAGCCCCCGCAGGGAGCCGTTGTTCTCGACGTCGAGGAGGAGCGGGCGCTCAGGGCGCTTGCCCGGGCGGGACTGATTCCGGGAAGACGGCTTGGGGGGGCAGGGCACCGGCAGTGCGCCTGGGCACCGGGATGCCAGTATCTGGGTAGTCCGAATTGGCCACCCGAGTTTGGTCACAGGGGGTTTCGGACGGTACAATCTGCCGGTCTCGCCGGTCTGACAGGTGTGGCGTCCGTATCAGCAGGGTTGGGCGCCCCACCGATCATGTGGGCGGGGCACAAGCCTACAAGCGCCGAATCCCCTTAAGGGGGAGCGGGGGAACCGATTTCGCCGGGCTGAGGTCCGGCTAGGGGTGAATCCCTCCCACGGGAGGGTAGGGCCAGTCCTTTCAGGCCCGAATCCGACAGCTCACCCCGCAGGCGGAGTGAAAGGGGTTAGCTTGCTGGTATCACGCACCGGCCGAATCCGCGCAATACTTCCTCGTCTTCTCCTCGCGACCCTAGCCGTCTCCTTTGCTCTCCCCGCTGTTCCGGCGGCGGCCTTGCCGTCCCTGGATAGCGCGCGCCGCGACGCTGAGCAGATCGAGAGTCGGGTGGCCACGATGGTCGAGGAGTACAATCTCGCCCGCATCCGGCTCGACGAACTGGAGCGCAAGGTCAGCTCGACCACGCGCAGCCTGGAGCAGGCGGCCGCTGCTCTGTCCAGCGTCAAGACCCGGCTGTCCAGCCGGGCGGCCACGGCCTATCGCGGTGGGGTGTCCGACGGGATCTCGGTCCTGCTCACCTCACGCGACCCGCGCGAGATGACCGATCGGCTCGCGACGCTCAATCTTCTGGCCGATCGGGATGCTGCTCTGCTCGCCGATCTCCAGGGGACTCGGGCCACCGGGGCCAACGCCATCACGACTGCCGCCAAGGCGAGGGACGCTCAGGGGCGGCTCCTCAAGGAGATCGCCGCGCGCAAGGTCGACATCGAATCCGCCCTGCAGCGCCAGCGCCAACTCGTTGCCCTGTTGAATCGCAGCGACCGTGTCGTGCGAGCCGCTCGCAGTGTCCGCTACCCCCCGGTGAAGGCGCCGAATGCTCGAGCCGGCGTCGCGGTCAACGAGGCTTTCAATCAACTCGGCAAGCCGTATCGTTACGGCGCGGCCGGGCCCGGTTCCTTCGATTGCTCCGGCCTGACGATGTGGGTCTGGGGCAAGGCAGGCGTTCGCCTTCCTCACTCGGCCTCTTCCCAGTACAACTCGGCTCCGCGGGTCCCGCGCGACCAACTCGCCCCAGGCGATCTGGTGTTCTTCGGCAGTCCGCCTCACCACACCGGGATCTACGTCGGAAACGGCAACATGATTCACGCTCCGTCAACTGGTGACGTGGTCAAGGTCGCGCCATACGGCCGTCGCGACTACGTCGGAGCCGTCCGCCCGGGCACCTAGTCTGAGTCGACCTTCCGCCGAGCGACGATCCGCCCATCGAGGGGTGGGAATGCGTCCGGGCACCCCGGCCGGAGCAAACCCCCATTGGCTGACGCAATCCCCCGGAATCCCCAAGAGGCGAGATCACGGGTGAGAAGCGCAGCCGTGGGTCCGGGCCCTGTTGTGGTCGGCTCACTCAGCGAAAGCGCACAGCGAAAGCGCCCCCATTGGGGGGCGCTTTCGTCAACTCCAGTTCGTCTGACTCCGGGGCCGGGGGGTCGGTAGTTCAAGCCCCGGCCGATGGCTCAGGACGCGTGGGCCGAGCGCCGGAGCAACACGGCCACGCCGACCATGATCATCGCGACCAGTGCGGCGGCTCCGGCAGCGCCCGTCGCCGGCAGCGCCGGCTTCACGGACGGGAGCGGAAGGATCGCGACGGCGTTGGGAACCTCAGGAATAGCCACGCCAATCGCATGGGCGAGCGCGCGGTTGCTTGCACCGCGCGGATCGTAGGTCGACCCGGCCCCGGCCTTGATGAAGTAGTCGACCCCGTCCGGGGTGACCGCGTTGCCCGGTATGACCCCGTGCCAGGCGCCGGCCTTGGAACCTCTGGTCATGCTCGTTGTGTGATACCCGCCCTGGCCATGACGGCGGCTCCAGCCGGTAAGCGAGCACAGCTCGCCAAGCATCACCCCCTTGGCCTTCTTGCTCCCCGCCGCATAGCGTCTTGCCATCTCTTCGGTGACTGCCTTTCTCCCTGCCGTAGAAAGCCCCACCCGCATCCTCCCTGCCCTCGGCAAACCGCTCCAGACAGGGTGCCTGTTTCGAGGACATTCTTGGGTGAGGCAACGAATCGCTTTCGCGGACATTTCTGATGAGTCAACGCGACCTGAGTCAACGCGACCTGTTGACAGGCTCCGTGGCAAGCGACAGGATATCGCCCGCACGAGGAGTGCGGAACGTTCAACTCAGCATGGGGGGTGTGGTATGCAAATGGGGAAGCTGAAGTGGGTCTTGGCAGCCGCAGTGTCGTTGGCTCTTCTGTCTTCCGGTATGCCTGCGGGCGCTCATGGAGCCGGAAGCGCAGAGGGCGCGCTCGAATCGCCTGTTCTGCGTTCTCTCGCGGACGCACTGACCATCCCGCCTGCCTCAGACGATGCCGTCGTCATTCCGCAGGAAGGAATCGTCACTCGCGGGCCGACCCAGGCCAGGCCGGGCGTGTCGCAGCCCGCTACAGTACTTCCGCGAACGCCGAACCAAGTCCCCGACTTCCCTAATCCCTGCATAGGGACTTGGAAGCAGATCGTTAATTGCACCCTCGTCTTTGCGGGGAGTGCGGCGGGTTACGCAGTGGCTACGGCGAACTACGTCGTGCGAACATATGGCCCGCTGGTCGACAGCACCAAGAAGACCGTTCTCCTCTACGTCGAAAACTTCAAGAATTGGGGGGGTAACGTGGTGACGTGCCTGCTCTTCTACGAGTACTATGAGCCTCCCTGGCCGATGGCGTACTGTCCGGCGATTTTGACCTAGCAAGTTCCCCGCGGCCGCGTCAGCGCGTGCCCCTGCCAGACAAGACTCGCGGCGAAGGGTCTTGCGCCCTGACTGCGCAAGACCCAACCGAGGGGAGACTTTGAGCAGTTCGAAGGCCCGCCGTTGAAGCGGGGTGGCGGTGGCGATGACGTCGAGCGAAGCCGCCGCCCCCTTGGGGCCGGATGCGGTTGGCGGCGATCGCGACCAGGTCGGCAAGCAGGGAGCGGAAGGAGGGCACCGGCCGGCCGTCGTCGGCGCGCTTTCGGGTGCCTGCGCATTGCCGCCGGTGAGTGGGCGGTGCGATGAAAGGCTGGGCAGCACCCCTGCGCCGCCTGCTTGGCCTCCTCGAGAAAGAGCAGGGAGGCCGGCGCGGCCTGCATGTACCAGACCACGTAGTAGGTGAGCATCTACACAAGCAAGTGGGAACTCACTCGGTCGGCCTGGCGGTGGTGGATCGGGCGGGTGTGCGGGACGGAGTTGTAGGGGCGGAGGGCCTGCTCCACATGGGAGTGCCAGACGATGGCCCGCTCCCCGAGGTAGTCCGGCGAGCTTGCTTCCCTCAGGTGGACCCCCCGGAGCGTCGCCTCTCTGGCTAGGCAGCTCGGCGGCGAAGTAGATACCTGCCAGCCACTGCGGCGGCGAGCAACAGAAGGGCCAGCGCCGCACCGGCTGATGCCGCTCCCGTGGCCGGCAGGGCGCGTGGAGCTTTGTAGATCCTGCCACCCGGCCCGGGGATCGCCACCGATATGTAGTGGGCCAGATCTCCGCCGGCAGCGCCACGCGGGCTGTACGTCGAGGCGGTGCCGGCCCTTATGTAGTAGTCGACGCCGTCGGGCGTGACGTCGCTGCCCGGAATGGTCGCCGAGTAGACGCCCGTCCGGCTCCCGGCGCTCATGGGGACCTGGATGTAGTCGCCCTTGGAGTGGGCGCGGTAGAAGAGGTTGACCGGGCCGGCCTTGCCGCCGGCGACCACAGCCGTGATCGGGGTATCCCACCCGGAGATGCGGGAGCGCACGGTTGCGTGGTGGATCAGCGGCTGGGAGACGGCCGGGGTGTAGCCGCCCCGTGGAACGCCGAAGAAATCGAGTACCTGCTCGGTCAGAGCGATCCTATGATCACCCGAGCAAACCTGGGAAAGGGCGAAGGTCGTGGTGACGGTTCTGAAGCCCTTGTGGGGTGCGTCCCCGACGACCTTGAAACCGGCCTGGAATCCGCGCGACCAATCGAAGAGGGCGGTGCCCTGGCCGATGTTGCTGGCTTCGTTCACGGCGGTCGTATTCGGGTCGTCCACGGCCGGCTTCGCCTGATCCTGCAGGGGCCGGCCGGGGAAGGCATCCAACTTGAGCGTGGCCGTTCCGCCGATCGGGTCCCCCTTGCCTTTGACCTCTCCCGCGTCCCCGATGAAGCCGATCGTGTCGTGGTACTTCGCGCCCAGGTAGTCGCGCACGAAGCGTACTCTGATCATGGAGCCGGGCGGGTTGGTTCGCGAGGGGGGTTCACCCAGGGCTCCGAGTATGCGAGGGCTCGCGAACCAGATGCGCCCTCCGCCGTCCAGGTATGACATCACCTCGGCTCGGTCGTGGGCATCGAGTTGCCCCTCATAGCGCTCCGCTCCACCCGACCAGATCACGGCCTGGTAGCTCCGCATGACATCCGCGGTCACGTGCCCCTTGGCCAGCGCCCAGGGAACCTCCAGGGCCGTCAGCGCCCCGGTAAAGGCGCCCTCGGTCATGAAGGCTCCGTCATCATCGACCACCAGCACACGGGGGTTCGGCGGACCGACGATGAGTGTCGACTTCTGAACGTTGTTCTTGTGCTCGGCATCAGGGCCGGTGGAGGACACGACGAAGTAGACGTCGGTTGGGCCTTCCGCGCCCGGGGTGAACTCGACCGAGGCGGCCGCCTTGCCATAGCCGGCGATGGACGCCAGGCTCTGCGCCTTTCCGATCACGGGACCCGCCGGCGACCCGAGGTGGAAGGTGGCCGTTACCCCGTCGGCTTTCGCGCCTCCGTTGTTGTAAACCGTGCCGGTCAGGCGAGAGCCCCGCCCAACGTTGATGGGCAGCAGGTTGTTCGGCAGCGGTGAGCTCGCGGGAGTCTTCACGAACCCGGCAGACACGTCCGCGTCGGCTGCTGTGAACTTGACCAGGTCGAAGGTCATTGATTCCGGGCCTCCGGCGTCGGCCGAGTGCTCGATGCCGTCCACGGAGGCCGGCCCGATGTTGGTGAGGGCCCAACCCGTCTGCGCGCCGTCATTCGTTCGGGTGTCCGCCGAGCCCATCGTGACGGACGTCGCCGACGCATCCTTGAAAACGACCTTGACCGTGTAGGTGTCGGGGCCGGCGGCGAACCAGTCCAGCTCCGTGCGGTACTTGCCGGCCAGGGGGTTGATCAGCGTGACGTGTTCGGGCACGCCCGCACCTGCTCCCGATGAGCCGACGGTGGACCACTCGCCGGTCTCCGGGTCCTGGCGCTGGACCTTCAAGTCGAAGTCGTTGCCCCCGAAAGCCCAGGAGACGTCGATGTCGGCCTTGTAGTTGGCGTTCTTGCCTGTGACCGGATCGAACTCGCCGATCGTGAACTCGTAGAAGGAGGCACCGTCGACGGCCGTGGGGGCCGGCAGAGGTCCGGAGTCGATGTTGGCCTGGGGCGTACCCACACGCAGGTCCGGCGGGTTGCCTGCGGTCGCGCCCGTCATGCCGGTAGCCGCCCCGAACCACAAATCGTCCGGATCGCCTCGCGTGATGTTGAGCTGCAGCTCTTGGGTGTTGTCGTTGAAATCGAACTCCTCCACGTCCATCTGGAAGCGGTTGGGGTCGTTTTGCGCGTTGTTGGTTCCGCTGTAGAGGTTGGCGTTCTTGTAGTAGTCGAAATGCCAGACGAGCAGGCCAGAACTGTGGGCATGCCGGTCGAAGTAGTGGGAGCGGTCGAGGGTGTACTTGTCGTAGGTCTTGGGCCCCACGACCGAGCGGGAGACCATCTCGATGTAGAAGCCTTCCGTCACGTACTTGCCCGTGGAAGGATCCTTGACGAGGCCATAGTTGGCCGCCTTTCGGTTGCCGGGATCCGTGTTGTCCTTCGCGTAGCCGATGGGCACCAGGACGAGGTTTGGATCGGCTACGCCGGCGGTGTACCCAATCATAGGGGGAAGCTCTCGGGGTCCCACGCGGATTCCGCGCGTGGTTGACGTCACCACGGTGGGCTTCACCCAACCCTGGAACACTTTCGATGCCGGGTTGAAACCAATGGGGTTGGACTGCGGCGGGTTTCCAAACCACGAGCCCCCGGCCATGATGTCCCAGTCCCCGGTCCCCATGGCCACGTAGCCGGTGTTGTAGTAGTCGGGCTCCCCCAGTGCGTGGGTCATCTCATGCGAGGCCACGCCGATGCGCCCGCCGATCTCGGGCATCGTGAAGGTGCGGTCGACCAGTACTCCGTCTGAAGTAGGGATCCCGCCGTCGGGTATTTCCTTGACCCCGACGGTGCCCTTTACGATGCCCGAGATGTCGTGCACCGACAGCATGTGGGACCACGTGTGGCAGGGATCGCCGGTCTCTTCCATGCCCGGGCCGGAGTGGATGATTGCGGTGAAGTCCACGTAGGTGTCACCGTCGTTGTCGTACTGACGGAAGTCGACCTCCGGATCGGCCTGGGGGACGGCCTCTGAGGCCATGCCGACCGAGCCGAGCCCTCCGATTCCGAGCTGGTTGCCGACGGGATCCAGGTCGTCGCCGCCCACGGGCTCTTGCTCGACGTTGCCGTAGTAGCACTCGCCCTTGCCGGTGATCGGATCCCGGGCGGCGGAATCATAGGAAGCGTAGGGGCCGTACACGTCCACCTGCACCAGGAACTGGCCGTAGGAGTTCTCGAAGAAGAACTCGGTGAGTGTCCCGGTTGGATTGCCTCCGAAGCCGTTGAGCATGGCCAAAACGGTTTCCTTGGTGAACCCGGGCTGGAAGGTCGGACCGGTCTGGCCCTTGGACTTGTCCCACCAGGTGGCGAGCATGAGCATCGGGAACTTGAAGACCCGCGGCCCACCTGCGGCCGCCGCCCGAAGGTTCGCCTCACGGCTTGCCCGGCGGAGGAAGTCGAAGACCTCCTCTCGCACGTCGCTGCCGTCCGGAGCCGCCCACACGCTGGTCGAGCGACCCACCCCAGGCCTGACGTACCCGGGCGGGTCGTCGATGCCAACCCGTCGATCGGAGGGAACCAGCCGCCAGCGGTCCCGCTTGGCCTTTGCGTAGTACCACCAGCCGGAGGAGGGGTCTTTCACAATCGGGTAGCCGTCGAGAGTTTCCAGGTGGCCCCCCACCTCGCGGTTGGCAAGGTTAGCGGATACGGCCACCCCGTTTGGCTGCTTGACCGTGAGGTGGAAAGGCGCAGCCGGGTAGAAGTCCCCCCAGACAGAGGAGCTGCTGCCGGCCTTGTGAGCTTTGGTGCTTACCGCCGTCCCGGCGGGGCGGGCTGACGTGCCCGATCCCCGGGCGGAGGCCAGCGACGGCAGGGCCCCCAGCAGTAGGGCCGCGACCGATAGCAGACAGGTCAGGCACGTGCTCCGGCGGCTCGTCTTGGTGAGTGGCATGTGGGCCTCCATGCGCCTTGGACGTTCGGTGGCGAGGTGGAATGGCGGGTTGAAATCAGCGGTATCGTACAGGCAACCAGGGGCGGACCTCTAATACCCTCGGGCCGGGCCGGCGAGTCCTTGCCCGCACGGAAGGGCGAACCCGCCGCCGGTTCTGGGGCCGTCCGTCCCGGCGGGTCCGGTGACGCTCCTATGGGTAATGGGTTCTATGGGTAATGGGTTCTATGACTGGCGGGCTTGGGTGGGACGCCGCGCGCTTAGGCTGCCCGGCGGCGTCTGCCGATCCAGCTCGCCAGAAGAAGGACAAGCGCCAGGGGCAGGGCTGTGGTGGCCGCTCCGGTGGCCGGCAGGACACGCCTGGTCGGGGAGCTGGGAAGGATCTCGATCGCACCCGGCACTTCGGGCAGCGCGACCCCGATCGCGTGCGCGAGGACCTGGCTTCGAGCTGCGGGCGGGTCGAAGGCAACCCCTGAACCTGCCTCGATGTAGTAGTCGACGCCGTCCGGGGTCACTGCCTTGCCTGGCATCACGGCCCGCCATGTCCCCGGCTTCGCCCCCCGGCTCATGGCAAGAGAGTGGTAGCCGCCCCGGCCGTGCCGGCGGAAGTGGAGGGTCACCGGCCCGGGCGCACCCTGCCCCAGGACGATCGCGTTCACGGGCGTATCCGTGCCGGAGATCCGGTTGCGCACCTGGCTGTGGAAGATCAGCGTGGAGGATGCGGGCGCCTGGTATCCGCCGCCCGCAACACCGAAGTGCTTCATGGCGAGGTCGAGGATGGCGACCGCGTCGTCGATGTTGGTGAGCTGGTAGAGGTTGAATCCCAGGAACACGGTCTTGAAGTTCTTGTGAGCGCCTTCACCGTCGACGCGGGCGGCCATGAGCGAGTCCTTGCCGCCCCTGTTCCACGAGGCCACGGCTTTCGCGGTGCCGATGGAAACGTCCTCTCCGCTACCGCTCCAGGTGCCGAGCTTGAAGGCGTCCTGCAAGGGGCGCCCGGGGAAGACGTCCATCCGATAGCTGGCACTGCCCAGCACATCTCCAAGTCCGGTGACCAGTCCGCCTCCCACCTGGAGAGTGTCGGCGTAGGTGACGCCGAAGTAGTTCTTGAAGAAGACCGGCATGTCCGGGGTTCCCAACGGGTTGGTACCGCCGGTGGATTCTCCCAGCGCCGCCGCCGCGCGTGGGCTCGAGTACAGCAGCTTGCCGCCCGCGTCCAGGAACTTCTTCACCTCTCGGCGATCGTCGACGTTCATCTGCCCCTGGTAGCGCTCGAGCCCAGCCTCCCAGATGACAGCTTGGTACTGAGCCATGGTCGTGGCCTGGACATGGTCGGTCGCCACCGCGTAGGGGATCCCCAGGGCGGCCAGGGCCCCCGCGTACGTGTCCTCGGAATCGGTGGGCCCGTCGTCGTCGACGATCAGGACCTTGGGGTTAGGCGGGCCGGCCCACACCGTCGCCTTCTGGACGTTGTTGCCTTCGTGTGCCTCGCGAATGGAGTTTCCGGGATCGACGATGGTGTACAGGTCGTACGCGCCCTCTTTGGGCGGCGTGAAGCTGAAGGAGAAGTCCTTGCGCGAGTAGGGCTTGAGGCCGGTGACCGTGCCTCTCGCGACCAGGGGGCCGTTAGTGGAGCCCTGGTGGATCTCCACGAGCACGCTGCCGGTGGGAAGGCCGCCGTTGTCGAACACGGGCACGGACATGGCGTTGGCCCGCCCGGTGACGACGGGCTCGCGGCCCAGTACGGAGTTGAGGGCCGGGCGGGCGAACCCGGCTGAGAGATCTCGCTCATCCGCACCGACGTTGATGACGTCCAGGGTGATGACTTCGGGGCCGGGGGCATCCGACGCCGAGTCGAGCGAAGTCCAATCGGCGGGCGAGACGTTTGTGAATGCCCAACCTGTGGGTTTCTCCGTCCAGTCCGACCACGTGTCCGCGGCTCCCATGGTCGTGAAGCCGGGCGCGGAGAACTCGATCGACCCGGAGTAGGAGCCGCAGGCCAGGTAGTCTCCGACTCGTGCCTTGTAATCGCCGGGTTCGGGCTTGGGCGCTTCCACGACCTCTTCTTCGCCCACGGATCCACTGTCGGTTGCCTCGCCCATCGGCTGGTCCTTGCCGTCGACCACCCGGACGATCTGGAGGGTGCAATCGCCGGCCCCCTTGACCTTGACCGTCAGGGTGGCGTTGGCGGGGTTGCTCTCGACCTTGAAGGGGTGATCGGCCGTCGTCGTCGGGGCGAGCGATCCGCTGAAGGTGCTTGCCTTCTGAGGATCGCCGGCTCCGGGATCGTACGCGTAGGGGTTGTAGGTGCCCGAGGTGATTCCCGTGGCGGCTCCCCACACGAGGTCCGTCGGCTCGCCTCTGGTCAGGTCGAGCTGCAGCTCCTGGATGGCGTCGTTGTAGTCGAACTCTTCGACGTCCATCTCCTGGTGGTCGGGGTCGGTGTTCGCGCCGCTGGATCTCTTGAAGTAGTTGAAGTGCCAGACGATCAGGCCCGAGGACAGGGCCTGGCGGTCGAAGTAGGGCGAGCGGCTCATCTTGGCCGCGATGGGTGGAGCGTTGACTGTCCTGCTGATGTTCTCCAGGAAGAAGCCCTCGACCACGTAGCCACGGTCGCCGTCCTTGACCAGGGTACGCATCTCGTACTCCGTCCACTGGTGGCCATACTGGTCGGTCTCGCCGGCCTTCATCCACTTGGTGGGGATGAGCACGACGTTGGGGTCGGTCTTCTCGGCGGTGTAGCCGGGCGAGGGCATGATCTCGCGGGGCTGGAGCGTCAAGCCTCGTGCGTCGTCATGGATGATCCTCGGCTTGATCCAGCCCTGGAACGTCCTGCTTGCGGGGTTGAAGCCCGTGGGGTTGGAGCCGGGCGGGTTACCGAACCACGAGCCCCCGGCCATGATGTCCCAGTCGCCGGTACCCATGGACGTGTAGTTGGGGTTGTAGTAGTCGGACTCGCCCAGCGCGTGCGCCAGTTCGTGTATGACCACGCCGATCGTCAGGTCGACCTCGGGGATCGTGAGCACGTTGTTGATCACGACCCCATCCGTCGTGGGCGCTCCCAACGCCAGTGTCCCCGAAGGAAGGCCCAACTGGGCTTCGATTGCGGGTCCGATCGTGGAGAGGTTCATGGAGTGGGACCAGGTGTGGCACGGGTCGGCCGTGCCGGCCATGTCGGGACCGGAGTGGATGATCCCGACGAAGTCGACGACGCGGTCGCCGTTGTTGTCGTACTTGGTGAAGTCCACCTCGGGGTCTGCCTGGGGCAAGGCCTCGAGGGTCATTCCTATCGCGCCGCCTCCCCCGTAGCCGATCGCCATGCCTGCCGGGTCGAGGTCCTGCAGTGGGTGGCCGCCCGAGTCAACCCCACCGTAGTAGCAGCGGTCGGTCATCGAGCGGACGGAGGTGTAGGGACCGTAGACGTCGACCTCGACGACGAGTTGGCCGAAGGAGTTCTCGAAGTAGAACTCGGTCAGGCTGCCGCGGGGGTTGCCTCCGAATCCGGTGAGAAGTCCCTGGAAGTACTCACGGGTGTTGCCTTCCTGGAACTGGGGCGCGGTCTGGCCCTTGTCGGCATCCCACCAAGTTGCAAGCATCAGGATCGGGACTCTGAACACCCTTGGCTCGCCCGATGCGAGGGCCTGGGCCTGAGCTTTCCAGGAAGCCACCTGCAGTTGGCGCAGGAACTGGGAGCGAACGTCTCGCCCGGCGCCGTCCTGCCAGATGTTGCGGATTCGTCCCACGCCCCGCTTCACACCGGGGGGTCGAGTCTGCTTGTCGGCGCGGCGATTGGAGGCTATCAGGCCCTTGTCGTTGCGTCCGGTCGCGTAGTACCACCATCCGTCGCTCGCCTTGGTGACCGAGTACCCCCCGACCTCGAGGGTGCCGCCGACCTCCGCGTTGGTCAGGCGCCCCTTGAACATGCTGCCATCCGGCTGCTTCACGACGAGATCACCGGGGAATGCGGGGTAGAAGTCACCCCAGATCGAGGAGTTGGCACCTGCCTTCTGTGTACTGGCCTTCTTAGCGTTGGGGCTTGCCGCCGCTCCGGTGGGACGGGTCGAGGAGGCGGATCCTCGAGCGGAGGCCAGCGACGGCAGAGCGGCCAAGACCAGAGCCGCGACCAATAGCAGACCGGTCAGGCACGTGCTCCGGCGGCGGCTAGTGTTGATGAGTGGCATGTGGACCTCCATGCGCCTTGGACGTGCAAGGGCGAATTGCCGAGGGAGTTGAAGTCCGCGGAATCGTACAGGCAACCAGGGGCGGGGCTCCAATACCGTTACCGGCCAAGCGCATGAACCCGGGTGGGTGGTGCTTTCGACACGAGCCTTGCAGAGTGGACGGGCTCACATCCCGCGGACACCGAAGCTGGGCCTGTGGCGCAGCCCGCGCGGTCTCGTCCTCCACGACCGCCACCGGCGGATCGGCTAGTATTCGTGCCGCCCTGTTTCTCCGCTGCCAGGGCTTGGCGGAATGCCCGGGTTTCTTGCCACTGGGGGCGCCCTGATGAACAATGGCGGCCGAATCGTACCTAGATGGGGGTGCCGTTGATCCGGTTGCACCTCGTCGGCGTCACGGCCGACCTCAAGGGATTGATATTCGCCGCCCGCCGCGGCAGCAGCCGCGGCAGTTACGTTGTTCCCGTGGACGGCCGGCTCAAGACTGCGCTGGCCGATATCGAGGAGCTGCACTCCGCGCCTCCGGCTGAGCCCAAGCGCAAGGCCAAGGCCTCGACAGGGAAGGCGGCGGCCGCTCAGATCATCGAACGCGTCGAGAGCCAGCTTTCTCCGAAGGAGATCCAGCGACTGTTGCGCGAAGGGGACTCCCCGGCCGAGGTGGCCAGGCAGGCCGGTGTGGGAGTGGAGTGGATCGCGCGGTTCATGGGCCCCGTGGACATGGAGCGCGCGGAGGTCATCGGCGAACTTCACCGCGCGGTTGCGGGCAAGCCGCGTTTGGGTCCGTCGGGCGCGCCGATCGGCCTGTGCGTCGAGCGCAACTTGAAGGAGCGCCGGGTCCGGCTGAGCGAGGATGCCCTGGCGGCCGCGTGGTCGGCCCACCGCAAGGAGGGTGAGGGCTGGACGGTCACGCTGACCTTCCCCCATCGAGGCAAGACCGTTCGAGCGGCCTGGGCCTACGACCGGGCCAAGCGTGAGGCGATCCCACAGGATCGCTTCGCCTCCGACCTGGGTTGGCTTGCGCCCGAGGAGACCACTGAGGGGGCAAAGGCCGCGGGCGGGGGCGCCAGGAAGCGGGCGGGCGCCAAGGCCAAACCCAAGGCCGGGACCGGATCCAGGGCCGGACGCAAGACCGGAGCCAAACCCAAGCCCAAGACGGTCGCCCGACGCGTCGCGGCTGTCCGGCCTGCCGGTGTGGCTGTCAGGCGCAGGGCCGCTTCCGGCCAGGCTGCCTCTGCCAAACCACGCCGGTCGGCACCGACTCGCCACAAGGTCTCTGAGCCGGCTCCCCGCAAGCGGGCCGCCGGGGCCACTGTGGTTTCCCAGCCGCCCGGGCGGACCCAACCCGAGGAGACCACCGGCAAGGGCGCGCGCAAGGGCAGGGCGACCTTGCCCGGCGTCGATATCCTATTCAGCTCGCACCTGCCGGCCAAGAAGTAGCCGTCACCCCACCTCGCGGATGAGAGCCGGCATGCGCTTGCCGCGGACTTCGTATCTGCTCTTGGTCGTTGCGGCCCTGGCAGCGTCCGCTCTTGTCGGCGGATGCGGGGGGGGCGGCGGCACGCGTGCTCCCCTTCGGACCCTGGACGAGCGCGTTTCACGAGTGGTGGCCGACCAACGCTCCGCCGACGGAAGTCTGGGTTCCGTGGAGCAGGCATACCAGGCCCTGGCCGGCACTCTGGACGCGGCAAGGTCGGCCGAGACGCTGCCGGGGGCGAAGGCCGGGTGGGCCGCGGTGGGCCCTGCGGTGGAGGAGGCCCGGCGGGTTGTTACCGGGCTTGCCGCGCGCATGGGCCGGTTGGGGGCATCCTCGCGTGAAGCCCTGACGGCGCTGGAGTCCGCGGAGCGGGGAGTCTCCTCGGCGTGGGAGCGCGAGTACTTGGCGGCGGAGCGGCGGGCGGTCGAGAGCCTGGCCGAGTACGCGGTGGTTTCGGCCGATGTGGCTGCCCTCGTCGAGGGAGCTTTCGGACTGTACGATGACGTGTATCGGCGGACCGAGGACTTCATGCGCAAGTATGCGACCGGCTACTTCCGGACCGACAAGGAAGCGGCCGACTGGTTCGCCTTGAAGATGTCGGACCTTGTGCCGGGACTGCGGGATTTCCAGGCGAAGGTGCGTGAGCCCGAAGAGGAATCGGCCGGGAAGGCACGTGCCGTGGAGGCGAGGTACGCGGAGGCGCGACGCGCATGGGAGCAACGGCCGGGGAGTCGCTGAAAGCCGAGAGAGTGCTCGTGGTCGTCGACGGGTCCACGGCTTCCGAGGCCGCCGTCGAGCAGGCCCTGGGTTTGCTCGGCTCGGGTTCGGCTCGCTTGATCCTGCTGCACGTAACCCCGCCTCGACTCTGGCGCGGCAAGGGAGGCAACTTGCCGCTGGAGACCCGAGAGTGGGACCAGGCTTTTGCCAGTGAGACCCTCAACCGGGCGGCGGCGCTGGCGCGGGCAAGAGGGGTCAAGCCGGAGCGTGTGATGCGTGTGGGTCCGCCGGTGCGCGTGGTTCTCGAGGAGGCCGCGCGAATAGGGTGCGACATGATCGTGCTGGGGGCGCCCGCCAGTTGGGAAGGCTGGCCCCTTCGCAGTCTGGCCGAACTGGTTCGCGATACCGCGCCGTGCCCCGTGAAGATCGTTTCTGGAGAAGGAGGTGAACACGGTGGCGCGGGACCGCAGCGCGGGGATGCTGTGCCGCCGGTGCACCCACCGGGACCGCTCGATTGATCGAGAAGTGGTCGAGGTGAACACCGGTCGGACACTGTGGGTGGGCTGCAACATCGATCTGGTTCCCAGGTGCCTGGACCCCGGGGAGTGGGAGTGCAACGGCTTCGAGCGGGCGCCGGTCGACTACGGTGACGGGTACATTGGGGCCGGCAACTGAGCGCCTGTCCGGGCATGCGCTGGGGTCTGGTCGCCGTGGTGCTGGCCGGTGTCCTGGCAGGTGCGACGCTCTGGCTGGTTCGCTCACCGGCGGCGCCCGCGCCCCGAGCCAAGGCAGTGGAGGCGAGCCGGGACTTCACGCCGGGCGAGATCGCCAGGGCTTCCGACTACCGCGGCTTTCGCTATCGGGTGGGTTTGGCCTCGATGGCCTGGAGCCTGGTCGTGCTCGCAGTCCTGGCTTTCTCAGGCCCGGGACACCGGTTCATCGCCTGGGCCGGCAGGGGACGCTGGTTCTTCTCGGTGCCCATCCTGGCCCTGCTGGTCGCAGGTATCGCGGGTATCGCGAGCCTGCCCTTCGACATGGCGCTCGGCCACTTTCATGAGCAAGCCTGGGGTCTTTCGACCCAGGACCTTTGGGGCTGGCTGGGCGACTGGGGCAAGGGTCTTGGCCTGAACGCCGTGTTCTCGGTCGTGGTCTTCATCGGGATCTTCTCTGCCTGGCGCCTGGCTCCCCGGACCTGGCCGGCATGGGTGGGAGTCGGGGGAGCGGTCCTGGTGTTCGCGGCCACGTTGCTGGAACCGGTGGTGATCGAGCCGGTATTCAACCGCTTCCGGCCGCTGGCCGATCAGGCGGCGAGGGAGCGGATCCTCGAGGTAGCGCGCCACTCGGGTGTCGAGGTCGAGCAGGTGCTGGTGGCCGACGCCAGCCGCCGCACCACCAAGCAGAATGCCTATGTGTCGGGCTTCGGGGGCACCAGGAGAGTCGTCGTCTACGACACGTTGCTCACCCGATCTTCCCCAGAGGAAGTCGATCTGGTGTTGGCCCACGAATTCGCCCACGTCAAGCACCAGGACCTTCTGCGTGGGGTGGCCTGGGGCGCAATTGGTATGGTCGGTCTGGCGCTGCTTCTCGGACTCGTCCTGTCCTGGCCGAGATTCCTCGCCCGAGCCGGAACCTCGGGGCCGGGGGACCCGAGACTGCTTCCCGCTCTGGCGCTGGTGATTGCCGCGGCATCCATCGTCGCCCTGCCCATCACCAACGGGATATCGCGGCAGGTGGAAGCGGCGGCGGACTGGCGAAGCCTCGAGGTCACACAGGATCCGGTGACCTTCGTGGCCACCGAACGCTCGCTCGCACTCTCCAACCTGGGTGACCTGCGTCCCAACGGTTTCGTGCGCTGGCTGCTGTTCACTCACCCCACCACCGGCGAGCGCATAGGCGCGGCGCTGCTCTGGGCCGGTGAGCACGATGTCGAATTGCCGCCGGCAGCGGGGCCATAGAGCACGGCTCGGACCTCGACCGGCGAAGTGACCACTGCTGGTTGCCGCTCGGTGTCTTCGTGCGGCGGCTGCCTCGGTACTCGCGCTTGTTGCCCACAGAGCCGTCCCGCCGGCTGCTGCTTGGCACCTTCTGCGATCCCCGGTCTGCTTGCGCTGGTTGGGTGGGTTGGGAGGGCGCGGGGGGCGTCCGGTAGAATCGCGCCGTAGCCGGCGCCTGTCCGGTGGCTGCTTGTCCCGCGGAGGACACCACGAAGTGAGAGTCCTCGTCGTCACGAACGACTTCCCGCCGCGCGTCGGTGGCATCAACTACTACATCGACCAGATCGTCAGGCGGTTTCCGCCCGGCGACGTGACGGTCTTCGCTTCGTCGTGGCCGGAGGCGGAGGTTTTCGACGCCGGCTTCCCTCAGAAGGTTGTGCGCTGGTCGTCGCGAACGATGCTGCCCACCAGCGCCGTCGAGAACCGGGTTGTGGAGGTCATCGGGTCCGAGAAGCCCGATGTGGTCCTCTTCGGCGCCGCCGTGCCACTGGGGTTGATGGGCCCGGCGATCGTCAAGCGTACCGGCGTTCCTTATGCCGCCTTCACTCACGGAGTCGAAGTGGCCTGCGCGATCGTTCCCGGCGGGCGCACGATCATGCGCCGCATCGGGCGCGGAGCCTCGCTGCTCACTGCCGTGAGCGACTGGACTCGCAAGATCATCGAGCCGGTCGCACACTGTCCGGCGCCGATGCATCTACTGCCGGCCGGCATCGACGCGGAGACCTTCCGTCCAGACATCTCGGATGCGGAGATCCGCGCGCGGCACGGGCTGGACGGAAAGCCGGTCGTCTGCTGCGTCTCCCGGCTGGTGGCGCGCAAGGGGCAGGATCAGATCGTCCGGGCTCTGCCCGCCATCGCCCGGAAGATCCCCGAGGTCCGATTCCTCATCGTCGGCTCGGGTCCCTACGAGGCCACACTTCGCAAGCTTGCCCGAAAGCACGCGGTAGAGGACCGGGTGATCTTTACCGGTCAGGTCAGCTACGACGACCTACCCCTGTACTTCAGGGCCGGCGACGTGTTCGCCATGCCTTGCCGGTCCCGGTTCTTCGGGCTCGAGGTCGAGGCCTTGGGCGCGGTCTTCACGCAGGCTTCGGCCGTGGGAAGGCCGTGTGTGGGCGGGGATTCCGGGGGAGCGCCGGAGGCCGTGCGCGACGGAGAGACCGGCCTGGTCGTGAATAGCCGCAGCGTCGCGGGGATCGGCCGGGCGATCATTGCCTTGCTCGAGGACCCGGCCTTGGCGGCCAAGATGGGCGAGGCCGGGGCCGAGTGGGTCCATCGAGAGCTGACTTGGGAGGCGGTCGCGGGCAACCTCGCCGCCATGCTGGCCGAGGTCGTGGAGAAGTGACGATGGGTCTTTCCTCTCGTGGCACGGAGCCCGGCGTGATCCGGGCTAAGGCGCCCTTGCGAATCAGCTTCTCGGGGGGCGGCACCGACGTGATGCCCTACCCGCGCGAGCACGGCGGTTGCGTGCTTCTGACGACGGTGGATCTGTACGCCTTCGCCTCGCTGAATCCCAGGCAGGACGGGCAATACCGGGTGGTCGCCGGGGACGGCGACACCGCCCACTATTCCAAACCAGAGGACATGGTCTTCGACGGGCACTTCGATCTGGTCAAGGCTTGCCTCAAACACATGGCGCCGGAGACCGGGCTGGAGCTGAACCTCTTCTCCGATGCGCCTCCGGGCTCGGGGCTTGGCTCCTCTTCGGCCATGGTGGTGGCGATGCTCGCGGCCGTGGCCGCGCACACGCGCACCCCAGTCGCGCCCTACGAGCTGGCCCGACGGGCCTACACGGTGGAGCGGGTGGATTTGCGCCAGGCCGGCGGCATGCAGGACCAATACGCGGCGGCCTTCGGCGGCTTCAACTTCATCGAGTTCCTCGACGAGGACCGCGTGATCGTCAACCCATTGCGGGTGCACCCCGAGGTCGAGAACGAGTTGCACGGCTCACTGCTGCTCTGCTTCACGGGCATGACCCGAAAGTCCGGCGGCATCCTCGCACGGCAGGTCAGGGGATACATCGAGAAGCGGCAAGACTCACTGGAGGCGTTGGAGCGCATCAAGGCCATCACGCTGGAGATGAAGGAGGCCTTGCTCACCGGGGATCTGGGGCGATTCGGCGAGGGGCTGGACGAGGGATGGCGCGAGAAGCGTAGGCTGGCGGAAGGCATCACCAACGACCGAATCGACGAACTGTATGAGCACGCTTTGAAGTCGGGGGCCCTGGGCGGAAAGGTCCTGGGCGCGGGCGGAGGCGGGTACCTGCTGCTGTTCTGCCCGTTCAATCGCCGTCCGGCCGTTGCGCAGGCCATGGAAGAAGCGGGCGCCCGAGTGGTGAGGTTTCACTTCGAAGAACGGGGGGTCCAGACGTGGCGCGCACCCTAGGTCGGCCGAGCCATCCGAAGAGCGGGCGCGTGGTGGCGTTCGAGCGCGCCGCCCGAGCCTACCTGGACGCCACCGCACGTTATGCGGGGGAGCTTGCCGAGGGGGACCTGGCAGGACGGGCGGCCAAGGCGGGCGTGATTCTGGCTGAGGCGCTGGAGTCGGGCGGGAAGATCCTGTTTTGCGGAAACGGCGGCAGCGCCGCCGATGCCCAGCATCTGGCGGCGGAGCTCGTCGGGCGGTTGATCCGCGATCGGGTTCCACTGGCGGGGATTGCCCTGACCACCGACAGCTCCGCGCTGACCTCGATCGCCAACGACTACGGCTACTCGGAGGTCTTCGCTCGCCAGGTGCACGCGCTGGGACATCCGGGCGACGCGCTGGTTGCGATCTCGACCAGTGGCCGGTCAGTCAACATCGTGCGGGCGGCCGAAGCGGCCTCGCACACCGGCATTCATGTGGTGGGACTGGTGGGGCCGGGTCCCTCTCCGCTCGACGAGTTGGCCGATGTCTGCCTGCACGTGCCCGGCCACACCAGCGGGTACGTCCAGCAGGGCCACATCGCCGTCGGGCACCTGCTGTGCTCTCTGGCCGAGGCGATATTCATGGACGACGGCCGTTGAGCTTGCGTCCGGCGGTGTTCCTCGACCGGGACGGGACCCTCATTGAGGACATCAGCTACCTGGGGGACCCGAGCAAGGTGGCCTTGTTGCCCGGTGCGGTCGATAGCTTGGCGCGTCTGGCTTCGGTGGGGTACGCGCTCGTTGTGATATCCAACCAGGCGGGGGTCGCGCGCGGGTTGATCTCCGAAGCCGACGTTCGTGGCGTCAACGCTCGGATGGCCGAATTGCTTGTGGCGCAAGGAGTCCAGCTCGACGGCATCTACTACTGCCCGCACCACCCGAAGTTCACCGGCGCTTGCGAGTGCCGCAAGCCGGGCACGGGGATGATCGATTGTGCGAGCCGGGACCTGGGACTGGACTTGGCCTCGTCGTGGATGGTGGGGGACAGCCTGGGAGACGTCGAAGCCGGCAGGAAGGCGGGGGCCCGCTCGATCCTGGTTCGCACCGGCAGCCAGTCCGCAGCAGCCGAGCATGCGGTCACCGGCAGCGAGGTTCCGGTGACGGACGACCTTGCCGCCGCTGCGGATCTCATCCTCGCGGCACGAGCCAATGACGGCCCCTGAACGTGGGCGCTGGCATCTCCGGGCCAGGCGAGTGGAGCCGTGCTCGTGCCGTTTGCTAGGCTCGGCCGAGCCTGCGCAGCCCGCCCGCGCCGAGCAGGGCCAGAACCGCGGCGGCCAGGCCCCCGCCTGTCGCCGGAAGCGCCGAACGGCCATTTATTCTGGACTCGGTCGACGCGTGCTCCATGACGGCGCCCAGCACCACCGCGCCCTCGCTGACCGGCAGGCGCAAGAACGACGCCCCGCCAAGGCTCAAGGTGTTCGTCGAGCGCTCAGTATCGGGCAGGGCCCAGATGGCGTTTGCGGAGGAGATCGCGACTCCCAGCCGGTGACCCGCGGGCATGAGCCAGTCGGTGTCCCACATGTCCACCGGCGCCGTGTATTCCACCCCCGGCGTCACGTCGGTCGACTTGTCCAGTCCGTCGCGGTTGCGGCTGTTGAGGAATCCTCTGGTGATCACACTCCTGGTCCCGTCGGGCGCTTCGTCGAAGAGCACCGGTGTGAAGTGCGTGGACACCGCGGAGGAGGTAGCGGCCAGGTTCAGCAGGGGCGCTCCGGAGATACGCACGTCTTCTTTCGTCGGAGCACCGAGGAAGATCACGCACGCACCCTGGCACTGATCCTGGAACATCTGATCCTCAGTGAGCGCGATGTTGAGATCCTGCCAACTGGACGAGGCGGCGCCGGTCAAAGCCAGCTCTCCGGTCTTGGCTTCCGCGCCGGAGACCAGCTTCAACTCCACGGTCCGAGTTCCGGCCGGAGGCCAACTGTCAAGTTGTACCCGCTTGCCGGTGTTCAACTCCGAGTCGACCTTGGGAAGCCTCATGACTCCTGTGTCCAGACCGAGAAGCCAATGGTCGAACCAGGCGTGGCGGATGTCCTGGGCATCCTTGAACTGGGAGGAGGAGTGGTTCCACTGACCCATGACCAGCTTCTTGGGAACGTTTGGGGACAGGGCCTGGTAGAAGCGGATGGTGTCCCAGTGTTTGACGTTGTGGTCGAGCCAGCCTCCCTCGAAGAAGACGGCCGCCTTCACCTTGGAAGCTCTCATGCGATAGTCGCGCTCTTTCCAGAAGTCGTCGTAGACCGGGTCGGGGTCGTAGCCGCGCTGGGTGTGCTGGATTCGCTCACAGGGGTTGACTCGCGTCGACAGCGCGTCGGCGTACGCCTGGGGGTCGCTCACGTCGGCCGGTGGAATGAACCCGAACCCGAAGTCGAAACCCGCCGGCGTGTCGAAGCCCTCGTCGGTGGTGTTCTCGGAGTTCATGAAATAGCGGACGCCCTGCCCGTAGGCATAGTCGTACCAACGGTCGATGGCGACCTGAGGGATGATCGCGGTCAGGTGCGGCGGGGCCTCCACGGCGATGGCCAGTTGGGTCGTGCCGTCGTAGGAGCCGCCGATCATGCCCACCTTGCCGTTGGACCAATCCCGGGTTCCGAGGAACTCCACCACCGCCGCGCCGGTCTCGCGCTCCCGGATGCCGCCGTAGTCGTAGCATCCGCTTGACTCCCGGGTACCGACCACGTCGAACACCGCTCGCGCGTAACCGCGAGGCACAAAGTAGGAAGCTACCGAGTCGTCTGCCTCGCTGGCCGCTTGGTTCGACGGGCTGCCCATGATGTTGTAGGGCGAGTAGGTGAGGATGACCGGCACCTTCACGCCGGAGGGCACGACCGGTCGTACGACCTCTCCGTAGATCAGGCCGTGCTTGGTCTCAATCCTGTAGGGCTCGGTCACGCGCTCCGTGTAGATCGCCTGGCTCTTGCCCTTGGTGGTCTTGGGCGGGGGATTCTCTTCAGCGCCGGCCGGTGTGACCGCCGGCGTGAGGACTAGCCCTGCCGCGATCGCCAACGCCATCAGGGGCTGTGTGATACCTCCTGGCTTCCTCACTGCTTCCTCCGGATCGTAGAGGGTCTCAAGAACGCCGAGTCCGGCGGCGGCGCAAGGCATGCTCTCCGTGGCCATGACCGGATGCGGTCGAGACTCCGCCTGCCCCTCACGATGCGGCAAGAGCGCTGCGGCAAGAGCGCTGCGGCAAGAGCGCTGCGGCAAGAGCGCGACGACGATGAATCCCTTGGACAGATTTCGGCGCGCGTTGGCTGCAATCCTGCCGGTTTCCGGGTTTTGGAGGCAAACCGTTGTTCCCGGTGGTCCCGCTCGAGTGGTGGCCTCTGCCAGACGAAAGATGCTTCCCCCCCGCGCCCGGCGACCCGGCCAGAGGTGCGCCCGGCGACCCGGCCAGACGCCGGCCTGGCGAACTGGCCCTACTTCCGGAAGATACCTACTTGACTGGTTTGTGCGTTTGGAGTTGGCTTTCGCCCAGATGAACCGAGGATGAAAGGGTGGGGAGGCATATGCGCAAGCGGTGGTTGCATCTGGTGGCCCTCGGGCTGGTTGTCGCCCTGGCCGCGATGGGCTGTGGAAAGAAAGCGGAGCCGGGAGGCGAGGCGACCGCGGGTCTGGCTCAGAGCCTGACCATCGGGACCACCGACAAGATCATCTCGATGGACCCGGTATGGGCCTACGACTACTTCTCCTCAGTGGTCCTGTTCAACTGCGCCGAAACGCTGGTCACCTATGCTCCCGGGGCCAGCCAGGTGAGCGGCCAGCTCGCCAGCTCCTGGACCGTGGGGTCCGACGGCAAGAGCTACACGTTCAAGCTTCGCTCCGGCGCCAAGTTCGACGACGGAACGGCCGCGGACGCGAACGCCGTGAAGGCGGCACTGGAGAGAGTGCGGCGTCTGAACGTGGAGGAGGGCGCCGGGTTCCTGCTCTTCGGCGAGGGCCAAGGCATAGACAAGGTCGAAGTGGTGGATCCGACGACGGTGACTATCACGCTGTTGGCGCCGGACGTGACCTTCGTGTCCAAGCTGGCCTATACGGTCGGCGCGATCGGCAACCCCAAGCTCTACACCGACAAGCAGATGACGACCGAGTGCCACGGGTCCGGCCCTTACAAGATCGTCTCCTTCAAGGAGAACGACTCGCTGGAATTCGGGGTCAACACCTTCTACGCGGGGCCCGACAAGCCGAAGACCCCCAAGGTTCTCATCAAGTTCTTCGACAAGTCGTCGGCCATGAAGCTGGCGCTGGAGAACGGTGAGATCGACATCGCCTTCCGCAGCTTCACTCCCACCGAGATCGAGAACCTGAAGGAGAACACGAAGGTCAAGCTGGTCGTGGGTAAGGGTGCCCAGACTCGCTACATAGTCCTGCTGTCCAGCAAGCCGCCGTTCAACGACTTGAAGAACCGCCAGGCCGTCGCGGCCGCCGTGGACCGCAAGGCCATCACGGACACGGTGTTCAAGGGGACGGCTGCTCCGCTGAACTCGATGGTGGCCCAGGGCTTCGACGTCTACAAGGACTACTTCACCTCCCAGTACGGTGCTCCAAACGCGGCCAAGGCCAAGGATCTGCTGGGCGGCAAGAAGCTCACGTTCGACCTCTGGTGGACCCCGACCCACTACGGCGACACGGAGGACGAGGTCGCCCAGGTTGCGAAGCGCTCGCTCGAGGCGACCGGCGCCTTCCAGGTGAATCTGCAGTCCACCGAGTGGCCGCAGTACAAGACTCAGTGGAAGAACCAGCAGATGCAGGCGTTCCTGCTCGGCTGGTATCCGGACTATCAGGACCCGGACGACTACCTCGCACCCTTCTACTCGACCTTGGGCGCCAAGTCCATGGGCGCTTTCTATTCGAACGCGAGCATGGACAAGATGCTGGGGGACGAGCTGCAGCAGCAGGACGTTGCCAAGCGCAACGCGCTCTTCGACGACATCCAGAAGCTGGCCGCGCAGGAGGCTCCCTACATCCCTCTGTGGCAGAACAACATCACCTCGATCGCGGCCTCCCAGCCTGGTGTGAGCGGGCTACTGGACACGCTGGACATCGCCCAGATCTTCCGGATCTGGATGCTTTCGAAGAAGAAGTAGCAGACCGGCTGTATCAGCGCGGCCACCGGGACGAACCCGGTGGCCGCGCCGCGTATGAGACACTTGGGCGAATTCGACGGCCGAGGAAGGGGAAGTGGCTCGCAAAGCAGGCGGATCGCTCAGGGCCTATGTGATGACTCGCATTGCCCTGTCCATACCCATGCTGCTCATCCTGCTCACCTTCACTTTCATCATGCTCCGGGTGGCGCCGGGCGATCCCATCGAGGCATCCCTCGGCCCCAACGTCCCCTCTGAGGTGATCCAACAGATCAAGCATGCCCGGGGTCTGGACCGGCCGATGTATCAGCAGTACTTCGAGTACTTGGGCCAGACGGCGCACGGGGACTTCGGGACCTCGATCGTTCGGGAAGTCCCCGTGGCTCGCTACATCACTCAGCACTTCCCGGCCACCCTGGAGCTGACGATGTACGCGATGCTCATCGCCGTCGTGGTGGGCGTCGGGGTCGGGACGATCGCCGGCCGATTCCGAGACACCCCCATCGATTTCGGCGGCCGGCTGTTCGGGATAGTGGCCTACTCGGCGCCGATCTTTTGGCTGGGGCTGATGCTCCAACTGCTGTTCAGCCGCAACCTGGGATGGCTTCCCTCCGGGGGGCGCATCGCCTCCTTCATGGATCCGCGTCCGCTCCACACCGGCCTCTACACGATAGACGCGATCTGGAACGGTCAGTGGGAAAGCCTGTACTGGGCGCTGAAGTACCTGACTCTGCCCGCCGTCACCCTCGGCTTGGTGATCGGCGGGGTCTTCGTCCGGCTGACCAGGGTGCATCTGCTCCAGACGCTTCAGGCCGACTACGTCGAGGCGGCTCGCGCCCGGGGGGTCAGGGAGCGCTGGGTGGTCTACCGGCACGCGTTCAAGAACGCGCTGGTGCCCGTGGTGACCATAGTCGGCCTGGAGTTCGCGCTCTTGCTGGGCGGGGCCGTCCTGACCGAGACGACGTTCACCTGGCCGGGACTCGGTAAGGCTCTGGTGGACAACCTGCAGCTACGCGACTATCCCGTGGTGCAGGGGATCATCACCTTCTTCGCCCTGCTGGTCGTGGGCGTGTCGCTTCTCATAGACGTCGTCAACGCCTACATCGACCCGAGGATCCGGTACTGATGCCCTTCCTTCGGCGCGCCCTCAATCCCGTGCGCGAAGCCCGGGGCTGGTCCGCTGTGGCTATCTGGCTGGGCGTGGCTCTGACCCTGCTGTTCGTCGTGCTGGCGATCTTCGCTCCGTTCATTGCGCCCTATGGTCCCACCCAGTACCAGGGCATCCCCGGCGACGCTCCTCCCTCGGCCGCACACATCATGGGAACTACGAAGCTTGGCTACGATGTCTTCTCGCGCGTGGTGTACGGCGCTCGCTACGCGCTGCTGGTGGTACTCCTGGCCACCGTGGTGGCGATGGGCATCGGAGTGCCGACCGGCCTGATTTCCGGATATACGGGGGGGAAACTCGACCGCGTTCTGGTGATGCTGATGGACGCGATCTACGCGTTTCCGGGTCTTCTGCTGGCCATCGTGATCGCCTTCGTCGCTCGGCAGCGACTTGCGAGTGTCCTGCACTTGGGGGTGGTGGCCACCGGGCTCGTCGGCGCGGCGCTGGCAATCAGCGTCATCTACGTCCCGCAGTACTACCGCGTGGTGCGAAACCACGTGATCAGCGTGAAGGAGGAGCCCTACGTCGAGGCGGCGAGGGCGCTGGGGGCGCGACCCTGGACGGTGATCAGGCGCTACATATTCGTCAACGTGGTCCAGAGCGTGCCGGTGATATTCACTCTCAACGCGGCCGACGCGATCCTGACACTGGCGGGTCTCGGCTTCTTGGGGTACGGACTTCACCCGCCTACTCCGGAGTGGGGATGGGATCTGTCAAAGGCGATCGGGGCGGCGACCTCGGGGATCTGGTGGCAGGCGCTCTACCCGGGCTTGGCGATCACTCTGCTTTGCACGGGCCTGACGCTTCTCGGGGAGGGACTGAATGACGTCGTCAACCCGCTCCTGCGTAGCCGCGGTGCGGCTGCGGGGCCGGCGGCCGTTCCCAGCGCGATGCCGGAGGTTGGGGCCAAGCCGACAAAGACGGGAACAGGCAGACCATGAGCGGCCTGATGCTCGTGGACACCGAGGAACCCGGGGGAGGGATCCCCGCACCCGCTCTGGAACTCGAGGAGTTGAGGGTCTGGTATCGCACTCGGCGTGGGATGGTCAAGGCCGTCGACGGCGTCTCTCTCGCCATCCAAGAGGGTGAGGCCCTCGGGCTCGTGGGGGAGTCGGGTTGCGGGAAGTCGACGCTGGGGCGTGCTGTGCTGGGAATCCTGCCGGAAGTGGCTGAGGTGCACGGGACCCTTCGCCTATCAGGAATGCGGCTGGACGGCCTCGACACCGAGGAACTGCGGCAGTTGCGGGGCAGTCGAGCCGCATTGATCTTCCAGGAGCCGATGACTCGTCTCGATCCGCTCATGTCCATCGAAGCGCACTTCCGCGAGGCGATCCGGGCGCACCTGGGCGGGGTCTCGCGAGAGCAGACGCGGCACATGGCAGCGGAGGCCCTGGCGGCCATGGGGATTCCTCCCACACGGTTGAAGAACTACCCGCACGAGTTCTCCGGGGGAATGCGCCAGCGCATCATGATCTCCCTCGGCTTGGTGCTGGGTCCGAAGGTCTTGATCGCGGACGAACCGACTACCGCGCTGGACGTGCTCGTCGAGGCGAACATCCTCCGGATTCTCGAGGACTTGAAGACCCGCAAGCACATGGCTTTGCTGCTCATCACCCACAACCTCGGGATCATCGCCCAGACCTGCGATCGAGTCGCGGTGATGTATGCGGGACGGCTTGCCGAGATCGGGCCGATCCAAGAGATCTTCGCTCGGCCGCGTCATCCGTACGCGCACGGACTGCTGCGGTCGGTGATCCACCTGCGCACGACGGAACTGGCTTCGATCCCGGGCCAGCCTCCTGACCTGCTCGAGCCGGAGGCTGGTTGCCGGTTCGCTCCCCGTTGTTCTCATGCCATGGACGTCTGCCGGCGCAGCGATCCGCCGCGCGTAGAAGCCGACGGCGTCTCAACGTGGTGCTTCCTCTACGGCGGAGCGGAGGACGAGGTCGGCGTGCCCGCCTCACGGGAGGGGTTCGTCCTGTGAGAGGCACGCGTCTTGGGGGTTGCGACGATTCCGCGGGCGGCGGACAGACACCTGCGGATCAAGTGCTGATACGAACCGAGGATCTGTGCACTCACTTCGAAGTCCGATCCGGCTTCGCCGACCGTCTGCTTGGCCGCAGCGCGGGGCGAGTGCGTGCCGTTGACGGGGTTTCCATTGGAATTCGCCGAGGCGAGATCCTCGGGCTCGTGGGGGAATCGGGGTCGGGCAAGACCACCCTCGGGCGCACCATCCTGAAACTGGCCGAGCCAACCTCGGGGCGGATCTGGTTCGAAGGGCGGGACATCACGTCGTATTCCGACGCCCAGATGCGGCCGTTGAGGCTGCGGATGCAACCGGTGTTCCAGGACCCCCACGCGTCTTTGAACCCCGCGATGCAGATCGGTCGGGCCATCGCGCACCCATTGCGAATCCACGGCCTTGAGGGAGGGGAGGACCGGGTCGTCTCGGTCATGCGGAGGGTCGGGCTGTCTCCCCCGGAGAACTTCCTGACCAAGTACCCCTCCGACCTCTCGGGCGGACAGAAGCAGCGCGTCGCGATTGCGCGAGCGATCATCACCAACCCATCGCTGATCGTGGCCGACGAGCCGGTGTCGATGCTCGACATGAGCGTGCGCGCGATGATCCTCGAGCTGCTGCTCGAGCTGCGCGAGGAGTACGGCCTTACCTACTTGTTCATCACGCACGACCTCGCCACGGCCAAGTTCGTCTGCGACCGCGTCGCGATCATGTACCTCGGCAAGGTCGTGGAGATGGGTGCGGCCGCAGAAATATACGCCGAGCCGCGTCACCCCTACACCGGGGCGCTGCTGGCCGCCATTCCCGAGCCGGACCCCACCAGGCGCCTGCCGCGCGAGATTCCCCGAGGCGAGATCCCCGACGCCATCGCGCCCCCGGCCGGCTGCTCCTTCCACCCGCGGTGCCCCAAGGCCTTCGATGCGTGCGGCTGGGAGGCGCGCGACCTCGTGGATCTGATCGAGGATCGGTGGACACGCGTTCCGCCAGAACAGTTCGAGTCGGAGATGGCGATCCTGGGTGAGGTCGGCAAGATGCGGGCGAAAGGGAACATCCTCGAGATCCCGGCGCGCGGACGCGACATCGCATCTATGAAGGCCCTGCTCGACCGTATTCGGGCCGAGGAGGGCGGAGCGCTGTTCGATACCGTGGAGTCGGTGCGTGAACAAGCCAAGGTGCTGGCCGTGAGCTTCCGTGAGGGATATTCGCCGCGGCTGTGCCCCGTGGGCGGCGCGCAGGTCTCCTGCCACCTGTTCGACGAGGATCGCCGGCCCGCTGCTACGCCTTGAACTCCTGAGTGCGACAGAGGATCGAACTGCCCTCTCCCGCTCTATGCTGCCGGCCGACCTCATGCCTTGAGGGCTTCGAGGCTGAAGTCCGGAGCTTGGTCACCTGCCTCTGGTCGGATCCGCACGCTGCACCTTCTCGATCAGCGCCCATGTTCCCGGAAGCAGGCTGCCGGCCAGCAGCAGCTTGAGGGCGTCGCCGACCACGAAAGGCACGAACCCCGCGTACAGCGTTGCGGTGATAGCGCTGCCTCGGAAGGATGCCGGGATGGTGGCGGAACTCCGGAGGGCGTGACCGGCAAAGGCCCACAGCCAGGGCAGACCGGCCGCATAGATCACGAGGTTGGCAAGGATCAGGCCGCCGATGGCCGAGTGGGGGCGCCGGTCCCAACCGCTTTCCGCAAGCCTCCCGGCCAGCCCCGCGGCTAGGACGAAGCCCAGCAGGTAGCCGCCCCGCGGCCCCCAGAGCACCTGGTAGCCGTGCGTGCCTCCGACGAAGACGGGAAGGCCGGCCAGTCCCGCCGTGACGTAGAGGCCCTGGCTGGCCATTCCGCGCCTTGCTCCGAGGCCGGCGCCCATGAGCAGCACCGCGAAGGTTTGACCTGTTACCGGGACGGGCGTGAAGGGAAGAAACACCTTCACCTGAGCCGCCAGCGCGGTTAGAGCCGCACCAGCCACGACGAGGATTGCGCTCATCGCGAACTGGCTTGCGCGGCTCGAAGCCCGCTGATGGAGAACGCCCGTCAGTGTGCCTGCTTCGATCACCCGATCCACCTTCTGGTGGTCGTGCTGGTATCCACTGCAGTTCCCGGAGTTCGCGCCGGGCTCAAACCGGACCTCGCCGGCTGCAAGATCCTACAGTGCCGCCGCTTGGTTCGGGAACGCGAGGCCGGGTCGATCGCCTATCGGGCTAGGATGGGTTGCTCCCAGGCCGGACGGGACGGCGCCTTCCCTTTGTCGAGCATGTCCCGCCAGGCTTCGTCGGTGAGGCGGTCGGCAATCGGTTGTAGGAACTCGTAGTAGCTGTAGACCCCCCCGACGGCGACCTCGAACTTGCCGCCCTCTCCGGGCACCAGCACGTAGAGCCGATCGACGCGGCCAGTCGCCACCTCGACGGCGACGTCTCGGTTCGAGCGATCCTTGCCGCGGAGGATGTCGGCGACGATTGCCGCTTCATCATCGGTCTGGGGGCCCGCGGTCTCTTCAGACAAGGAGCGCTGCGAACCCAGGTCGCAGAAGAGCCACAGCACTTCGAGCGTTCCCCCGATGGAGGAGAGCCTCTTGTTGTCCCCATCGCTGATGGACTTGCCGGCGAGTTCGTCCCGCGCGATGCGGGCGAGCGTGGAGAGCATGTCCGTCAGTTGGGTCATGAGCATGGTCTGTTCGTCCGAGAGGACGAGGCGGTCGCGTATCTGGGTGGCGGCGAGGTTCAGCCTCTCGAAAGCGACCGGGTCGGGCTCCACCCAGTTTCTGGGCGGCGGTGGCAGCTCACCCGCGTCACCCTCCGCGAACGCCTGCTTGGTGTACAGGACCGTGTCGTGCTTGAGCTCGGCGTAGGAACCGAGGCTTGTCTGGAGATCCTTCCGCGCCCAGGCCTCGGAGCGCATGTAGTCGGGGAACGCGATGCCGTGCGGCTTCCACATCGGCTCGAGGGCGTACAACCACGTGTCGTAGACGGTTCTTCCCCACTCATCGAGGGAGCGCTTTGCCAGCAGGGTGCGCATCTCGCTCAAGTGGGAGTCGTATTTGGCGTAGGCGGTCTCGCCCGCGTCCTTCTGGATCCCGTAGGCCAGTGACGATCCGAACGAAGCCGCCAGGTCAAGCGGGGAGGCCAGCATGCGGGGTTTGGACTCGCTTCCGACGTTGGGCGCCATGAGCTGGTCGAAAACGAACGAGTCGAGAACGAAGCGCACGCCCATCACGCGCACGGACGCGTCCAGGGGGTCGATCCGCACGGCTCGAGTCGCGGTCAGGGCGCGGGCGACCTGCGCCACGGCTTCGTCGCCGGCGAAGAGCGTCGCATCCGTGAGTCCCTTAGGGGATACGCTCTTTGCCGCCGCAGCCAACTCGGACGGGGTGTAGTCATCGGCCGATCCCACGAGGAAGGCGGTGGTGTCGTAGATCTGAGCCCACAGCTCGTGGAGCGGTCGGCTTTGAGCGGTGCCCGCCTCGAGGAGTCGGCTCACGAGCAGACCGAGCCTCAGTGACGCGGGGTTGGCGAGGGAGAACTTGGACTGCCCCAACACGGACATGGCTTTGAAGTAGCGTTTGAGGTCTTCGCTTCGGGTGTAGTGACCCCGCGGCACGTAGAGGCTGTAGTCGACCTTGGCATCCAGGATGGGCGAGGTTGCCGGACCAAGGTGGCCATCGATCAGATCGATCTCCTTCTGCGCCTCCGGACCGAGCGGTCGCGCGTCGAGGCCCAGCATCTTCGCGGCCACCTGGACCAGTTGGACGGCCCGGTTGGACGGCCCGGCAAGCGACGACCCCGTGAGTTCGCGCTCCTGGGTTCGCGCCGCTTGAAGCAATCCCCTCACCAATTGCTCGAGTCCCGGCAGCAGGTCGTTGCTCTCCATGTCGCGCAGGATCTTGTCGAACACCAGATGCCAGCAGTGGTAGGCCGTATCGGTGGTGACGAACACGGGGAAAGCTTCGTATTCGGCGTTTTGGTAAGCCTGGTGAAACCTCTTCAGGTCGCTCGGCACGATGGCAAAGCCGTTGGCGGCGAGAGCGCGCGACACCGCGCTCTTGGACACGGTGGGGCGCAATGACTGGGCGACCCAAACTCCGCTCATGGAGTGCGGGGTGGCGGGCCCGTTGTAGGCGATGGCGTCGCTCAGCAGAGGGACTCCCGCGAATCGGCCGGCGCTGGCCGAGGGTCGAACCAGAGGAGTGATCTCGATCGCCGGCTCCGGCGTGACCGTCTGGGACGGGCTCGGAGAGGGATGGGCGGCCGGTTTGCCCTTCCCGCACGAGGAGACGCTGATTGTCAGGAGCCCCAAGACAATCGTGGCTACGACGCGCCGGTTCATGTCGATACCCTCCCTGTCACGATCGGATCGAGGTGTCCATCGAGATCCACGTCCGCGCAGGCGGGCAGGCCCGGGCCCTCCAGGTCGGGAAGGGCGGCAAACCCGAACCCGTTCCACCGCCACGCTCCCGCGCCCACGGTTGGGCCTCCTCGTTGCGCGCCGGGGTCGCGATCCAGATAGGCGACGGCGAGGTCCCCGGTGCAGACCGCGAGCTTGCCGACCGGTCGAGCCACGCTTCCGGCGCCCCACACGTGGTGGAAACTGCCGGTTTGGTACACGCCCACGTGGGCGGTGCGCCCGGCGGGATCCGGCGGGGCGGAGAATGGAGCCGGAGATCCGCGGGACGAACGGCGGAAGCTTGCCACGACCTCTGGGATGCCGTCCCCGGTCACGTCGCCAATCGCGGCGTCCAGGATGAGTGCGCCTTGTCGAACCAGGGGCGAGAGGTTTATCGGCGCGATCTTGCGAGCGGGGTGGACCGGACGGGCGAGTTCCCACCAGCGGCCATCCAGGGCCGCCGCGTCGCCCTTGGGCAGTTGCCATTCCTGGAAATGAACCCGGCGGTCGTGGTGTTCGGTCGCTCCCGTGCGCCACGCGCGCACCCCGTCGGCTGCGGCCAGCACCTCGAGCACGGCGCCCTCGCGCGTTCCCGGGTGGTTCTGGTCGAACAGGAAGTTGCCCAGGCTGGTCGCGACCACGGTCGGCCGTCCCTTGGCGCCGCTCAACAGGGTGATCGGCTGAACGACGTGAGGACCGTGACCCCAGACGACGTCGGCGCCCCAGTCGGCGAGCCGGCGCGAGATGCCGGCAATGAAGGGATCGGCAACCGGGCGGTATTCCCCTCCGCCGTGCAGTCCGACCACAACGATGTCGGACGAGGCTTTCGCCAGGCGAACCGCCTCGCGCGCCCGGGTTTCGTCCCAGAGGGCCACTCCCGGGCTGTGCTCGCCGGCGGGCAGTCCTTGCCCCGTCGCGTCGAAGGCCAGCAAGGCGATCCGCAATCCCCCGCGCACGAGGACCCGAGGAGCCAGGGCCGAGCCGCGATCAGCTCCGCCCCCGACGGGAACGATGCCGGCTTTCTTCAAGGTCGCGACCGTGTCCAGCACCGAGGCGGGTCCCGCGTCTCCCGCGTGGTTGTTGGTCACGCCCATGGCGTCGAAGCCGGCTTTGACCAGCAGGGAAGCCGTCTCGGGTCTTGCCTCCAGAGCATTCGGGTTGGCCGCGAGGTGTGGCCTGGAAGTCAAGGGGGACTCGAGGTTGGCGACGGCCAGATCCGCGCCGGACACCACCGAGTGCACGTCCGCGAATAGCCCGAGCGGGTCGGCCTCCGCGACCTTGCCCACCCCGCGGCCCAGCATCACATCACCCGCGAACAGCAAGCGCACGGTGGCGGCCCGGGCTGCGGGAGATCGGCGCTCCGGGACGTGAGCGGGCTGTACGGCGAACACGAGCAGCAGCAAGGCCCCGGCGAGCACTCTCATCAGGCGAACATACGTGGGTGCCGATGGAGCGTCAACGATTGCGGATCAAGGCATGAACCCCAACCTCGAGACGGGCATCCATTGCGGCTGATGTGCGGTCTCGGGGCTGTAGAATCCCTGCCAACAACTCGGTCGTGCCTGACGACTCCCAGTGAGGACGGTGGCCAGGAAACCGTGAGCGGATTGGTTCTCTACAGCGTGGACGAGGTCTACGTGGATGCCCCGCCCCAGGCCGTCTACGACGTCTTGGTGAAACCGGCGGAGTACTCGAGCTGGTGGCCCGCCGGCGCCGGCGAAGGTGGGACGGTGGAGGTGGGAACCATGTTCCGGCTCCACGTGCGCCCGCCCGGTTTTCTTCGCCGCCGCCAGCGATTCGAGGTAAACGTGACCGGGATGCGCCCGGGGGCGGGTTTCGAAGTTCGCTACGCTGGTTGTCTGACGGGTCGCAGCGAGTGGTACTTGGAGCCGTTCAAACAGGGCACGGTGATCCACTACTTCATCGACGTCGAGGTCGGCGACGAGCGGCTGCGGCGGCTGCAGAAGCGGATCATCCGCCACCGGTTCGCGATCAAGCGCGGGATGAATGGCCTGAAGGACCGTCTGGAGGCCGGTAGTTGAGATGCCCGTCGTGCGGGGCGGCAAACCCGGATGAGGCTTCGTGGTGTGGGCTCTGTTTCGCCGATTTGCGTCCGGCACCGGTCGAGCCGGAACCACCGACGGCAGAGACCGAGGATGCCGTAGTCTTGGTTGCGGCACCCGAGTCCTTGCAGGTGGCCGCTGCGGCCGCTCTGGACGCAAGAACCCCGCCGGGGGCCGAGGCGATCGAAGCGGTGGGAATCGAGGCTGCCGGGGGAGCGGTGCGCCGCGTCGGTGACCGCCTCGAATGGATCTGCGCGACTTGCGCGACCGTCAACCCCATGGACAGCCTCACGTGCACGGTGTGTGGCGCTTCGTTGGCAGAGCTATTCAAGACCGAGGGGTCCGAAGGGTCGGAGGCCGGGAAGAAGGACCCGGAGATCGCCACGATCCTCTCGGCCATACTGCCCGGCGCGGGACACTTCTACGCCGGCCGACACGGGGATGGGTTCGCCCGAGCAGTGCTGTTCCTGACGTCGTTCGGATTCGGGATCGGGTTGCTGGCACAGACCTCGGGCAAGAAAGGCGCCGGCCTGGCTCTGGTGGTCGAAGTTCCCTTCTTCCTTGCGGCGCTTGGGATCTGGGCTGTGACTCTGGTGGACGCGCGCTCGGCTACCAGGGGTGGGCGACAGATCATCACCACCCAGATCCTCTTCTACACCACGCTGGCGCTGACCGGGTTACTCGTGCTTGGAGTGCTCGTCTTGGCGATGAAGCTGTCTGGATCAACGCTGACTCCGGCGACCGATCTGGTCGGCCCGACCATCACGGTGGCACCCGGCTAGACGATCCGAGATGAGGTCTCTTCCGGTGCGACAACTCCACCGGAGGCGGGGAGGAGACCCGCGATTGGAGGCGCTACAGCCGGGTGTCCCCCAGGTGGCTGGGCACGAGGTCCAGCAGTTCCGGCAACGACTGGATCACCGCATCGGCCAATCCTTGACCGTCCTCTTCCTGGCGGAACTGCCGTGTCAGGACCGCCAGGCGCATGCCCACCCGACGCGCTCCCACGATGTCGTCTTTGACCCGGTCTCCGACGAAGATCGCCTCGTCGGCGGACACGCCAAGCCGGCCCAGCACGTGCTGGAAGATCCGGGGGTGCGGCTTGCGCACGCCGACCTCCGAGGAAAATGCCTCGGCCGAGAAGAAGTGAGACAGGCCGAGCCGTGCCAGATCTGCGCGCATGTACTCGGCGAGGAAGTGGGCGTTGGAGACGATGCCCAGCCGGAAGCCGCGCTCGCGAAGCTCTTCGAGTGTCGAGGAGACCAGAGGATCGGGCTGCAGTGAGCCGGACACGGCGGAGTGGTCCAGCGCCACGGCCTGGATGATCGTCTCGCGAGGCAGGTCCAACCCAAGGCGACGGAACGATGAGTCGATGGTGGCGATCACGTCGAGCTCCTCGAGGTCCCTCTCCTCGTAGGAGCGCTCGACCGCGGCGTCCACGGCCAGGGCCACGTGCTCGATCAGTGCGTCCACATCGGGGGCGGTGGCCTCGGCGGTGGAGCAGAGCAACTCCCGGATGCGCCCGTAGGCCTCGTGCAGCGCCTCCTCGGTCCGAACGAAATCCACGAGGGTGTGGCCGTAGTCGAACAGGATCGCGCGGATTCCGTCCATCGGGCCTCCTCTCGAGAGTCGAGCGAGCCGGTGCCGAGCAGAGGCGCCAGTGTACTAGTACTCGCCCCCGAGCGAGTTGGCGGTTCGAGTGGGCGTGGAGGAGGTCGGTGGACGCAGGCGTTCATGGGTGATGACGCGCATGCAGCGGTGGCCGGCCGGGTACAGGGAGTAGGCTAAGTGCTCGCCCCGGCAGATACGCTCACATTCGAGCGCCCCCGCATCCCCGATGGCGGCGTTGCTCGTCGGTTGCATACCTACAGGTATGCGCCCTCCTCGCGGCCTTGCCCTCGGGGCGCGGTGACGCTCTCGGTCGTGAACGTACTTGCGGGGGCGAGCACTTGGCGGCGCGGGCATGGGCCTGCGGACTGCGTGGGCGCAAAGACAGACGGATCTCGGGAGGAGGGAGCGCGCGTGGCCGACCGGGCGGAAGGTAGCATCTCGATCCAGGCAAGTCCCAAGGAGATCATGGCCGTGATCTCCGACTTCGATACCTACCCGGAATGGATTGGGAACTTGAAGAGCGTCGAGGTCTTGGAACGAGACTCCAAGGGGCGTGCGAGTCGCGTGGCGTTCAAGGTGGATACCAGGGTTCTCTCGGCCTCATACACTCTGGACTACGCCTACCGTCCGCGGAACGCCGGAGTGGACTGGACCTATGTCGAGGGAACCCTACGAGATCTCGAAGGTTCCTATGCGCTGGAGCGAGACAATGGCGACGGCACTCGCGTGACCTACTCGATATCGGTGGACACCGGCTTTCCGATTCCGGGCATCATCAAGCGCAAGGCCGAGAAGGTGGTCATCTCGACGGCTCTCCATGAGCTGAAGCGGCGCGTCGAGGGCTGAGTAGCGGAGTTGGTTGTTCCGGGATTGCCCGGTCGCCCGTAGCTCGCCGCCGCTGGTGGCGCGTCGAGGGCTGACTAGCGGAGTTGGTTGTTCCGGGATTGCCCGGTCACCCGTAGCTCGCCGCCGCTGGTGGCGCGTCGAGGGCTGAGTAGTGGAGTTGGTTGTCCGCCTGAATCGGGCCGGGGTATGGTGAGGCCTCTTCTGTACGCGGGACCGCTGCATGTGAGGTGACTGTTTGCGGATCGTGCTGTTCACCGGCAAGGGCGGGGTCGGCAAAACGACCATCGCTGCGGCCACCGGCGTGCGCGCGGCCGGCGCGGGTCTTAGAACCCTGGTCATGTCCACCGATCCGGCGCACAGCCTTGCCGATGCCCTTGACGTCGAGTTGGGGTCCGACGCGAGCGAAGTGGCGCCTGGTCTTTGGGCTGAGCAGGTAGACGCCCAGGCCCGACTGGAACAGAACTGGCGTGAGATCCAGGAGTACATGGTCGCCCTGCTCAACTGGGGCGGCGTGGAGGCCATCGAGGCGGAGGAACTCTCGGTGCTTCCCGGGCTGGACGAGATCTTCAGCCTGATCGACATCAATCGTCACGAGCAGTCCGGCGAGTACGACTTGCTGATCGTCGATTGCGCTCCAACGGCCGAGACGCTGCGGCTGCTTTCCCTTCCCGATGCGCTGAACTGGTACATCCAGCGGGTGTTTCCCAGCGGACGACGGCTTGCCTCGGTGATCCGCCCGGTGACCAAGCGGATGGGCAGCCTGCCCCCGATCGCCGAGGATCGCGTTTTCGCGGCGGTGGAGAGGCTGTATCGAAATCTGGAGCGCGTGCGAGTACTGCTTTCTGAGCCCAGAACCTCAACGGTTCGCCTGGTGGTCAACCCCGAGAAGATGGTCATCGCGGAGGCCCGGAGAACCTTCACTTACCTGGCGCTGTTCGGCTACCGGGTGGATGCGGTGGTGGTCAATCGCTTGTTGCCCGACGACGTGACGGACCCGTACTTCAAGACCTGGAAGCGCATCCAGGCCAAGCACTTCGAGACGGTCAAGGAGGCGTTCTCCCCGGTGCCGATCCTGACGGCGAGGCTTCACCAGCGGGAGATCGTGGGGCCCAAGCTGCTGGGTGAGATGGCCGGGGAGATCTACGGGGATCTGGACGCGGCCGCCGTGCTCTACGAGGACCAGCCGATGAGCATCCAGGAGGAGCCGGACGGCTTCCTGCTGACGTTGCGTCTGCCGTTTGCGCAGAAGGGGGAAGTGGACGTCTCGCGCCGGGGTGACGAGATGTTCGTGCGGTTGGGTGGCCACAAGCGCATATTCTTGCTGCCACACGGTCTTCGCCGCTGTGAGGTCAAGCAGGCTTCACTGCGCGACGGCGAACTGGAGATTCGATTCGTCAAACCGGCACGCGAGGAGACCGGCGAGCCGGAGCGCGAGAAGCGAGCGCGGTCCGCAAGGCGCCAGAAGCGGTAGGCATACCAGGAGGCGAGGATGGCCAAGGACGGGCAGAAGAAGGCGACGCCGTCGGGGGATGAGGCCCGCGTTTCCGGGGGGCACGCGACCGGCAAGTCGCCCGAGTGCCTCATCTGTCCGTTCGGGCTGGCCTACATGTTCATGAAGGAGGCCGGTCCCGAGGTGATGGAGCACCTGCTCAAGGCCGGCTTCGAGGTCTATCAGGCAGGCAAGGCGTTCATGGACGTGCAGGGCCGTCACTGGGACCAGGCCCACGGATTGCAGCGGATCCCCGTCGACTAGTCCGCCGGGTCTTGAGGAGGTCTGTTGGTGGGGGCAATGCTTGCGATTGGAGTGGACGTCGGGGGGACCAAGATTGCCGCAGGAGTTGTGGACTCCGACGGCAACATTCTGGAGTCGGGCAGCGTGGCGACTCCCCGAGGCGACGGCGAGGCAACCGCTCAAGCCATATTCGCGGCCGTTGACGGCCTTCGCGCCAAGTATGAGGTCTCCGCGATCGGCGTGGGTGCCGCCGGCCACGTCACCTGGCCCGATGGCTGCATCCGCTACGCACCCAACATCGCTTACCGCGACTTCGCTCTGGGGCGGATGCTGCGCGAGCGCACGGGCTTGCCCTGCGCCGTCGACAACGACGCGGCTGTTGCGGCTCTCGCCGAGCATCGCCTCGGCGCCGGTCGTGGCGTCAACGACTTCGTGCTGGTCACCGTGGGCACGGGCATTGGCGGCGGGCTAGTACTGGGTGGACGCGTGTACCGAGGTGCCCGCGGCTTCGCGGCGGAGGTCGGGCACATGGTCGTGGCCGGGGACGGACCGGAGTGCGCGTGTGGGCGTCGGGGCTGCTGGGAACAGCTTGCCTCCGGGACCAGCCTCGATCGGCTGGCTCGGGAGGCCGTGGCGGCGGGTAGGGGTGCGGCCATCCTGGACGCGGCCGGCGGAGATCCCACCCGGGTCGCGGGATTGGCGGTGTTCGAGGCGGCAAGCGCGGGGGACCCCGTGGCCGTCTCTCTCTTCGCTGAGGTCGGCGGCTGGTTGGGCCTGGGTCTGGGGAACCTGGCCAACATTCTGGAGCCGGCGCTCTTGATCGTGGGCGGGGGGTTGGTCAAGACGGGAGATCTCCTGCTGGAGCCGGCGCGTCAAGCCCTTCCGCCGTTTGCCAAGGCCAACGCCGAATTCGGCTACTTCAAGCCGATCCCAATCGTCCCGGCGGAACTGGGACAGGAGGCCGGACTCGTGGGTGCGGCGCTGCTGGGTCTGGCCGAAGGAATGGCGTAGGTGCCAACAGCGTTTGACCTGACGACGCGGACAGACGAGCCCTGCGTCAGACAAGCGTTCGAGCATTGACGTCGGAGCCGGTTGCGCTTGGCCGACGGGATCGCTCGGGGAGCCAGTTCGATCCGGAGGTGGTCGAATGAGCGGGGCCTTTCCTCACGTTGGGGTGATGCTTCCGCAGTTCCGGGGCGAGACCGGGTCTCTGATCGATGCCGTCCAGGAAGCGGAGGAACTTGGCTTTGCGTCGGCGTGGGTCATCGACCACCTGAGCGCCCCCGGCGCCGATCCTTCTCGCCCGATCCTGGAGTCCTGGACCGCCCTGGCTCTTCTGGCGGTTCGTACCTCTCGGATCGGCGTCGGCACCCTTGTCACCCGTGCGGGTTTGCGCCGGCCGGGCATTTTGGCCAAGGCGGCGGCCACACTCCAGCAGGCTTCCCGAGGGCGGCTGACTGTGGGCGTCGGCATTGGAGACGCCACTAACCGTGGGGAGAACTTCGCCTACGGATATGACTTTCCCGGGCCCGCGGAACGCGACCGCCGGCTGGAGGAGACAGTCGAGGCCCTGAGGTCGCAGCCGCTCGGAGGGCCGAGCGCAGGCCGAGTGCCGGTCTGGGTGGGCGGCAACGCCCGAGCGCGAGTGGATGTGGCAGCCAGAATCGCGGACGGATGGAACAGTTGGGGTCTGCCGGCCGCGGAGTTCGCCGGGCGGGCGCGCTTGCTGGAGCAGGCTGCGCTCGCCGCCGGGCGGCCCGGCGTGAAGGCGACCTGGGCCGGGCAGGTGCTGATTGCCGAGGATGACGCGGAGGCGAAACGGGCTCTCGCGACCTGGAGCCAGGGGCGAGATCCGGGTGCCGTCGCGGGGGTGATCGCCGGAGGGCCGGAGGAGGTTGTGGCCGGTCTTGGCGCGCTCGCGGATGCCGGCGCCGCCGTTGTCGTCTGCTCGTTCGTCGGACCGCTCGCCGGGCGGGGCAGGCAGTTTCTCGCTGCGGCTCTCCAATGACCTACCCCCACTGGGTAGGTCAACCCGACGCGATGCGCACTACACTGAGCTTGGGGCGGGGGCCCGGGTCGATTGGTCCGGGCCGAGAAATCAGTAGGGTTTGCCGTTCGCCGGGGAAGGAGGGCGGGTGTCTCGCCGGATCGTGATCATGGGTGCTGCCGGGCGCGACTTTCACAACTTCAACACCGCTTTTCGAGACGATCCTTCCGTTGAGGTCGTCAGCTTCACCGCAACTCAGATCCCCTTCATCGCCGGACGTCTCTACCCACCGGAGCTTGCCGGCGCGCTCTATCCGCGAGGCATACCCATCGTTGTCGAGGAGGAACTGGAGCGGGTGCTCGTGGACGCGCGGGTGGACGAGGTGGTGTTCGCCTACTCCGACGTCTCCCACGTCCAAGTGATGCACTTCGCTTCGCGCGTGCTGGCCTGCGGCGCCGACTTCAGGCTCATGGGTCCGAATGCGACGATGCTGCGGGCCGATGTGCCGGTGGTGGCGGTGTGCGCAGTGCGCACGGGCGCGGGCAAGAGCCAGACGACCCGTAGAGTGGTCAACGTGCTGCGCGAGGCGGGTCTGAAGGTGGTTGTGGTGCGCCATCCCATGCCGTACGGGGACCTGGCCCAACAAGCCTGCCAGCGTTTCGCCTCGATGAGGGATATCGAGGATGCCGGATGCACGATCGAGGAGCGTGAGGAATACGAGCCGCACCTTGCGGCCGGCACTGTGGTCTACGCGGGAGTCGACTATGCGCGCGTCCTGGCTCGGGCGCAGGCTGAGGCGGAAGTCCTGGTCTGGGACGGCGGCAACAACGACCTGCCCTTCTATCGTCCCGATCTCCACCTGGTGGTGGTGGATCCCTTGCGGGCCGGTCACGAACGGGCCTACCACCCGGGTGAGGCCAACGTGCGTCTGGCCGACGCCGTGGTGATCAACAAGGTGGATTCGGCCGAACCCGGCAAGGTTGCTTCTGTCGAGGTCAGCGTTCACGAGCTGAATCCGCGCGCCGTTGTCGTCCGGGCCGCTTCCCCGGTGACCGTTGAGAACCCGGACCAGATCCGCGGGGCACGAGTGCTCGTGGTCGAGGATGGCCCGACGCTCACCCACGGCGGAATGGAGTTCGGCGCCGGAGTCGTGGCGGCGAGCGCGCATGGGGCGAGCGAGATCGTCGACCCGCGACCCTACGCCGTGGGTTCCGTCGCCGAAGCCTACCGGCGCTTCGCTCACTTGGGACCGGTGCTGCCGGCCATGGGATACCGGGCCGAGCAGTTGCGTGAGCTCGAGTCCACGATCAACGCCACTCCGGCCGACCTGGTGTTGGTGGCCACGCCGGTGGACCTGCGGCGCCTGATCGACATCCGTACGCCGGCCTTGCGAGTCTCCTACGAGCTGGCCGAGATCGGCCACCCGAACGTGGCGGACCTGCTGGAGCCGGTGGTGGCCGCCGCGTTGAAGGCGAGAACGCGATGATAGAAGGTCGAGCCGGTGGTGCCCGCGATAGAGGTGAAGAGGCGACGACCGGCGCCGCGCCGGAGCAGCCGGCTTCGCGGGCGTGGTCTCGATGATGCCGGGGGCGGTAGGGCCGTGAAAGTTGTTGCGGCGCTCGGAGGCAATGCCATCCTCCATCCGGGAGAGAAAGGGACCGCGGCCGAACAGCTACGCGTGGTCGAGGAGACCGCCGAGCACCTGGCCGATCTGGTGGTCTCGGGTGTGGATCTCGTTATCACGCACGGAAACGGCCCGCAGGTCGGCCGGCTGCTGCTCCAGAACGAAGCGGGCGCCCACCCCGAGGAGGGCTCGCCCGTGGAACCGGTTCCTGCCATGCCACTGGATGTGCTCGTCGCCGAGACTCAGGGCCAGATCGGCTACATGCTCCAGATCGCTCTGGACAACGCGCTGCGCCGGCGCGGCTCGCGCAAACCGGTGGCAAGCCTGCTCACCCAGGTGATCGTGGACGCGAACGACCCTGCCTTCAGCAATCCCACCAAGCCGATCGGGCCCCTCTACTCGCATGCGCGGGCAAGACGGATCTCGGGTACCACCGGTGTTCTGTTCGTGGAGGTCGGCGGCGGCAAGTGGAGGCGAGTCGTCCCTTCGCCCAAGCCTCTGCGCTTCGTCGAGGAGGACACCATTCGCGCCGTCGGTGCGGAGGGCGTACTGCTGGTGGTCTCCGGCGGCGGGGGAATCCCGGTGGTGGAGGTGGAAGGGCGTGGTCAGAGGTGCCTTCGCGGCGTGGAAGCCGTTGTTGACAAGGATCTCTCGGCCGAACTGCTGGCGCGGCTGTTGGGCGCCGACCTGTTGCTGATACTCACAGACGTCGAAGCCGTCTATCTTGAGTTCGGCACCCCTCAGGCGTGCGCTATCGGTAGGATGAGCCTTGACGAAGCCCGAGAACTGTTGGCGACGGGCCGGTTTCCGGAGGGCAGCATGGGGCCCAAGTTCCAGGCTGCCGTCGGGTTCGTGGCCGGAGGCGGTGGACGAGCCGCGATCACCTCGCTCGCGCGGGCCGCGGATGCGGTGTGGGGTGACGCGGGAACCCAGGTGGTGAGCTGAACCATGGCCAGACTGCGGGTGGTGGCCTACAACATCCAGGGCGCTCGAGCGGGGATTCCGGCGGTCGCCGGAGTTATCGAGTCGCTGACTCCGGACGTCGTGTGTCTGAACGAGGCGCCCGGCTGGTGGGGGACGCGCAAATTGGCGCGCCGGGTGGGGCTTCGGGTAGTGGTCGGGGTAAAGGAAGACCTCCGCAACGTGGTACTCGTAAACAACCGCCTTCGTTCCACTTCTTTGGGTGTGCGCCGGTTCTCGCGTACGCAGGGGCTTCCCCCGCGGGGCTTCGCCGAGGCCGTGCTCGGCTTCGGTTCCACACCCCTGGCGGTGCTGTGCGCGCACCTTGGACTGGTGGGCGAAGAGAGGCTCGGCCATGTGCGGGAACTTCTCGGCGCGATTCGTACGCTCGGCATGCCGGCGATCGTAGCGGGAGACTGGAACGAGGGCCCGATGGGAGTGGCCGCGGGGGCGACATCTGAGGTCCTGGCCGACACCTTCGGGCTGGTGGGCGCCGGCAAAGGATTCACCTATCCCAACCCCGAGCCCAGCTCTCGGATCGACTACGTCTTCGCATCCGCGCCGCTGCGCGTGGAGGCATGCTTCGTCCCGGACAGCCTGGAGGCCTCGGCGGCTTCGGACCACCGGCCCGTGGTGGCCGACTTGGAGGTGGGCTAGTGTAGTGCGTCCGAATTCGCCGTACACATCGAGGGCGCGGGTGCGCCCGAAGCGCAGGGCACGACACACAACGCCGCGATTCGGGATGCAGACGCGACCGAATGTAGGGGAACTTCGGACGCACTACACTGGGGGCCGTTCGGACGGGCCGGTGGGACTTCATCCACGACTGTGTAACGCCAGGAGGCGAGCATGACCGATCAACGCGGAAACGAGGCCGAGTCGAGAGCCTACTTCGAAGTCCTGGACTCTCGGGACACCGAGACCCTCAGGGAATGGGCCTTCAATCTTGCGGAGCACCGGGTGGACGTGGGGTTCTTCTGGGGCTTGGCTCGGCACGTTCCCGTCGCCGCCTCGTTGGCCGCCAACGAGCCGATTGCCGCTCCAGGCAAAGCGATAGCCGACGCGATCGAGTTCTTTCGGGAGATCCGGGGCGAGCACGATGAGTCCGTGGAGCCCTTGCTGCGGGCGGCCTACCTCGACTACCTGGTTGCCCACATGGGTGTGCGTCGCTATGGGGGTGTGGACTAGTGTAGTGCGTCCGAAGTTCCCCTACATTCGGTCGCGTCCGCATCCCGAATCGCGGCGTTGCTCGCTCCCGCAGCGGGAGTCAGGATCCGGCCAGCGAGCGCGCGAACTCCAACGACTGGCCGAAGATCTGCGTGCGATCATTGTCCAGCGTGGCCACGTGGTAGGAGTCCTCCAGCCAGGTCGTCTTGACGTCGTTGGAGGAGACCTTCGAGGCGATCAGGGCGGCGTTCTCCGGTTCGACCACATGGTCCTCGCGTGAGACGAAGATGCGCAGGGGTTGATGGATCTTGTCCAGTTCCGAGTGGACGAGCTTCTGAAGCTGCACGAACGAGGCCAGCGCCTTGAGCGGGACCCTGTCGTAGGCAAGCTCCTTGAAGTCGTGACCCTTGACGTCGTTGCCCACGCCCTTGACGGACGGCACGAGGAGCTTCAGCGGGCCCAGGATCTTCAGCCGCGGATCCTTCGACACCACCGAGGCGTTGACCAGCACGAGGCCTTTGACCCGGTCGGGGTTGGTGGCCGCCAGATGCAGGGTCAGGGTCCCGCCCATGGAAAGTCCCATGACGACCACGGTGGGGCAGTGGGCGCTCAGGTCTTCCAGCGCCCCCTGCGCGGTCGCGACCCACTCCGGGTAGTTCCTGGCGGCGAGATCCTTCCAGTTGGTTCCGTGGCCGGGTAGCAGGGGACAGGAAACCGTCAGGCCGGCGTCGCGAAGGAACTCACCCCACGGGTGAAGGCTCTGTGGGTTGCCGGTGAACCCGTGGACCAGCAGCACTCCAAGTTTGCCGCCCTTGAACGAGAAGGGTTCCGCGCCGGGCATGACGTCCATCTGGGCTCCTCTCTCTGTGCCCCAATCCACAGGTGCGGCCCCATTATCGCCCCCCCAGCAACCGTCGTTTCTCTCCCGAAGGGCAAGATCTCGACGCGGAGGGCAAGGGCCCCGTTCTGTTCCTCCGGCCGGCGAAACAGGTTAGAGTCGTGCCGGGAGAAGGGAGCGGGGCTTCTTGCTGTATTGGGTCATCAAGGCAATCCTCAAACCGGTTGCCCGTGTGCTCTACCGGCCCTGGGTGGAGGGCATGGAGAACCTGCCCAGGAAAGGCCCGGTCATCCTGGCGGCAAACCACGTCTCCTTCCTGGACTCGATCTTCGTTCCTCTTGTGCTGCCCAGACGGATCACCTATGTGGCCAAGGCCGACTACTGGAAGAGGGCCTGGACTCGCTGGTTCTTTGCCGCCGTGCGTCAGATCCCCATGCCACGCGAGGGAGGAGAGGCGTCCGAGCGAGCTCTGCGAGCGGGGATGAGGGTCCTGCGCTCCGGCGAGATCCTGGGCATCTACCCCGAAGGAACGCGCAGCCCAGACGGGCGGCTGTATCGCGGTAAGACGGGTGTGGCAAGGTTGGCGATCCGCACCGGTGTGCCCGTGGTGCCGGTGGGGGTTATCGGAACCAGACAGGTGATGCCTCCCGGCAAGTATGTGCCGCGGCTCAGCCGAGTGGGCGTGCGCATCGGCAAGCCGCTGGATTTCAAACGCTATGCTGGACGCTCAGGTGACCACTTCGCGCTTCGCTCGGCCACCGACGAGGTCGTCTTCGAGATCATGCTGCTCTGCGGCCAGACTTACTGCGACGAATACGCCGATGTGGTCAAGAAGGCGATAGCGGGCTCCCGCAGCGCTGCGATCGAAGCTCTGGCCTCCGCGATCCCTCGCGCTCGCCCCGGCTATCGCGCTCGCCCTCGAGGGCGCGTCGAAACCGCGCGCCGGGGCAGGAAACCCTAGGCGAGTTTGGCCGTGAGGAATGCGCCGAACGCGATGGGAATCCTGACGCATGTGGCGATGGTTCACCGCCGGGGGATTTGACAGGGCCCCGCGCTTGACCAAACCTGACTCGAGCACTGCGGCATCATGAGGGTTCTTGGGCAAGCCTTGGCGTTCGCTCCGGGCCCAACAAGACCGGCAAGGCCGCGGGTCCTGAGCGAGCCCCGATAGCGAGGTGCGTGCATGAGCCGTTTCGGTAGCTGGTCGGAGGAGCAGGGCCTTCCGGTGTTTGCCTACCAGGCAGACCACGAAGCCTTGCCGGAAGCCGAATGGGATCCCATCACAGAGCCAAAGACCCGAAGGCACTGGCTGTCGATCGGCAACCGGCGGATCTTCGCCGTGGTGGCCAACGACGGCACGGTGGGATTGCTGGACGAGCACGACGGGATTCGCTGGCTCGTCGCTCCCGACCCTGAGGGCAGCGGTGTATCTATTGTGGAGGAACTCGACGGTGCCCGGTGGGGCAGCGCGTTCTCCGATCGGCCGCAGGGGTCGGTCCCCGTGCGCACCTTCGGCCCCACCTGGTTCACGGTGTCTGCGCAGAGCGCGGGATTGCGTTTGGAGCGAACGCTGCTATGCCCCGAGGGAGAGGCGCCCTGGGTTCTGGTGCGCGTGAGGCTTTCCTCGGTTGACGGACGGCCTTACGCGATGCGCCACATCGAGGAATGGGCGCTTCGGCCGCGGTTCGCCAATTTCCTCGGCACGACCGAGTCGCGCCGGGAAGCCGCCCAGCGCAGCGTGCGATTCGATGTGCGCAGCGAGGGTGCCGGGCTGCGCGCGGTGGAGGAGCGGCTGGAAGCGGCTGCCGAGTATGAAGCCTGGCCGTTGCGGCAGGTATTCGGTCCGCCTCTGACGCTTCGGCTCGACGCGGTTGGGAACACCAAGGCAGAGCCCACCTCCGACGGCGAGGCTCACCCGGTGCTGCGCCTGGTCACGGCTGTGGAGGTTCCGGCGGGCGGAAGCGTGGATCTCTGGTTCCGGTTCGGGGTCGACGACAACTCGGCCGTGCCAGACCCGAAGGCGCTTTTCGATTCATCCATCAGGGCGCTGGCTTCCCGTCTGCCCAAGGCCGAAGCCGACCGGGCCCGCTTTGCCTCTCGTGAAATCCCGTGGCACGCGGCGATCCTGACCGGCGGCTCATGCGCCGATGGGCTGCTGGGTAACCATACGTTGAATCAGGGCTCGGCCTACATGTACTCGATCGGCTTCAACGGCGCCGCCCGTGACCCGTTCCAGCATGCCTTGCCCCTGGTGTACTGCGAGCCGGACCTGGCTCTTTCGGTGCTGCGCAACACCTCCTCGTGGGCAAAGCCCGACGGTGACATCCCCTACGCGCTGGACGGATCCAAGAAGCCGTTCACGATCATGTGGGAGCCCTCCGACCAGGCCCTGTGGTCGATGTGGCTGGCGGCGGAGTACGCCGCGGCCACCGGAAACCTTGCCGCTTTCGATGCGGAGGTGCCCTACCACCCGGCATGGGTGGCCGAGCCCGTGGCTCTGCGAGAGCACCTGAGCCGGCAGTTCCGGTTCTTTGTGGACGGGGTCGGCCTGGGCGAGGGCGGGCACGTGCGCATACGCAACGCCGACTGGAACGACATGGCGATCGTGGACTGCGGGACCGACCGGGACACGATGATCGCCGAGGGCGGGTCGGTGCTGAACTCGGCCATGGCCGCCTGGGTGCTTCCGGTGTATGCGGGCCTGTGCGACCGGTTGGGCGAGCGCTCGCAAGCCGGCGAGGCCCGGGCGCTGGCCGTCCAGCTTCGCGAGAAGGTGGCGGGTGAGTGGAACGGCCGCTGGTTCCGGCGCGCTCTGGCGCCGGGTGGTCACGTCGTGGGGGATAAGGACTGCTGGCTCGAGGTGCAGCCCTGGGCGATCTTGTGCGGGGCCGCGGACGAGCGGCAATCGCGCGAGTTGCTGGCCACGATAGACGAACTGCACCGGGCCGGTTCTCCATTGGGGGCGCGCGTGCGCTGGCCCGTTGCCGCGGCCGACGCGGAGACCGGGCTGACCAGCCAGGTCGGCAATGCCACCAGCGGCGGCACCTGGTTCTCGATCAACATGACGCTGGTCTGGGCGGCCGCGAAGCTCGACCCGGCCCTGGCTTGGGATGAGTGGCGGCGCATGAGCCTGGCCGCGCACACCGAGGCCTATCCCGCCATCTGGGAGGGGACGCTGTCGGGTCCGGACTCGTTCAACTCTCCCGAGTCCATGCGTCCCGGCAGGACCTGGGCCGCCGCGGAGATTCGCTCCGCCATGCAGGCGTTCCCGGTCAACAACCTGCACTCGCACTGCCAGCCCTTGCTCTCGTATCTGCGCCTGCTCGGCGTGGAGCCGACCGAGGAGGGCTCGCTGCGGGTGGGCGCCGGCACCGGAGCGTCTTTCGCGAGCCGCACCTTCGAAGTCCGCGCGGACGGCTCCGGGCGATTGTCGGCTCTGGGCCCGGTCACGGTGGAAAACTCTCGGGGCAAGGTCGAGGCCGGGCCGGGAGAGGCGACCTGGTAGTGGTTCGGGCGAGCGAACGTCCCACGGTGGGCCAGGCGGCGGTGACACGGAACGTCCCCGGGGGCTTGTAGGGGGCCTGGATGAATTGACCCGCAAGGCTGCCGGTGTCAGTCTGTTCCCCGCGCCGGAGCCCGACCTGGCTTGGCTGGATTCACCCTTTGGGCGGCGCAGCTGCGATCCGAGTTCGATCCGCAGAAGGGGGAAGGAATGCGCAGGAATCCGGGGGTCTGGATTGCCGCACTGGTGGCCATTGCGGTGATGACTGCTGGTTGTGGGACGCAGAAGATGGGCGACAACGGGGGAACCTCGACTGAGACCGGGGCCGCTTCGTCCCTACCGGCCGGTGACCTTCTCACCGAGGCGGCAACCGGCGAGGCGTCTCCGGGCGCCACTGTCGCGGGGACGCTCTCGGGCGCGCGAACTTCGGGCGCGCCGACTCAGGCTGGGGGCAGCTCTGCCGTGGCCCGCACCGCTTCCGACCGGGGAGTCACCAAGGACCAGATCACCCTGGGCATCCTGGCGACCAATGAGGCGACGTTCTCGTCGCTTGGCTACACCTATGAGGGCAAGAAGCACGAGCAGGTAATCAAGCCCTTCGTCGACGAGATCAACGAGCGCGGCGGCATCAACGGCCGCAAACTCGTGGTCAAGATCACTCGCTACAACCCGCTGGTGACCGACGAGATGAACTCCGCCTGCGTCGCTCAAGCCGAGGACCTCAAGGTCTTCGCCTCGATCTCGCCGGCCGGATTCTGGGGCGACGCCGAGGTGTGCATGTCCACCAAGGGGACACCGCTCGTGACGGGCAACAACTCTTCGGCCGACACCAACTACCGGCGCGAGAAAGGCTGGACCCACCAGACTCTGATGACCAAGGACCGCATGGCCAAGGACTGGGTCGACTGGATGATCGCGACCGGACAGGCGAGCCCCAAGAACAAGAACGGCGTCGTGTACACCGACGTCCCCGAGGACCGCCAGTTCGTCAACGAGGTCTTCATCCCCTACATGAAGCAGCGCGGGCTCAAGATCACCGACGTCATGGCTTTCAGTTACAGCGGTCCGAGCGCCGACACCAGCGCCACGGAGGCTTCCAGCGGGGTACTGAAGTTCAAGGCCGACGGGGTGGACCTCGTCTGGCCGGTGACCAACTTCCTGCAGTGGTACCTGTTCCTCCAGCAGGCGGATGCCGCGGCCTACCATCCCAAGTACAGCGGGACGGACCTGGGTTTGATCTCCACCGATGCCACCAGCATGTACCCAGCTTCCCAGTGGGAGGGTGTCACGGCGATCACGGCGATGCGCACCGGCGAGGTCCTCGATGGCACGATGCCCAAGCACGAGGCCTTCAAGGAGTGCTACCGCGTCTACCAGGCCCACGGCGAGAAGATCGGTCCCGACCCCGACGACGCCTCCAAGCTGGACGGCACCGAGATCGGGAACGTGTCCTTCTACTGCGAGCACATCGCCCTGTTCGCCGAGGTGGCCAAGAGGGCCGGGACCAACCCGACCAGGCGGTCTTTCCTGGCGGCCTTCGATGGGCTGGGCACCTGGTCCTCTCGGGTAGCCATGACCGACAAGCTGTCCTTCGCGAAAGGCAAGGTGGACGGCGCCGACAACTTCGCCGTGGTCAAGTGGCAGGCCAACTGCACGGCCGGCGGCGGCTGCTACAGGCAGGTTGAAGGGTTCCGCAAGGGAACCTGGTAGCAGGGGGACCTCACTCGGGTTCGGCCCAGTTTCGGGCCCGCTCCACCGCTCGCTTCCAGCCGCGGTAAGCGGATTCGCGTGAGGCCTGGTCGGCTTGAGGCTCGAACGCCCTGTCCAGGGCCCAGTGATCGGCTATCTCCTGACGGCTGGACCAGACCCCCGCCGATAGACCCGCGAGGTAGGCCGCGCCCATGGCCGTAGTCTCCCGCACGGCGGGCCGGCGCACCACGGTGCCAAGCTGGTCGGCCTGAAACTGGCAGAGCAAGTCCATGACAGATGCGCCGCCGTCGACCCGCAACTCGGCAACCGGCGTGGCGGCCTCCGCGGACATCACCTCCACCACGTCACGCGATTGAAACGCCATGGCCTCCACGGCCGCTCGCAGAAGGTGGGCGCGGGTGGTTCCCCGCGTCAGGCCCACGATCGTTCCTCGCGCGTGGGGATCCCAATAGGGGGCGCCCAGACCGGTGAACGCCGGCACGAAATAGACCCCTCCGGTGTCTGGAACGGTGGTGGCCAGCGGCTCGGTCTCGGATGCTTGCGAGATGATCCCGAGCCCGTCGCGAAGCCACTGGATGGCCGCGCCGGTGATGAACACGCTTCCCTCCAGCGCGTACTCGGTCTGCCCGTCGATGGTCCAGGCCACGGTGGTGAGCAGGCCGGCTCGTGAAGGCACCGGGGCGGTGCCGGTGTTCATCAGCACGAAGGAGCCGGTTCCGTAGGTGTTCTTGGTCATGCCGGGGCTGAAGCAGGCCTGTCCGAACAGGGCGGCTTGTTGGTCACCGGCGATCCCACCGATCGGGGCGTTGATCCCAAGGAACGTCTCGGGATCGGTGCGGCCGAACTCACCGCTTGAGGGCAGGATGTCGGGAAGGATCTCCTCCGGGATGCCGAAGATGGCCAGCAGATCCGGGTGAAAGCGGCGCTCGCGCAAATCGTAGAGAAGCGTGCGCGAGGCGTTGGAGGAATCGGTGGCATGCACGCGGCCCGCCGTCAGCCGGGCCAGGATCCATGAGTCCACGGTCCCGAAGGCGATCTTGCCCGACTCGGCTCGGCGGCGCAGGTCCGGGACCTCGGCCAGAAGCCAGACCAGCTTGGTGGCCGAGAAGTAGGGATCGAGCAGGAGCCCGGTCCGGGCCCGTACCTCCTCCTCCTGCCCGGAGTCCTTCATCGCTTGGCAGATGCCGGCGGTGCGCCGGTCCTGCCATACGATGGCGCGGCACACCGGGCGCATGCCGTCGCGCTCCCACAGCACGGTGGTCTCTCGCTGGTTGGTGATTCCGATGCAGGCGACGTTGGCGGGGTCCATGCCGGCTTCATGCAGACACTGTGCACCGGCGGCAAGAGTGGCCTGCCAGATCTCCTCCGGGTCGTGCTCGACCCAGCCGGGCTTGGGGAAGTGCTGGGGGAACTCCCGGTAACCTCGGGCCATGACGCGGCCGGCCTCGTCGATGGCCAATACGGTGACGCCGGTCGTCCCCGCGTCGATCGAAAGGACAGCCCCCACGTTGCCTCCTGGATTCGGGGTTTCGTGGCCCGAAGCCGACCGCTCCAGTATAGACACGAGCGGCCGCTTGTCCGGGGTGTCGACGAAGCTGCCGGGTGGGAGCGAATCGCATGAGGTGAGGTGAACGGCGGCCGACGGCGAAAGTGCGGTATGGGATCAAAATCAGCGGGCCGCGCAAGTCCGGTCGGGTCGACCCAGAGCGTTCCGGAGTTTTGCACCCTTGCGGCTGTGCAATTCAGCGGGCTAGACTAACGCAGTTCGCTGATGCGGGGAACAATCGCGGGAAGAGGTGACGGGAATGGCTCGCCGAACCGTAAAGGTACTCGAGGTCAAGTGCGACATCTGCGGCGCCGAACTGGAGAAGCCGGGGTCGCCTGTGCAGGTCAAGTACGGCACCTCCCAGCAAGTTGAGCTCGACCTGTGCTCGGACCATGAGAAGCAACTGATGAAAGAGTTCCTTGCGCACGGGCGGCAGACAAAGCGCCGCGGCCGCAAACCCGGGTCGGTCACGCGCCGCTCCCGCGGCAAGAACGCCTAGTACTTCCTCCTTCATAGTTGCGACCGGTTTTGAGTGCCTCGGCGTGCCCGATGGCGGCCCTGCGGTTAGCGTGGCGCGGGGACGCTCCCGATGGGCACCGTACCTACGGGGGCGAGTACTGGTCCCGAGCGATTCCGGCGGGCCGGCTCTGGAGCCGGCCCGCCGTGGTTATCATGGGCGGGCTCGAATCTGCGAGTCCCACAGGACTCCGCCCTGTTCGATGAAGCGGATCGGCTGGGAGGCTGCGATGGGAATCAGGGGTCTGGCGGATCTGCGTTCCGACACCGTGACGACACCCACCGGCGAGATGCGCCGGGCCATGTACGAGGCCGAGGTGGGGGATGACGTCTACGGAGAGGACCCCACGGTCAATCGCCTCGAGGAGATCGTGGCGGGCATGCTGGGCCGTGAGGCTGCGCTCTTCGTAGCCACGGGCACCCAAGGAAACCAGACCTGCGTGCGCGTCGTAAGCAGACAGGGGACCGGGGCCGTCATCGACGCTGAGGCGCACATCGTCAACTACGAATCCGGCGGCGGTGCGGCTCTGTCGGGCGTGCAGTTTCGAACCCTCGACTCGGAGCGAGGCATTCTCGACCCGGAAGCCGTGCGTTCGGCCATCCGTCCCAACGCCTACCACCTGACACCGACCTCGGCAGTGATGATCGAGAACACCCACAACCGGGGCGGCGGCAGCATCTATCCGCTGGAGACCCTGCAGGCGATCCGGCGGATTGCGGTGGAGGCGGGAGTCAAGGTCCACGCCGACTACGCGCGCGTCTGGAACGCGCACGTGGCCACCGGCGTTGCTCTCACCACCTACGGCGCGCTCTGCGACACGATGTCGGTATGCCTGTCCAAGGGCCTGGCGGCTCCGGTCGGCTCGCTCGTTGTGGGCGACGCCGATGTGGTGGCCGAGGCCCGCAAGATCCGCCGACTCTACGGTGGCGGCATGCGCCAGGCCGGCGTGATCGCCGCCGCGGGCATCGTCGCTGTGGAAGGCATGATCGAGAGGCTTGCCGAGGACCACGCTCGGGCGAGGAGCCTGGGCGAGAGTCTGGCGGAGTTGCTGCCCGGTTCGGTGGATCTCGGACAAGTGGTGACCAACATGGTGCAGGTCGATACGAACGCGATGGGCAAGACGGCCGCCGAAGTGGCCTCGGCACTGGTCGGTGACGGCGTGTTGGTGGGCCAGATGGGTCCGACGTCCCTGCGGTTGGTCACCCACAAGGACGTCGACGACGCCGACGTGGAGCGCGCCCTGGCGGCCTTCCGCAGTCTGGCGAACGCCTGAGTACTCGCCCCCGCAAATACGGAAGCCTTCGGTTCTGCCTACTTGCGGGGAGGCGCCGTGAGCGGGCGCCTGCCCACAATCTCGGCCAGGCGGCCGAGATCGGCCGACAGCCCGTCCACCTCGTCCTTGGTCAGGGCCTGAGGCCCGTCACACAGCGCCTCGTCGGGACAGGGGTGCAGGTCGATCATCACCCCGTCGGCGCCCACGGCGACCGCGGCTCGCGCAAGCGGCACCACAAGCTCGCGGCGTCCTGCGGCGTGGGACGGATCCACGATGACGGGCAGATGGCTCATGGTGTGCACCAGGGGCACGGCCGACAGGTCTAGGGTGTTACGGGTGGCGGGCTCGAAGGAACGGATGCCGCGCTCGCAGAGCACCACCTGAAGGTTGCCCTGCTGGGCGATGTACTCGGCGGCCATCAGCCATTCCTCTATCGTGGCGGCCAGCCCTCGCTTGAGCATGACCGGCAGGTGGCCCCTACCCGCCTCCTTGAGCAACATGAAGTTCTGCATGTTGCGGGTGCCGATCTGAAGCATGTCCGCATAGCGGGTGACAAGTTCGACGTCACGGGCCTCGATGACCTCGGTGACTACCGGAAGGCCCGTCCGCTCGCGGCACTCGGCAAGGATCTTCAGGCCCTGTTCGCCAAGACCCTGGAAGGCGTAGGGGGAGGTACGAGGCTTGAAAGCGCCGCCGCGCAGGACGTTCGCGCCGGCGGCCCTGGCCATTTCGGCCGCGGCGAAGGTCTGAGCTTCATTCTCCACGGCGCAGGGTCCGGCGATGAACGTGAAGGTGTCGGGACCGATGGGCACATCGCGCACCATCACGGTACTCGGCTCCGGGTGCGTCTCCCGGCTTACGAGCTTGTAGGGGCGGGACACGCGAAGCACGTCGTCCACGCCGGGCAGGACCGCCAGGTTCAGGTCCTGGAATGCCTCGATATCACCGACGAGCCCGACGATGGTGCGGTGCTCGCCTCGAGAGACGAAGGCCTCTCCACCCACGACGCGGACGTGGTCCACGACGCGCTGTATGTCTTCCTCTGTGGCCGCTGTGCCCATTACCACCACCATCTGTTTCTCGCCTCCTGGGGAAGGGGCCACAAACAACAAACCCCGGAATCCGCAGATCCGGGGCGATTGCCTGTGTCCTTTGTGCGCTCTTGGCTTTCTACTCTTTCGCGCGCGCCGGCCCCTGGTCTGCGGGGGAGCCCCCAAACCAATACCAGAAGCCAAAGAAGAAGTTGCGCGCTCGCATCGTGGACGCAGTGTAGAGGCCGTCCGGGCTTCCAGTCAACAACCCGCGTTGGCCCTTGTTAACGGCCAGCGATTCTGTCACCCAGCGGCAGAGGCTGGAGTCTGCGCCGGCGCTTCCTCGTTTCGTCCCGAACCCCGGGTCGATGTCACTGCAATCATGCACTCGCACTGCAGGATTACGGCTCACTGACGGCCCGTGTTCGAGCCGGTCGTGCCACCCCGAAGGTCATGCCGCCACCGCGGGGACTCATCAATGTTCAGTAGCGGGAGCGCGAGGATGACCAGGTTTGGTAAAATTTCGGGCGATGGCACAGACGCTGCGCCTTGCCCGGCGCGGTTCACGGTTCTAGGAAGGTAGGGCGGTGGAATGGTAACGGAGGACGTGGTGGCCCGCGCCACCGATCGCGCAGACGCCGCCACCGATCGCGCAGACGCCGAGCAGGTCCGCGCTACCGACCGCGAGGTCGCCGCTACCGATCGCGAGGTCGCCGCTACCGATCGCGCAGACGCCGCTACCGATCGCGCAGACGCCGCTACCGATCGCGCAGACGCCGCTACCGATCGCGCAGACGCCGCTACCGATCGCGCAGACGCCGAGCAGGCCCGGGCTACCGATCGCGCAGACGCCGAGCAGGCCCGGGCTACCGACCGCGCAGACGCCGAGCAGGCCCGGGCTACCGACC